>Ga0136596_1000103_pt1 | contig 47273 bp, 42 predicted proteins | sample AntRauTorcE11897_FD_101387 | JGI IMG/M metagenome (GOLD analysis project Ga0136596, IMG submission 101387) | Saline lake microbial communities from Rauer Islands, Antarctica - Metagenome Torckler E11 #897 | ecosystem: Environmental > Aquatic > Non-marine Saline and Alkaline > Saline | place... | reverse complement strand
CGTATACTGTTGACGATCTTTGTATTCGTTGAGAACACGTGATCGGGTTACCAGTTTCTTAAAGCGGTTTATTGCGCGATCAACACTTTCGTTGTCTTTTACTTCGACTCCTAACATGAAGTATCACATCCTTTCGTTTAATTTTTGTATCCCATAATTGGGAGCATTAAATATACACAGTATGAACGAGAATTGGAAACAAATGGAGATCTATTAGTTGATGTCCTAATTGATTGTTCAATCAACTTTCTTGTTGATCAAAAGCTCCTCTGGAAATTCAGAACCCAATATTCCTATACCAAACAAAGCAAAATCATATTTGGCAGGATCTTTTGGGTCGAGGAATTTCATTTTATTGGTGAGTTCCAGTACAGCTTTCCAGTCATTTTGTTTACGGGAAAGTAGGCCAAGTTTACGTGCTTGCCGGGCTACGTGAACATCCAACGGTATCTTCAATTCAGCAGGGGACATGAAATCCATAGTTCCGGGGTCAACCGGACTGTTTGTTCTAAGGCACCATCTTAGATACATGTATAATCTTTTTGCTGAGCTATTCTTTGCTGGATTTGCAACATGCTTTCGTACACGTTGGGGAATCTCGGGGTGAAAGGTGAAAAATTGATCGTGAAAAACAGAGACAAGATCTTTTTTTTCACTTTTTGACCGGTCATAACAAAAGGCCCAAAACTTCTCGAAAGTTTGAAATTTTAAAAGAATGGATTGAAGTGTTTTAGTGAGCCAATGAAGGTCAATGGGTTTGAAAGTTCGGTGTTTGAATCCTTCGTAGTTAGCAGCGTCTCTCTCAGAATAGCCTAAAATAAATTCTTCTGGGCTGTTATTCATTCGAGATAAAAGATCTTCAACCTTTGCATTTACGATATCACGCCGCCCCCATGCCATAGTAGCTGCAAAAAATCCTGCAAGCTCTTTGTCGTTTTTTTGTTCAAAAGCATGCATAAACTGCACGGGGTCGTCATCAATATACTCCTGCTTTTCGATATTTTTAACCAGATCATCTAAAAATGGTTTAAGCTCAAGGAGTTTCTTTTTAGAAATGGTTCGGTATCTTTTACGCTTTCTGGGCAATAGCTTAAATTATTTAATCTTGAATTTGTGATTTTACGGGAATCGCCGATAACTGTTAAAAGTTCAAATGCTATCTTATAAGTTATAAACAAAACAGAGGCAAATTGATTCAAAAGATCAATGAATGGTTTTTTTATTTGGTGGACCGATATATGCATCAGCGATATGGGGATAAAAAGCAGCAGTTATTTCAAGATCACCCCGATACCGTAATTGAAATAGGTGCTGGATACGGAGCGAATTTCAGATATCTGAGATCGGGAACAAAAGTTATAGCTATCGAGCCTAAGGAATCATTTAATGAGCTTTTAAAAATGCGGGCAGCTTATTATGGTATAGAAGTTGAGATCCATAACTATGGAGCTGAGACCATGAATCTGAAAAGTGAGTCTGTAAAAATGGTTATTAGCAGCTTAGTACTTTGTACGGTCAATAATCCCGTTATGGCAATATCTGAGATCAGAAGAGTGCTGGAGCCTGAAGGCCGGTTTGTGTTTCTGGAACATGTAAAGGCAGATCATAAAAGCTGGATATGCAGTGTGCAGAAATTTACTAAGAAGCCGTGGAAATGGTTTTTTGACGGGTGTCATGTAAACAGGAACACAGGTAGAATTTTACAGAATGCCTTTTTTAGCCGAGTAGAGCTGGAGCGGTTCAACTCTAAAACCATCTTTGTTCCTATCATCCCACATGTGTTTGGAACAGCTTTTAAGTAAGTGCTGAAATTAATCCTGCTCTTCACCAGTTAAGCGCTGTGTCAGTACTTTATTAGCTTTTGGGAATGGATATCGCTCAAGTTCATCTCGCTGAACCCATCGCACTTCCTGACTTTCATTTGGTGTAGGTGTGCCGGAGATGAGCTTACAAAACCAAGCGTGCATGGTGATGGAGAAATGAGAATAGGTATGTTTTAAACTCATGAGTTCTTTATAGGCTTTAACTTCAACCCCAAGCTCTTCTTTCAGTTCCCGCTCAACGGTATTTTGAATTTCTTCTCCTTCTTTTTGTTTGCCACCTGGAAATTCCCAAAGTCCACCAAGCATAGCATCCTCGGGGCGAAGAGCAATAAGAAGCTTCCCGTTTTCATCTTCAATGACTCCCACACCAATAACATGATGAGGCTTCTTTTTAGCGGGAGATTTATAAGGAATTATATCTGTTTTGGCCATTTTTGAAGCTACGCAGCCGGACTGGACGGGGCAATTCATGCAATCGGGGCTGGAGGGTTTACATACTTCAGATCCAAGCTCCATCAATGCTTGATTAAAATCCCCGGGGCGATCTTCAGCGATCAGTTTATCGGCAAATTCCTGAACTTTATTACGGGTTTTGGTACTGCGGGTATCCTCTTCAATACCAAAATATCGGGTTAGCACCCGTATCACATTTCCATCTACAACAGCATTGGGTTTGTTGAATGCAATGCTGGTGACAGCTGCTGCGGTGTAAGGGCCAATACCTTTTAGTTTGATGATCTCATCATAGGTTTCGGGCAATTTCCCATCGTGATCCTCAACCACCCTTTTTGCAGCGGAATGAAGGTTTCGTGCCCGGCTGTAATATCCCAGTCCTTCCCAGGCCTTTAATACTTCCTGCTGTTCTGCTTTAGCCAGGTCATAAACAGTTGGAAACAATGATATAAAGTTTCGAAAATAGGGTGTGGCCTGATCAACCCGGGTCTGCTGCAGCATGATCTCAGAAACCCAGATCTTGTAGGGATCCGGTTCATTTCGCCAGGGCATTTGTCTTTTATGATCTTGGTACCAGTTTAGCAGATGTTTTGAAAAGTCAGATTTTGGCAAGAGTGGATGGGTATAATAATTGGTAGAAATTATTCTTCGCTTTCCCGGGTGATATCTAACACCTTCAGGGTTATATCAATAGAGGAGGCTGCCCCAAGTCGGTCAGTGGCAATGATTTTGAATGTGGTTTCACCAACCTGTCGTTCAGAAGGCGTCCATATAAATTCGCCTGTTTTTTCGTTAATGGAAGCGCCGTCAGGCATATCAACACCAATGTAACGCACCAAGGAGTTTTGCGGGCTGTCCGGATCAGTGGCCGTAAATTCAACCTCATACTCTTCGTTCACTGCAATACTGGTAGAACGAACCGGGCTGAAACGTGGGGGAGAATTGAATGAGCGAACATCTACCACGAAGCGTGTACTGTCTGATTCCCCCTCAGCATTTTTGGCTACAATATTAAACCAGTAATTACCGATCTGATTTACAGAAGGCTGCCAGTAAAATCCTTGTTTTCTGATCTTTGCATTATTCGCGTTAGAACGATAGGAGAATTCGACATTACCGGGGGTGAAATCACCTTCCATTTCCAGACTCATGACAAGCGGGCTCGGATAGGTAAGGACTTGGTTTGGAATGGATTTGATGTTAAACTCAGATGGGGTAGTTCTTTCACCCATGGCAGAATTGTTTCTAATAAGTGCCTTTGAGATCTTATCATTTTCTGATATCCAAAGTTGATCGCTGCTGTTAGCGATATAATTTCCGGCATTTCTGTCATCTTTCCACAACCCCAGTAAATCGGAATCGTCGGTTGTCCACACACGACCTGTGGCAGTTCTTACAATGATACGATCACCCCATCGAACGATCTTTTGTACAGGTTCATTAGTGGTGCCAATTCGTTTACCGAGTCCGTTAGATCGGATCTCGAAGATCTCGCCATTTGAAGTACTTCCCCAAACCTCTTCTTCATCAATAAAAATGTGGGAAAGTGAAGTTCCGAGGGATATTTCACGAGAGAGTTCTAAGGTTGAATCTTTTTGGTTAAAGACCAATAAGCCCGGAGCATCAGTTAAAACAAACAACTGATTGCTGAAATTAGTGGAACGAATATCAGTAACAGATGCTCTTGAAATTTCATCTTCAGCTATGAGTTTTACATCGGTATCAACTGACTCAGGTGTCCTGAGTGAAACCATTCCAAGACCGCGGTTCCCAAGAGCAATATATAAGCTGTTATCAATACGTGCGGCAGCTTTGGGGGGGCTAGGCAAATAGGTTGAAGAATACACTCCGAGTGGAGAAGTTGGTTCAAGAACCGTGAGTCGATTGGAATCACCGAATAAATAGGCAAAACGAATATCGCTCATCATCTTACTGCCACGCCGTTGCATTCCGGATGAAGTATAAAGCCATTGTAGGGAATCAGGATAGGTTCGGAAAACTGCCATTCCATCATCTTCTGAAAGTATGTAAAGATGAGTGGGAGAAGCTTCTGTTGCAATAACATTTGGGATATCCATGAGTCCGGTATAATCCTGTATCAACTTTTCCTGTGCCTGGGCAGAAAACCCAAACAGAAAAACAGCACTAAATAATAAGGTGACCTTAGAGATAATATTCATAATTCTATAACCAGTTATGCATTTTATACCAGTGGATAGTGCGCGAAATACCTTCCGCTAAAGATACTTTTGGCCGGTAATTTAATTCTTTTTCAGCTTTGTCGGATGTACAAGTCCATTCCAGTATCAACTCGTTTGCTTTTTCTTTGTTCACAACGGGGTAGACTCCAAATAATGATGCAACATTTTCAATTAATGAAGCAGCCTTCTTCACTAACCCGGGTTTAATTTTAAGCGGGATAGTTTTTTTACCGAGTATCTTGGATGTAATTGCTCTTATCTCATTCCAGGAATGAGTACCCTCTCCGGAAATGAAATAGGTATGAACTCCGGATTCTTTTTTGTCAGCCGCCAATAAGATCCCATCAACGAGGTCACTCACATACACCATAGATACGCGGGGATTGTTCCCGTCTCCAATTATAGGGCAAATACCTTTGGAACATGATTTGAAAAAAGAATAGATCTGATCTTCACGAGGGCCATAAACGGCCGGGGGACGGATGATCTTTATGCTATCATTTTTACCGGCTGCTTTTTTTATGAGTGCTTCCATTTCCTTTTTAGATTTACCGTACATACTTACAGGGTTCATCGGCTCATTCTCTTTTTTTGGTGAACCGTTACTTGGCCCTGCCGCAGCAAGTGATGATAAGATCACGATATTTTTAACGCCCTTCTTTTGAGCAAGACGTACCAAATTCTCAGTAGCATCGACGTTAGCCTGGGTAAATTCTTTCTTAGAAGGGGCCTTCACAATTGCGGCCACATGAAAGAGAATATCTACGCCTTCCAACCCCTTACCCAAAGCTTTAAGGTCATTAAGGTCGCCTTTAATTGATTTAAAAGGCAATTCGGCTAACCATTTGGGTGAACTTCTGACGAGGCACCGAACTTCCTTGAAGTCAGATGAATTTATAAGAGCTTCTACCAGATGGCTTCCAATAAAACCTGTTCCTCCGGTTACAAAGGCTTTCATTAATTTCCTTATATTTAGGGATTGTTTGAAATGAATATAGAGATAATAGCAAGGATCATTGCAGGGCAATTAAGATACAAATCTGCTGTCTGCTTTTAAATGTTTATGAAAGAATTACGAGTAGCCCTTTTTACGGGTAATTATAATCACATTAAGGATGGAGTTTCTCTTACTTTAAATCGGTTGGTAAAGTTTTTAGAGAGTCAGAATATACCCGTGTTAGTATTTGGGCCAACCATTAAAAAACCGGCCCTGGAACACAACGGCAGATTGGTAAAGCTTCCATCAATAAGAATGCCTGTTTCAAACCGAGGCGAATATAGGGTTACGAGCGGAATTTCTGTTAACGCCGAAAAAGAACTGGAAGAGTTCGACCCAACTTTGATTCATATCGCAACCCCAGACCTGGGCGGACTTAAAGCACTGCGCTGGGCTCAGAAAAATAATGTTCAGGTAGTCGGATCCTATCATACGCACTTTACCAGTTACTTTAAATACTATGGGTTAACTCCGATCGAGTTTATTGCCTGGAGATATCTAAGCTGGTTCTACAATTCCTGTACGCATGTGTATGTACCCTCTCAATCGATGATCGATGAGTTGGCCCCGGAGGGCTTTGATACAGATATGAGAATCTGGGCACGAGGCGTGAATACCAAATTGTACTCTCCCGAAAAAAGAGATGAAAAATGGCGAAAAGAGGCCGGCTTTTCTGAAGATGATATTGTGGTGACTTTTGTATCACGGTTAGTTTGGGAGAAAGAGCTCGATACTTTCCGACACGCAGTTCAGCAAGTTGCATCGGGTGATAGAAAAGTTAAAGCCCTGGTTGTGGGTGACGGCCCAGCCAGGTCGGAACTGGAACAAAAAATGCCGGAAGCCACCTATACCGGTTTCCTTGAAGGAGAAGATCTTGCAACAGCTTATGCCAGCAGTGATGTGTTTTTGTTTCCTTCACACACCGAAACTTTTGGAAATGTAACTTTAGAAGCAATGAGTAGTGGGTTGCCCTGTTTGGTCGCCGATGCTACCGGCAGTAAATCATTAGTGGAACACGGTGTGAATGGGTGTCTGGCTGAGCCTGAAAATAAAGCTGACTTCGCCAAAAAATTATCCCTGATCGTTTCTAATAAAAAGATTCGTGAGGAAATGAGGTCAGCTTCCAGAGAAAAAGCACTGACCTATGACTGGGATCAAATAAATGGAAAGCTCGTCTCCAATTACAGAGAAGCGCTTGATGAACCGGCTCCAAAAAAATATTTTTAATCGATTTTAGTAAAAATGAAGATAGTTGACGTAGCTGAATTTTATACGGATCAGGGTGGTGGGGTGAAAACCTATATCAACCAAAAACTGAAATTCGGTTCTGAGATGGGACATGAAGTAGTGATCGTAGCTCCGGGTAAAGACTGGGGCGAAGAAGAACGATATGGTGGACGGGTTATCTGGGTAAAAGGCCCAAGGCTACCCGTTGACTGGCGCTACTACATTTTGTGGAGAGAAAAGGCGGTACATGAAATACTGCACCGTGAAAAACCTGATATCGTGGAAGGTTCTTCTCCATGGACAGGAGGATGGTTTGCGGGGCGATGGAAAGGAGATGCCATCAAAACATTCATATTCCATCAAGATCCTGTGGCTGCTTATCCGCATACATTTCTGGGAAATGCACTTGGTTTTGACAGGGTTGACAAATTCTTTGGTTTCTACTGGAATTACCTCAAAAAACTCAGTAATAGGTTTGACGCGACCGTAGTAAGCGGTAGTTGGCTTGCTGATAGAATTGGAAGCTATGGGATCCATAATCCTATTCCTGTTCCTTTTGGCATAGATAAAGATTTTTTTTCACCTGAACGAAGAGATGAAAAACTAAGGGCAAAATTACTGGCTGATTTTGGGCTTCCCGAATCTGCACATTTGATGATAGCCATCAGCAGACATCATCCCGAAAAAAGATTGGGTACTATTATTGATGGGTTCAGGGCTGCATCAGAAAAAACTCCCATGGCACTGATGATCTTCGGAGATGGCCCTATTCGTGCATATGTTAATCACAAAGCTGGAAAATCTGATCATGTTAAGGTGATGGGATTTACGGATAATCGGGATCAGCTGGCAGATATCCTGGCTTCTTCGGACTACTTTGTACATGGTTCGGCTGCAGAAACGTATGGAATTGTAGTGGCTGAGGCAGTTTGCAGTGGCTTGCCTGTTTTGGTTCCGGATCGTGGAGGAGCAGCAGACATTGCTAAGCCGGAGATCGGTGAAACCTATAGAACCGGAGAAGCGGCCTCATTTACAAAAAACTTACTCAAATTGATCAAAAGAGACAGAAATGAGTTAGTAGAAGCTACAAAGCTGGCATCCAAAAATGATATTGTGAAAATGAAAGGCCACTTTGAACTTTTATTTGAGACATATCAGGAATTATTAGATAAGAGACAAAGTTCTCAATAGAAGGAAAATTACTCAGACCAACCGATATCAAGAAAATTGAGATGTTATTCAGTAGCAGACCAATAAATTTATTATCTTTGAAACGATAAAATTTAACCTATATCAGCAGCCGGTGGTTAACAATATCTTTTCTAAAGTTTGTTTGAGATTAATACCGGTTATATTTTGATGTTTATTTAGAATCTTTGTTAAGGAATTACCAAATGGCCGATCAAAAATCCAGTGCCACAAATACAGACATTTTTTCAAAAGCTTTTAATTTTACGAAAGCGGATGAAGTAAAAGCAATGGGACTGTATCCCTACTTTAAGCCACTTGAAGCTACTGACGGTACTATCGTAGAAATTGAAGGCAGAAAAGTGATCATGGCTGGATCTAATAATTATCTGGGTCTTACTAATGATCAAAGAACCATAAAAGCTGCACAGGAAGCACTTACAAAATATGGTACCGGATGTACCGGATCCCGTTATTTGAATGGGACTTTGGATAGTCACCTGGAACTTGAAGAAAAACTTGCAAGCTTCATGGGGAAAGAAAGCTGTGTACTTTTCAGTACCGGCTATCAAACCAATGAGGGTTCTATACAGACTATTGCTGATAGAAATGATATTATATTCTCCGATAAAGATAATCACGCCTGTATTGTAGTCGGTACACTTGTTTCGAATGCAAAAACTATGCGCTATCACCATAATGATATGGGTCAGCTTAGAAAGCAGTTGGAGCGAGCCGATCCTGATGCAGGTAAGATCATTGTTAGTGATGGAGTATTTTCAATGTCCGGAACACTTGCAAAGGTGCCGGAATTAGTGAAACTGGCCAAAGAGTTTAATGCTCGTCTATACTTGGATGATGCCCATGCAGTTGGTGTTATTGGTGATGGAGGACGAGGTTCAGCTTCTGTGTTCGGGCTTACCGACGAGGTAGATCTGATCAGTGGTACCTTTTCAAAATCATTTGCCTCTTTAGGTGGATTTTTGGTGGGAGACCGTCCGGTAATAGAATATATTCGCCACAAATCTCCGGCTCATATTTTCAGTGCATCCATGCCACCGGCCAATGTTGCTACTGTTTTAAAAGCCCTCGAGATTTTAGAGGAAGAGCCGTGGAGATTGGATCGATTGGAAGAAATTGCAAATTACATGCGTAAGGAGCTTCGCGGATTAGGCTTTAATGTATGGAGCAGCCAAAGCCCAATTATCCCGGTTGTGATCGGTGAAATGATGGATTGCTTTAAATTCTGGAAAGATCTTTTTGAAGCAGGTGTCTACACAAATGCGGTGGTTCCTCCTGCGGTGCCTCAAGGTCAATCACTGTTAAGAACCAGTTACATGGCCAGCCACACCGACGAACATTTAGATCAAATTTTGGAAGCTTTCCGAAAAGTTGGCCTGAAACACGGTGTGATAGATAGAAATGGTCATTCCAATATCTCAGAATAATAAACATCAAAAGGCTATATGAATAGTTCCGGGGTAACCTTCGTTTCAAGCAAAGAAGAAAAGAAACGATTTACTAATTTCATATATCCGTTCTATAAAAATGAAGAACACTGGGTGCCGCCGCTCAGGATGGATCAGAAAAAACTGATCAGTACCGAGAAAAATCCATTCTTTAATAATGCCGAGATCGCTTTATTTCTAGCTGAAAAAGATGGTAAAGATGTTGGGCGAATTGCAGCGATCGTTGATCACAGGTTCAATGATTTTCATAATTCGAAAACAGGTCACTTTGGCTTTTTTGAATGCATCAATGATCAGCATACGGCAAATCTTCTTTTTCGTGTAGCAACTGACTGGCTGAGAGATAAAGGAATGAATAAAGCAGTGGGACCTACCAATCCCGGTATGATGGATACCATAGGAGTGCTGATCGAGGGCTTTGACAAGGACCCCTATATTTTAATGCCTTATAACTTTCCTTATTACGATGAACTGATCATGAATGCGGGACTCACCAAGGAAATGGACATGTATGCATATATGGTAGATACTGAAACGGTAAATGTTGAACGCATGGAACGTGCAATGAATATCGTAAGACATAGATTGAGCGATCTGGAGATCCGTCCGCTTAATCTGAAGGAGATGAAGTCTGAGATCAAAATTATAAAGGATATTTATAATCAAGCGTGGAAAAATAACTGGGGATTCATACCACTTTCTGATGAAGAGTTCGAAGCTTTAGGAAATGATCTTAAAATGATCATCGATACAGATTTTGCGCACATTGCAGAAATAAAAGGAGAACCGGTGGCATTTTCGGTGGGTTTACCGAATATAAACGAGATCCTTAAAGATATGAATGGAAAATTGTTTCCATTTGGTATTATTAAACTGCTTTGGAAAAAAAGAAAATTAAATAGTTTGAGAACAGCTCTTATGGGGGTTTTGCCTGAATACCAAGGCAAGGGAATTGACGCTTTACTACATCAAAGATCCATCAAAAATGGACTGGAAACTGAAGGGAAAACAATTTCTGAATTAAGCTGGATCCTGGAAACCAATACCGAAATGATACGCGTGGCAGAGAGAATAGGAGCAAAGCACGATAAGAGCTACCGGATGTATTCTAAAGAACTTTAAGTAAACTGTTTATCAAGATCTTCCTTTTTATAGATCTCTTATCTTTTTTTTAACAAGCATTTCACAACATCTACATACTTTTTCCTTATCTTTTTAAGGCTGTGATTAAAATTGTTTTTGGCTTATTTGAATTAAGTCGTTGAATCCGGCAGCAGAAAATTTCAACCTTAAAGGTCACAATAGAACAATGAGCGAATTTCGTATCGAAAAAGATTCCATGGGTGAAGTCAGAGTTCCAAAAGATGCTTTATACGGAGCTCAAACCCAAAGAGCACACGATAACTTCCCGGTAAGTGGCATCAAATTCAGCCGTGAATTTATTCAGGCTCTGGGATATGTTAAGAAAACCGCAGCTATCGTAAATTCAGATCTGGGGTTACTTGATGAGAAAGTCTCCAAAGCTATAGAAGCAGCTGCACAGGAAGTGATCGACGGGTTGCATGATAAAGAGTTTGTAATCGATATCTTTCAAACCGGCTCCGGTACCTCAACAAATATGAATTCCAATGAGGTGATCGCTCACCGGGCTAACGAACTCAAGAAAAACCTGGATGTAAATATTCATCCCAACGATCATATCAATTATGGACAAAGTTCTAATGATGTGATTCCTACCACTATCCGGGTGGCTGCAGTTAAAGCAGTTTCTGATAATTTGATCCCGGCGCTTCAGCATCTGCAAGAAACATTCCTCGAGAAAGGAAAAGAATATTCCGATGTCGTAAAAACAGGTCGAACACACCTTATGGATGCCATGCCTATTACCATAGAGCAGGAATTCAGTGGCTATGCCCGACAGGTTGAGCTTGGAATTAAGCGGATTGAATCTGCCCTCGAAAGAATTAGTGAACTTCCACAAGGAGGAACGGCGGTAGGAACCGGGATCAACACACACAAAGATTTTGGAAAGAAATTCGCTGCCAAGATCTCTGAACTGACCGGAGAAAAATTCACCGAAGCTGAAAATCACTTTGAAGCTCAGGCTACGGTAGATGCCCCCGTTGAGTTGAGCGGACAGCTTAAGACTATTGCCGTTGGGTTGATGAAGATCGGAAATGATCTCCGGTGGATGAATTCAGGACCTAACAGCGGGATAGGTGAAGTGGAACTGGCTGCTCTTCAGCCCGGATCTTCTATTATGCCCGGAAAAGTAAATCCCGTAATTGAAGAATCTCTGACTATGGTTTGTGCTCAGGTTATCGGAAATGATTCAACAATAACCATTGGCGGACAGGCAGGGAATTTTGAATTGAATGTGATGTTGCCGGTAGTGGCTCATAACCTGCTAGAATCTATAGAAATTTTGGCAAATGCGGCTCGCAATCTTGCAGACCGTTCTGTCTCTAAACTGAGAGTGAAAAAAGAAGAGATCGCTGATATGGTTGGGCGGAATCCGATCCTGGTTACCGCATTGAATCCCATTATTGGCTATGATCTGGCTGCCAAGATCGCAAAGAAAGCATTTGCCGACGGTAGGCCTTTGAAGGAAGTAGCCAAAGAGATGACCGACCTTTCAGATGAGGAACTAGATAATGCTCTCGATCCGATCAAAATGACCAAAGGCGGATTTACCGAATAACAGCTTTTGATAGCTCAGAAGTAACAATTATTTAGCGGGAAAAGAACGACAGAGGCAGTGGAGGCTGTTTCATAAAAAAGCGCTTTTCCGTATACTATCGCCCCGTTTGGAAGGGCGCTTTCCTACTTAATTCAGAATACAAATTTTATAATGGCTCAAGCAAAAGAAAAGACGACAAAGAAGAAGTTTACCGCTGCTAAGAAAAAAGAGATCCTTGCGGATTTCAAGTTGGGGTGGGTAAGTCGGCATATGTCGTTGATCGGTAGAAAAGAAGTGCTTACCGGAAAAGCCAAGTTTGGAATTTTTGGGGATGGAAAAGAGATTCCCCAGATCGCTCTCGCAAAGCAGTTTAAGGAGGGTGATTTCAGATCTGGGTACTATCGAGATCAAACTATTATGCTTGCGATAGACCATGTGACACCTCAGCAGTTATTTGCTCAGCTCTATGCTCATGCTGATGTGGAAGCAGATCCAAGTTCCGCCGGGCGACAAATGAATTCACACTTCGCCACCCGATTGATAGATGAAGACGGAAACTGGATCGATCAAACTAAATCAAAAAATACCTCATCCGATATTTCGCCTACAGCGGGACAGATGGCTCGTTTACTCGGACTTGCTCAGGCTTCCAAAGTGTATCGAAACGAAAAGGCACTAAAAGGCAAAGAGTGGAAAAAATTCTCTAATAAAGGCAATGAAATTGCTTTTGGAACTATTGGCGATGCGAGTACTTCGGAAGGCGTTTTCTGGGAAACCATCAATGCCGGAGGAGTTCTCCAAATACCAATGGTTGTCTCCGTATGGGATGATGGATTTGGGATCTCGGTAGCAAAAAAATATCAGACTACTAAAGAAAGTATATCTGAGATTCTAAGTGGTTTCCAACGTACGAAAGAGAAGGATGGATACGAGATCCTGACCGTGAAAGCCTGGGATTATGAAGCCCTGATAGAAACGTATGAAAAGGCTGCTAAGATCGCTCGTGAAGAACATGTACCGGTTTTGGTTCATGTGCAGGAAGTCACCCAGCCTCAAGGGCATTCAACTTCAGGATCGCATGAGCGCTATAAATCGGAAGAGCGCCTTAAGTGGGAAGAAGATTATTGCTGTCTGGAACGTTTAAGAAACTACATTTTAGACCACAAGATCGCGACCAAAAAGAAACTAGATGAGCTTGAACAGGAAGCGCAGGATGAGGTGAATGAAGCCAAAACGGAAGCCTGGAAAGCTTTCATAGAGCCGATCAAGGAAGAAAAATCAACTGTGATCGACCTCATTACCAAATTAAAAGATGAGACGGGTGTTGAAAAACTTGGTGAATTTGCTAAGAATCTGAAGAATTATCCGACTGCTATTCGTAAGGACATTTTGTCTGCAGCACGGAAATCACTTGCTGCTACTGCCGGGAAGAATGGATCCGCCCGACAAGAATTAACTGATTGGATTAAACAATCTCGGGAAGAAAATAAAGACCGATACAATTCGCACTTGTACAGCGAAACTTCAAGATCTCCGCTCAATGTTGAGGAAATAAAGCCTGAATATGATGAGAAGCCGAAGCGAGTTGATGGTCGTTTAGTTATCCGTGAAAACTTCGATAAGATCTTTGAGAAGTATCCGAATACGCTCGTTTTTGGGGAAGATACCGGGAAACTTGGGGATGTAAACAAAGGCCTAGAAGGCATGCAGGATAAATACGGTGAAACCCGTGTGAGCGATGCCGGTATTCGTGAAGCCACTATTTTAGGACAGGGAATTGGGATGTCTATTCGAGGACTTCGTCCTATTGCCGAGATCCAATATCTGGATTATCTGCTGTATTGCTTTCAGGGAATTTCCGATGATCTGGCTACCCTGCGATACCGAACCAAAGGCGGTCAGGCTGCTCCTCTTATTGTAAGAACACGTGGTCATCGTCTTGAGGGAATCTGGCATTCAGGTTCACCAATGGGCATGATAATCAATGGAGCACGTGGAGTTCATTTATGCGTTCCAAGAAATTTGACAGAAGCTGCCGGTTTCTACAATACATTGCTTCAGGGAGATGACCCTGCTATAGTTGTGGAACCTTTAAATGGATACCGACTCAAAGAAAACCTCCCTTCAAATATTGGGGAATTCACAACTCCGCTTGGCAAACCTGAGATAGTAAATGAAGGAACCGATATTTCCGTCGTTTCTTACGGGGCAACATTCAATATTGTAGAAAGTCTGATCCTACAGCTCGAAGAGGCCGGGATCTCCATGGAACTGATCGATGTGAGAACCTTACTGCCATTTGATCTGGATCATGTTATCGGCAATTCACTGAATAAGACCAATCGCCTCTTGGTGGTAGATGAAGATGTGCCGGGTGGGGCATCAGCTTATATCATGCAGAATGTATTGGAACAACAAAGCGGCTATTTCAATCTCGATTCTGAGCCCAAATGTTTAACGGCTCAGCCACATCGTCCCGCTTATGCTTCCGATGGAGATTACTTCAGTAAGCCAAATGCAGAGGATATATTTGAAACGATATATGGCATAATGCGCGAATCAGATCCTGAAAAGTACCCTGCTATATATTAAAAAAGTTATCAGCCATCAGCTTTGGATGAATTAAAGACCCATTAGAAACTGATGGTTTTTCTCTTCCTTTCCATTTCTATATCCGTATTTGATTACTTCCTACAAATCCCGCATACTTAGCCGGAATAAAACTATAGAGGTTTAAAAAAATGTCGGAACGGGATTTAAAAGGTTACTGGAAAAAGAACCTGAAATATCTTGGGATCTTGCTCAGTATCTGGTTCACAGTTTCATATGGATTCGGAATTCTTCTGGTTCCGGTCCTTAACGAAATTCAGGTAGGAGGATTTAAGTTAGGTTTTTGGTTCGCCCAACAAGGATCTATTTATACATTTGTGATCCTCATTTTTGTGTATGTGTACCTGATGAATAAACTGGATCAGGAATTTAACGTGCAGGAGGATTGATCATGGATGTTCAAGTTTGGACCTATATTTTAGTCGGTATCACATTTGCACTCTATATTGGAATCGCGATCTGGGCAAAAGCTGCTTCTACCAGTGATTTTTATGTTGCCGGTGCCCATGTAAACCCTGTTGTAAATGGAATGGCTACCGCTGCGGACTGGATGTCAGCTGCATCATTTCTTTCCATGGCCGGGCTGATCTCTTTTATGGGATATGATGGCGCTGTTTACCTGATGGGCTGGACCGGAGGATATGTGCTTCTTGCGCTATTGCTTGCCCCATATCTTCGCAAATTCGGGAAATTTACTATCCCTGACTTTATTGGAGACAGATATTATTCCAACTTCGCCCGAACCATAGCTGTTATCTGTGCCCTGATTGTTTCCTTTACCTATGTAGCAGGTCAGATGAGAGGGGTAGGCCTTGTATTTTCAAAATTCCTCGAAGTAAATATTGATATTGGAGTTTTGATCGGAATGGCGATTGTATTTTTTTATGCAGTTTTAGGGGGAATGAAAGGGATCACATATACGCAGGTTGCTCAATATTGCGTCTTGATATTTGCGTTCATGGTTCCGGCCTTCTTTATCTCTTTTCAGCTGACCGGAAACCCTATTCCACAACTTGGATTTGGATCTGAATTGGCCGACGGTTCAGGTCAATATTTGTTAGAAAAACTGGATCAATTACATACAGAACTCGGTTTTGCTGCATACACCAGTGGGACAAAAAGTATGCAGGATGTCTTTTTTATTACGGCAGCACTTATGATTGGAACAGCCGGTTTGCCGCATGTTATTGTTCGATTCTTCACCGTTCCAAAAGTAAAAGATGCCCGGGTTTCAGTAGGTTACGCTCTGATATTTATCGCAATTTTATATACAACGGCACCGGCTATTGCTGCTTTTGCAAAATACAACATGATGCAAACAGTAAGTGAGCAGCCCTATGAAGAGATGCCCGAATGGTTTGGTACCTGGGAAGAAACAGCCTTGCTGACCTGGTACGATAAAAATGGAGACGGGATCATCACGTATGCTCCCGGCTCAGCTATAGAAGGACTTCCGGATATTCAGAGAAATGCTTCCGGTGAGGTAATTCGGGGAGACTTTGGGGAAGTAAAGGTAAATAATGCGCCCGCGGAAGGGGCCAATGAGTTATATGTTGATCGGGATATCATGGTGTTGGCAAATCCCGAGATCGCCAACTTGCCGGCATGGGTTGCAGGACTTGTAGCCGCAGGCGGGTTGGCAGCGGCACTTTCAACCGCAGCCGGTTTGCTGTTAGTTATATCAACAGCTGTATCACATGATCTGATCAAGAAGCAGATCAAAACGGATATTTCTGATAAGGCTGAATTGATGTGGGCCAGAATTGCTGCCGGAGGTGCAGTGGTGGTTGCCGGTTACTTTGGTATAAATCCCCCGGGATTTGTGGCTGAGGTGGTGGCCATTGCCTTTGGTCTTGCAGCAGCTTCATTCTTCCCGGCTATCATACTTGGGATTTTTTACAAAAAGATGAACCGGGAGGGAGCCATTGCAGGAATGATAGCGGGATTACTGTTTACACTTGGCTACGTGATTTTCTTTAAGATCGCCTTTCCTGAATTCAATACCCCTGAATTTTGGTGGTTTGGAATTTCACCGGAGGGAATTGGTACCTTAGGAATGATCCTGAATCTGTTGGTGGCATTTGCGGTGGGGATGATCTTCCCAGAGCCGCCTGAAGATGTTCAGGATATGGTTGAAAGTATTCGATATCCACAATAAAAAAAGGAACGTACTTTTAGGTACGTTCCTGTATACTTTTTTATTAATAAAGTGATCTTTTAGAACCAGCCGGTTCCTAATCCTCTGAATGGCCAGGGAATAGAAGCTATCATGATCAGTAATCCAATTCCGTACGTGATAGCTACTCTTTTGTGTTTATCCAATGACGCTGTTAATCGCTTAGCAGTACTGAAGCCAAAGGTGATCAGAGCAATGGCGACGATCATCATCGTGATATGCTCAACTGTGTAAAATCGTAGTACCGAACTTTCCATTACGCCGGATTGAAAGGAAACTTTAGGGCTTATAAAATAAAGACCTAAACCGAGCAGTAATTGAATGTGAGTGAAGATAAGTGCCAGTAAAGCGGCTAATCGATCTGATTTCTGATACTCTTTTTTCCCTGCCCAACCGCTGATCGCCTTAAATAAAGCCCAAACAATTAATACCAATAAGATCCATCGAAGTCCTGAGTGTGCGTGAAGTAAACCGGTGTACATATCTTAAAATGTTAAATTGAAATTTCGTGTTGAATATAGCGAAAATTAATCGCTTATCTTTGAATTTAGCTTTCGGAATATCCTATTCACTCTTCGTTTGTTAACGCCGAGATCATATGCCCCAAGCCTGCTGGCACTTCGGATATAAGCGGTGGTTTTGCTTTCGGACTCTTCCATGATCACATCAACATCATCTTTAAATCCAAAGATCGGAATCTTATAAACAGCGTGGATCTCAATTCGTTTTGGGTCTATGATCTTAAAACTGTGTGCTTCATCCTCAAAAATATCAGTAAGAGCTTCGAAAACCTGCTCTATCCCGGAATTGAAATTCTGATACGATCTCATACAATTTGGAGTGGCAGGACAGGGTGGTAAGGGGTGCTTTTGTTTATTTTTAGCCATTGAACATCACTTCGTTGTATTTGTGACTCTGAGCTAATCCAATCAATTCAGTTCAAAAAATCGTTCCATCTGTTGAAAGAAGGAATCCAGATCTTCACAAACGTGGAATAGAGAAAGGCTTTCTTTATGGATGAAATCATGCTTTACGGCATTGTTGGTGAATTCCATGAGGCCATCAAAGTAACCGTCTACATTTATTATGAATATGGGTTTATTGTGAATACCAAGCTGCCGCCACGTTAAGATCTCAAAAAATTCATCCAGGGTTCCGAATCCGCCGGGCAGCACCAGAAAGGCATCAGATAAAGATTCCATGAGTGCTTTTCGGGTGTGCATATCCTGTGTTTCGTGGAGATCGGTTAGGCCTTTATGTGCTACTTCCCGATTTTTGAGTTGAGTTGGGATCACTCCAACAACATCCCCACCTTCGGTAAGAGCCGCATTTGCAATTTCACCCATTATACCAACTTTACCGCCACCATAAACAATACCCCAGTCCCTGCTGGCAATTTCACGTCCGGCTTGTTTTGCTAATTCGGGAAATTTAGGGTAGTTGCCTTTTCGGGAGCCGCAATACACGCAGATATGTTTTTTCATGCTAAGGAAAACATTCGGTTCAGGACAGCGTCCAGTTTTTCAACAAAATATCTTACATCATCTTCGGTATTTTGCTTTCCAAAACTGATGCGAATACTTGATTTAGCAAGCCCTTCTTCCATTCCAATTCCATTTAAAACATGAGAAGGCTCAACCGCTCCCGAAGTACAAGCTGAGCCATTAGAGACACAAATACCTTCAATATCCAGATTGAGAAGAAGCATCTCTCCGTCAATGAATTTCCCTTGCTCATCACTGAAAGAAAGGTTAACGATGTGCGGTACTCCATTTTCCTTAGGGCCGTTTACTGTGTAATTGAAACCCAGTTTTTCATCCATCATTTCAAGAAGCAATGAACGCAATCTTTTGAAATGCTTTTGGTGTTCATCCATTTCTGAAACAGCCAACTCCAGTGCTTTGGCAAATCCTACAATTCCGGGCACGTTCAAAGTACCTCCACGGCGGCGTCTTTCCTGAGAACCGCCATTCATCCAGGGAATCCAACGCGAGCCATTTTTTACGTACATGATCCCGGCGCCCTTTGGCCCATAGATCTTATGGGCGCTTCCACTTAGGAAATCGACACCCAAATCCTTCACATTCAAAGGAATTTTACCGAGACTCTGAACCGTATCGGAATGAAAAGGAACTCCATGCTCTCTGCAAACTTCAGTAATTTCTTTAAGTGGATTGATGGTTCCGATCTCGTTATTGACATGCATGATGGTAACCAAAGCTGTTTTGTCCGTGATCACTTCTTTTACAGCGTCGGCAGTAATGGTGCCGCAATTCCTTGCTTTGGCAAATACCGGTTTCACGCCCTGCATTTTAGCAAGTTCAACCGTGTGAAGTACTGCATGATGCTCCAGCTCGGAAGTAATGACTTCATTTTTATCTCCTGAAACGGCCAAAACACCTTTAATAACGGCATTGTCACTTTCAGTGCCGCCACTTGTGAAAATGATCTCAGAGGGTTCAGCCCCGATCAAAGCTGCAACCTTTTCACGGGCATCCTCCACGATCACTTTTGATTTTTGGCCGAGGTGATGAGGGGAATTCGCGTTCCCGTAATTATCTTTAAGGAAGGGAAGCATGGTCTCAAGGACCCGCTCATCCAAGGGGGTAGTAGCTGCATGATCTAAGTAAACCGTACGCATGAAATAAGATAAGTTGGATTAAATTTTCAGTGTAGGAAAATATTCAAATTATGGGTGAAAAGCAGGATTGAAAAGCCGGTTCATCAAAACTTCATTTCATGATAAGATCTTGGTACCTTCAAGCCGAATTTAAAACATAACTTAAATGCTCGATCATGGCTAAACTCACTCTTAACGATATCGAAGTAAAAGACAAGAAAGTATTGATGCGTGTGGACTTCAATGTTCCTATAAAGGACGGGAAGATCACCGATGATAATCGCATTGTGCAAGCCCTGCCTTCCATAAATCATGTGATTGAAAATGGAGGGTTGTTGATCCTGACCAGTCATTTGGGCCGGCCGGCCGGGGAGTACGACTCTGAATTTTCCCTCAAACCAACTGCTGACCATCTGGCTACTTTAGTGGATGCCAAAGTTCATTTTGCCGAAGATTGCATTGGGGAAAAAGCTGACTCGGTAATAGCTAAGGCTGAATTCGGTGAGATCGTAGTCCTTGAAAACGTGCGCTTTCATCCCGAAGAGAAAAAGAATGACGAAGCATTCAGTAAAAAACTAGCTGCGCATGGTGATCTGTTTGTGAATGATGCTTTTGGAAGTTCACACAGAGCACATGCTTCGGTAGCAGGAGTAACAAGATATCTGCAGCCTGCAGTTTCAGGATTTTTGTTAGGAAAAGAGATCAAATATCTGGAAGAAAGTATCAATGACCCTGAACGTCCTTTTGTTGCCATTTTAGGTGGAGCCAAAGTTTCAGATAAAATAGGAGTGATCGAAAACCTGATCTCTAAAGTAGATACCATCATTATTGGTGGCGGTATGACGTACACATTCTATAAAGCAAAAGGCTGGCCGATCGGGAACTCGCTGGTGGAAGATGACAAAGTTGAGCTGGCCGGTGAGTTGCTGAAGAAAGCAGATGAAAAAGGAATCCGCTTCATGCTTCCTATCGATTCTGTGGTAGCCAAAGAATTCAGTAATGATGCAGAGCATAAAGTAGTGGACGAAGATGAGATCGAAGACGGATGGATGGGATTAGATATTGGTCCACAGTCATCTATCGCTTTTGGAAATCAGATCAAAGCTGCTAAAACAGTACTTTGGAATGGCCCTATGGGTGTTTTCGAAATGGAAAATTTTGCAGATGGTACTTATGCCGTAGCGGAGGCTCTTGCAGAAGCAACCAATTTTGGAGCCACGACCATCATCGGTGGTGGAGATTCCGCTGCTGCCATCAAACAAGCCGGATTGAGTGAGGATGTTTCTCATGTTTCTACCGGTGGAGGAGCAAGCCTGGAATATCTGGAAGGAAAGGAATTGCCGGGTGTGGCATCGCTGACCGACAAGTAGGTCGGACAGATTTGTCCGACCGTTGTTATATAAATTTGGTTGTCTTAGCTACCACGGGCGGACAAGCTGTCCGCCCTACGGTTAGTGCTTATTTTTGATCTTTGACTGAATGTTGAAAATTTACTTACTTAATAAGTAACTGGGCAGAGAAAACTAAAAAAATGAACTTCTACCGTCGAAAACTCCCACATTGGCAACCGCCGGGAGCTGAATATTTTATAACCTTCAGGTTAGCTGGGTCACTTCCAAGAGAAGCTATTGTGAGGTTAAAGAGAGAGCAAAATGCTTTGATTGGAAAGTCTAATCTGAATCAGTCACGGGCGGACAACTTGTCCGCCCTCCGGGTGAAAATCCACAAATATATTTTTAGTAATTATGATCAGTTTTTGGACGAAGAGTCCATAGGCCCAACTTGGTTAGCTCAAACTGAGATAGCAAATATTGTAAAAGAAGCTATTCATTACAGAGATTCATCAGACTATGATTTATATGCATATTGCATATTGCATAATGTCTAATCACGTGCATCTTGTTTTTAAGTTACCAGATCCAAAAAGTGTAAATCTGGAAGAGAATGAAGATTTCCCTGTCACAAAAATTCTAAAATCGCTGAAATGGTATTCTTCCCTTAAAGCAAATCAGGTTTTAAGCAGAACAGGAAAGTCATTTTGGCAAGCTGAGAGTTATGATCACGTAATCAGGGATTCAGAAGAGTTAGAAAGAGTGATTTATTATACGCTCCAAAATCCGGTAAAAGCAGGTTTAGTTGATAATTGGGAAGAGTGGCCACATTCATACTGTAAACGAGATTTCAAGAAAGCGTTTATAAATACCAAGTAGGTCGGAGAGATTTGTCCGACCGTGTTATATTAACTCGGTTGCCTAAGCTACCACGGGCGGACAGGCTGTCCGACCTACGTTTTAGAATTACTGCTATAAGGTTATTGATTTATGTACCCATTGCTAGACAAACTTGTCCAACCTACTTTTGGAACTATGTTGGGAAAATTCACTAGTAATAGTTAAGAAAAATTCATTCACTTATTGTATTCTTAAGATCAAAAATATCCTATGAAAGAATACCCGCTCTTACTGCGTACCACCATTCAATTGGCATTCCTGTTCCTGGTAATAGCAGCTCTTATCTTAACGCGTACATTATTGGTTCCTTTGTTTTTGAGCATAATGCTGGCTTATCTCCTGTTTCCTTATGCCGAGTGGCTTGAACGTCATAATGTGCCTAGAATACTCACAAATTTGATCGTGGTAATAGGATTTATCATTTTTGTTGGGGGCATATTATTTGGTGTGAGCGCACTTTCAACAAATTTCACAGAAGACTTTCCAAAGATAAGGACCCAGTTTGAAATTAATATGCAGTCCATATTGGAATCGATCACAGCATTTACGGGGGTTTCAAGTGAAGGAATAGATGGTTTTATAAGTGACCTGGGTGAAACGGGTGAATACATTTCACAGTTATTCACGGCAACCACAAACACATTGCTAAGCATTGGTTTACTGCCGGTCTACACGTTCTTGTTACTTTTTTACAGAGATAAATTCCGGAAATTTATTTCTATGCTGATTCAATCAGATCAGGAGACAAACGTGCAGGAAATTATTGATCAGGCTTCTGAGGTAGTTCCCAAGTATCTGAAGGGTTTAGTGACCGTGTGTTTTATTTTGGTGGGGTTGAATTCTCTGGGATTTTATCTTATCGGTCTGGAGTATGCACTTCTGTTCGGGATCATTGCGGCCTTATTCAACCTGATCCCATACCTTGGAACCATTCTTGGATATGGAGTAGTTCTGCTTTTTGTGCTCGGTACCCAAAGTCCGTCCTTTGCCTTAGCCGTGATGGGTCAGTTCGTGGTTGTACAATTCATTGAAAACAATATTCTCACTCCCAATATTACGGGGTCGTACGTAGAGATCAACCCGCTGGTAATTATCTTTTCATTGATAGCGGCAGGTATGGTTTGGGGACTTCCGGGAATGCTGATCGTGATCCCATATCTGGGCTTATTCAAAATTATTTGTGAACATGTTAAAAGCCTTAAGCCCGTTGGTTTTTTGTTAGGCACAAGCGGTACAGAACGTCATTCAATCACTATAAAATCTCTTCAGCGTAGATTCGGATGGATGGACGAGGAATAATTTCACCAAGAGAGAAAATTAATCTACCTGCCAAAATTCTGTTGAATACTTCTCGTGTTTATTTATATTAAGCGTATTAATTACACTTATTAAAAAATTCACACCTTAACACCTGTTCACAGATTATGCTCTCTTCCTTTTGGGAAAAAATTTTATGGGTGATCATACTTCCTTTTCTTGCATTTGCATCCTGTGATGTAAATCAAAGCTCTGATAACGACTCCGGGGAAGAGCCCGATCTTCCCATTTATAACAATCCGATCATCAAGGATAAATTTACGGCGGATCCAGCAGCGATCGTCTATCAGGATACCGTATTTTTGTACGTGGGGCATGATGAAGCGGGCATTCATGACGATTTCTATGATCTGAATGAGTGGCTGGTATATTCATCAACAGATTTAAGAAATTGGCAGGTACATGATGTGCCTCTGAAAGCCACTGACTTTAACTGGGCCTCCGGAGATGCCTGGGCCGCTGAGGTGATAGAGAAAGACGGTAAATTCTACTGGTATGTCACAGTAACCCATACTGATGATAATGCAAAAGCTATAGGAGTAGCTGTTTCTGATAGCCCAACCGGTCCTTTTGAGGATGCCCGGGGCTCAGCCTTGGTAACCAATGATATGACCACCGACACCGATATTACCTGGGATGATATTGACCCAACTGTTTTTATTGATGATGACGGTCAGGCTTACATGTTTTGGGGAAATACGGTTCTGTATTATTCGAAATTGAAAGATAATATGACAGAGCTGGAAGGGGAGATCAAGACCATAGACTTACCCAATTTTACAGAAGCTCCGTGGGTGCATAAGAAGAACGGATATTACTATTTGAGTTATGCGTATGAATTCCCCGAAAAAACAGCCTATGCTATGAGCGAAAATATTGAAGGGCCCTATGAGTATAAAGGCATATTGAGTGAAGAGTCTGGAAACTCAAACACCAATCACCAGGCGATCATCGAATTTAAAGGACAAGACTATTTCATTTATCACAACGGAGTTCTTGGTGGAAGTTACCAGCGCTCAGTTTGTATAGATTCTTTATTCTATAATTCAGACGGCTCTCTGCAGGAGGTAGAAATGACTTTCGAAGGAGTAGGTAAAATAGAATAGACCAAGAATAGATAACACACAAAAATCATTACTAACTAATTAAAACTTATGTATACATCAGCTTCAAAAAATTCATTGCTTGATAAGGCGATGTCACCAAAGATACTTTTTGTGCTACTTATAGCCTTCAGTTTTGCGGCATGCAGTAGCGGGGAAACTCAGCCCAAAGAGTTAACCGAACAACCGATACCAGATCCAGGTAATCCTATTATAACAGATAAGTTCACGGCAGATCCAGCTGCAATCGTTTATCAAGACACCGTATTTCTGTATGTTGGGCATGATGATCCTGCACCTGACTATAATTTTTATGATCTGAATGAATGGCTGGTGTATTCTTCAACAGATATGGTGAACTGGCAGGGATATGATGTGCCTTTAAGAGCCACTGATTTTGAATGGGCTTCAGGCGATGCCTGGGCTGCTGAGGTGATCGAGAAAGACGGAAAATTTTACTGGTATGTATCGGTAACCAATGCTGATGATAATGCAAAAGGTATTGGGGTGGCGGTTTCGGACAGCCCAACCGGCCCTTTTGAAGATGCCCGCGGTTCTGCTTTGGTGACGAACGATATGACCACCGACACCGATATCACTTGGGATGATATCGACCCCACCGTATTTATTGATGACGACGGGCAGGCTTACATGTTCTGGGGAAATACGGTGCTGTATTATTCGGAACTAAAAGATAATATGATAGAGCTGGAAGGGGAGATCAAGACCATTGACTTACCGAATTTTGTGGAAGCTCCCTGGGTGCATAAAAAGAACGGATATTACTATTTGAGTTATGCCTATCAATTCCCTGAAAGAACGGCATATGCTATGGCTACTGATATAGAAGGGCCTTACTACTTTCAGGATATCTTGAATGAAGTTGCCGGAAACACTAACACCAATCATCAGGCGATAATTGAGTATAAAGGAAGGGATTACTTCATTTATCACACCGGAGCTATTCCAACTCAAGGAGGCAGTTTTCGACGCTCGGTTTCTATTGATTATCTTTACTACAATCCTGATGGAACTATGAAGCGGGTGGTTATGACAACTGAAGGGGTAGATCCTGCTGAGTAGTTTTTAGATACAGGGTATCAAATTAAAGGCCCCGCACATAATTTATGTGCGGGGCTTTTCTTTGTGAATTAAATCCAGCCAGACCTAATCGCGTTCTTCAATTTTAGTAGGGGCGTTATCGGGAAGCGGAACTCCAAAATTTGGGGTTCCATCTTCGTTCCAGGTCAATACCTGAATACGTGTATGTCGGTTGGGATCGTTCAATGGATCACCATCGATCTCCTTATAACTTCGGGCATGGTAAATAAAGAGATCGGTTTCACCATCCGGTGTAGTTGTAAAGCTGTTATGACCCGGTCCATAAATTCCATTCTCTTCAGAAGTCTGAAAAACGGGTTCTTCGGATTTCACCCATGAGTCGGGATCAAGCAAATCTGCATCTTCATCAGCAGTCAGTAATCCCACTTTATAATGGTGATTGGTACCACTGGCAGAATAGGTCATAAAAATCTTCCCGTTTCTTTTGATGACAGCAGCTCCTTCATTTACCCTGAAAAGCTGAGTTTCCCAGTCATATTCCGGACGGGTAATTTCAACCTGAGGCTGCTTTATGGTCCAGGCATTCTCCATTTCAGCTATATAAAGGGCTGTATTTCCTTCCATTTGTGGTGGGTGCTGAGCCCAAACCAAATAGCGTTTTCCATCATGTTCAAAAGAAGTAGCATCCAGTGAAAAAGTCTCCCAGCTTGTTTTAACCTGACCTTTTTCCACCCATTCACCTTCCATTGGGTTTTCAGAATCATTTTCTACCACATACATTCGGATAGCCCAGATATCTTCAGCACCACCGGCGGCATAATGAATGTACCATTTACCATCTATATAATGAATTTCAGGGGCCCAGATGTGAGAGCCTTGTGGCCCTGTTTCATGCTTTCGCCAAATTACTTTAGGTTCGGCATCTTTGAGTCCTTCTATGGTCTTTGCGCGTCGCAATTCAAGGCGGTCAAATTCAGGTACCGAAGCAGTGAAATAGTAATAGCCATCGGTATGGAGAAAGACCCAGGGGTCAGCTCGTTGTAAAATTAATGGATTGGTGTATTCGGCAGCTTTTTCCTGTGCACGGATGGTATCGGCTCCAAAAACAAGAATGAGCAGGCCTGTAACCAATATTGATGTAAAGATCTTTGATTTGATAAATTCCATATATCCTCCAAAATGAATGTTTATAAAGCTAACATAAATAATTAGCAGGATAAATGTACGAATGACACTTAAAAATATTTCACTGAAAATATTTGTCCCATAAAATTCCCCGCACTTTCATTACTTTCTAATACTCACTCAAAAGAACAGGAAAAGTATGGCTGATGATTTGGATTCCATCCGCAAGAAACTAGATGATATTGATCGCACGATCTTAAAAGCATTGGCACAGCGACAGGGTTTGGTTAAAGAAGTCTCAGAGCTTAAACTAAAGAATGAACAGGGGATCAGAGATCTTGAGCGGGAAGAACAGCTCCTTAATCGCATCCGTGATCTGGCTAATGAAGTAGGGTTGGATCGTTATTATGCAGAGCATCTTTTTCGAGAGATCATCACCAATTCGGTTCGGTTTCAAACGCACTCGCTGGTTGATCATCAAAATGAAAATACCGGTGGAGATCTGATCCGGGTCTCATACCAGGGAACGGATGGCGCTTACAGTCATCTTGCTGCAACCAGGCATTTCAGCGAACGCTACTCAAATGTAGAAGCCATAGGATATGATACTTTTCAACAGGCAGCTCAGGCGCTTCAGGAGGAAAAAGTGGATTATGCCATTTTGCCTATCGAAAACACCACGGCCGGTTCTATTAACGATACGTATGATATTGTGGGGAATGAGAACATCCATATTGTAGGAGAAGAGATTCTGAAGGTGGTTCATTGCCTGATGTCGGTTGAGCCGGTTGAACTGTCCAAGATACGACGTATTTTATCTCACCCTCAGGCTATAGCCCAGTGCACAAATTTCTTGTCTAAATTGCCCCGCTGTAAAGTGGAATCGTATCTGGATACGGCTATGTCAGCGAAAAAGATCCTGGAGGATGGTGATATCACACAGGCTGCTATAGCGGGAGCCCATGCTGCAGATCTGTATGGATTACATGTGATCGAAAGCGATATCGCAAATCAGCAGCAAAACTATACCCGCTTTGTGGTGGCAGCAAGGGAACCGGTAAAAGTGGATGCTCAGATCCCCGCAAAAACATCATTAATGATGGTGACTTCCAATGAAGAGGGTTCTCTGATCGATTGCCTTAATATACTCCATAAGCATAAGATCAATATGGCCAAGCTGGAATCACGTCCCCGGATGAATGAACCGTGGAAATATTCCTTTTATCTGGATATCCACGGAAATATTGATGATCCGGAAGTTTCAGCCGGACTGAATGAACTCGAAGCAAAAGCTGAGGAATTGAAGATCCTGGGTTGTTATCCAAAGCAGGAGAATTAGTCAGCAGTTAGCTCGCGACTATTTAAAGTAGAAAATTCAGGATACATTTCATCCAGATCCAGGTTCCCGATCAATGCTTCAATAGCATTTTGGTTCAATAATTTATGAGTCAGGAAATGTCCATCCATGAACACGCCAAATGTTCCGTATGGAGACCCTGATTCCCTGGCTTCCCGAGCATTGTTGAGCTTGATGAGTCTAACTTTAAAACCCAGATCCTCAAAATCTTTTTTCATGATATACATGTAGTAATTACTGAATTCACTTTGGTCGGCATATTTAATGGTAATATCGTGAGCGGGTATTTCATCAATTAGTTCAACTGGCTGAGTGAAATATGGGGAAGGTGCTTGAATTTTGAATTTTTTCACTAACAATACAAGTCCGAGTAAATGAGCGTGCTCCAGATAACCTCGCTGAATGTAGAAATCCTTATCTCTTTGGAATTCTTCTCTATCGAGCATGATTAACATGCCGTTGGTGTCACTGTTTTCGGTCTCACACTGCTGTAAAAGTTCTGATTTTATCCAATGATCAGGATCAGGATGCTCTACAAATATATGGTTGATAAAGATATATCCGGGTGCAGAAATTGGTTTCCATGCTTTTTCAGCCGGAATAAATTCCAGGAAAGCTTCTCTTGGGGAATCCATTTTTATAATGACCAAACCTTCCTCGAATCGATCTTGAAGCCACGTTTGGTTATACATGAACAAGTCACGGTTATTGGGATTCTTGAGATCTACGCAGGGAATAGATTCACTTCTAAGGTTATCTGAGTGCAGGGTGATAAGAGTCATGGTGGTTCCTCCAAAGTTTTTCCCATGCTAAAAACTTCAGATAAAGAATTGATGAAGAAATGGGAGAAAACCTATTTGCTGAGAACTTTTTTGCCGTCTTTCCATTCAAGGCTGAACGTATCTGAGTCTGCAAATTCACCGGACTTCCTGATCCATTTATCATCTTGCCAAACCCGAACAAATCCCTTTTCAAGAGGTTCATTAGGGTTTTTCATATCTAAAATGTGATGAAGCTCAAGAAGGCGTTCTTTATGCGAACGAACTACAGATTCACTGCGATGGTCAAGCATCTGCCGAAGGGATTGAATTTTTGTTCGTGCCGATTCCATTTTCTGTTTTACGGCCAACAGTGCATGAGATTTAGCCATGTTGGCAACTTTGTCTTTATAAAGCTGTATAGCTCCCGTGGTATTTATCTCGAGTTTTTTGGAATAATCCTCAACCAGGAATCGAATCTCGTTGATATCAGGAACGGCAACTACTGCAGCCTGGGTAGGAGTGGCAGCCCGGGCATCGGCAACAAAATCTGAGATCGAGAAATCGACCTCGTGACCTACAGCACTGATGATGGGGACTTCACTTTTAAACACGGCTCGGGCCACGGCTTCTTCATTAAAAGGCCATAGGTCTTCCAGAGAACCGCCGCCTCGACCAATGATCAACACATCTACATTTTTTTGGGAGGTGAAATATTCAATCCCTTTTACGATCTCAGGGGCAGCATTCACTCCTTGAACACTGGCGTGATAGAGTTTAACCTGAGCAAGCGGCCATCTTTTTTCAAGAGTGGAACGAATGTCCTGAAAGGCGGCCCCGGTTGCTGAAGTCACAACTCCAATTCGTTCCGGGAATTTTGGGAGGGGCTTTTTATGATGGTCTTCAAACAAGCCTTCTTCTTTCAGTTTGGCCTTCAGCTTTTCGAACGCCTGCTGAAGTTTCCCGATGCCTGCCTGCTGAACCAGGCTTACGATCATCTGGTAACGCCCATGTGGCGCATAAACCTGAATATCGCCACCTACCACAATTTGTTGTCCATCGGTGAGATTGATGTCGAGTCGTTGTGCGGTACTTCGCCAGATCACACAGGGTAGAGAAGCACCGGAATCTTTTAGCGTAAAATAATAATGTCCGTTCCGGCTTTGATTGACATTACTGGTTTCGCCTTCCACCAAAATATCGATAAAATTCTGTTCCAGTACATTTTTGATCTTATCGGTGAGCTGAGAAACGCTGGGGATATCGAATAAAAATGGGATCTGGTTGTCGGACATGAAATGAGATGATTCAGATTATATGAGAACCAAATATAATGGTTTGATAAGAGTGATGAAGCAGTATTATAGTTGTTTGTTAATGGAAATTATTTATTATGCGGTCAATAATAAATAGGTAACGAGGTAGAAATGAAAAAATCCGAGATTGAAGAATACCTTTATTATCACATTCCTATTACAAGGTCACTGGGAGTTATGGCCATGGCTTTTTCTGAAAAAGAAATAAGATTCAAGGCACCCCTTTCTGCTAATATCAATCATCGATCTACAGCTTTTGGGGGCAGTATCAGCAGTTTGTTGATCACTACCGGGTGGTCGTACTTGAGATTACTGTTTGATGATATTGATCCCACTCCAAAAATTGTGATCGGGCGTAGTTGCACCAACTATTTGAAGCCGGTTACTTCTGATTTTAGCTCAGAATTGGTCATTCCTGAAAAGCACGAGTCCGAGAATTTTATGGAGATGTTTGATCGTTTTGGTAAAGCCCGCATCACTCTTCAAGCTCATATCAAAAAGAAGGAATCGGTACTCGCTGACTTTGAAGGTGATTTTGTTGTGATGAGTTGAAGTGAATTAGTCATTGCATAGCAGATCAAATAGTGTGTATATTTATACACACTCTAATTCACACTATTACTGTTCTATTTTGACCATTAAAAATCTATCAGTCTCAATGATCTGGGATCGATTAGGGCTCAGTTTATCAGTCCTTTGTGCCATTCACTGTTTGTTTGTTCCTGTTGTACTTGCACTCCTTCCTCTAACTCCTTTGGCGTTAACCATCGAAGCATGGCTTCATCCCGTATTCATTCTTTTGATCACACCAACGGTGTTTTATGCGTCCAGAAGAAGCCATTATGATAAAAAAATCGTTTCACTGCTTTCAGGCGGATTAATTCTGATCCTGATGGGATGGATCGTTGGACACCTTTGGCTTGGGGAATTTTTTGAAACCGCAGCTACGCTAATCGGAAGTATCCTTTTAATAGCAGGGCACTGGTTCAATTTCCGTCACCATCAAAGTTGTAAGAATGCATCGCATGCGCATCATCCACTGGAAGAATCATTAATGAAAGAGGAGAAGAATGAAACGGCTTAATTTTACCCTGGATGATCCAACTGTTGAACTTCTGAATAAGCTCGCATCAAAATTTTATGAGGGTAATAAATCTCAGACGGTACGTGCTGCACTTGAAAGTCTGGCTGCCCATCAGGGGCATGATGGATGGGTGATAACCGGGTATACAACCGTCCGAACAGATCATGAAGTAAACTGCCACAGTTGTGGAACGGAACATTCTGAGGGTAATATTGTATTCAAACCGGTTTTTGAGAAGGGGAATAGTCCCGCTGCCATTCGGCATATCCCGACCGAAGAATGGGTTGAATGTTCAGATTGTGTGGAAAGTCACTGATCTTCAGGCTGGTCAGTTTTTTCGATAATACCAGTCACTTTTTTCACTATTAAACAGGGCAAGCTGAAGCATCTATTCAAATCGGTTTTCATTTTGTGCTTTAGCATGGAATCACGGTATATTTGCGGTCGAACTCAAAAGCCAAAATCACGCTTATGCTCCTCAAAAATCTAAAGCCCGTCAGCAATTCTCATAAAGGTAAAGATATGGTTGATATCCGTATTGAAGAGGGCGTAATTAAGGAATTAGGTTCCGGTTTAAAAGCTAAAAAGGGAGAAGAATCTCACGACTTCAACGGAGCTTATGTTTCTCCGGGCTGGATGGATATGCACATTCATTTGCGTGAACCAGGATTTGAGCACAAAGAAACCATCAAAACAGGATGTGATGCTGCGGCCTTTGGAGGCTTTACAGCAGTGGCCTGTATGCCGAACACCAAACCGGCTACTCATACCCGTGATGTGGTTGAATACATCATTAAAAAGGCAGAGAAATTACCTGTTGATGTGCATCCTATTGCATGCGTGACCAAAGAGCGTAAAGGGGAATCCATTGCTGAAATGGCGGACCTGAAAGAAGGTGGTGCCGTTGCATTCAGTGATGACGGTGATCCGGTGTACGATTCGCAGGTGATGCGGATAGCTTTGGAGTATTCTTCGATGCTGGGAATGCCGATCATCAACCATGAAGAAGACCTGGAACTTTCCCGCCCCGGACATATGAATGAAGGCAAAGTTTCAACCCGACTTGGGCTGGACGGAACCCCGGGCATTGCAGAAGAAGTGATGATCGCACGAGATATCTTGCTTGCTGAATACACCGGTGGACATGTTCATGTTGCACATATCAGTACAAAAGAAGGTGTGGATCTGGTTCGTAAGGCTAAGAAAAAAGGCATCAAAGTAACCACCGAAGTTTGCGCACATCATTTTGATCTGACCGATGAGGAGATCGACCGGACGAACTACAACACCAATTTCAAAATGCACCCACCACTGAGAACACAAGAAGATGTGGATGCGATGGTGGAAGGGCTTGTAGACGGAACCATTGATGCTATTTGTACCGATCATGCCCCACACGCTATCGAGGAAAAAGAGGTAGAGTTCATTTATGCTCCCAATGGAATTATAGGACTGGAAACAGCATGGGCGATCTCCAATAAGCGGCTTTTTCAAACCAAGAAACTAAGCCTGCAGCAACTGATGGATAAGCTGGTGTATAAACCCCGCGAGATCCTTAACCTTGAAATTCCGGATATAAAAGAAGGGGCTAAAGCCAATCTGACATTCTTCAATACTGATGAGGAATGGACCTTCACCCCGAATAATGTTCGATCAAAATCAAAGAACTCTCCTTATTTGAATGAAAAACTTCAGGGACGTGCCGTTGGAATTTATAACAAAGGTCAGCTGGTGCTGAATGAGCTTCGATAAAATTCTTGCCATAGAAACAGCAACCAATATTTGCTCCGTTTGCTTTCAGGATGAAACAGGTGAAGTCCATGAAAAAAGAACGGAGCGTAAAGGTTCACATTCTGAACTGCTTTTTTTATTCGTAAAAGAATTAAAGACAGAACATTCTTTTGAGTTCAGCGATCTGGATGCCGTTTTAGTTAGTACAGGTCCCGGCTCATATACCGGACTAAGAATAGCCGCAAGCGCTGTCAAAGGTATGTTTTTTGGATTGGATGTAGCTATTTATGCAGGCAATACATTAGCCGGGTTTGCCCAATCCCTTGAAAAGGGGACGGTTCATGCTGTGATAAATGCCCGAAGAAAGCATTTGTATCATCAACAGTTTAAAAAAGATGGAACATTGCAGGCGATATCGGATTCCATGATATTGGAGTTAACAAAAATTGAAAGTAAGCTGACACCCGGAGATCAGATCATTGGGTCCGGAATTGACAGATTGAGTGAAGAAGCTCTGGAGAAAGTTAAAATTGCAGACTCCTCTATGATATCCGGAAAAGGACTTATTTCACTTTTTAACAGTGCCGGTGGGGATACGTTTTTCACTAAGACCACGGCTGAGGAGCTTGAATCCAATTATTTAACGAGTAGTCAGGTAAATAACACAAGCCTTTAAGGGTTCGATTCTAACCAAAACAGATTCAGAATTAAGCCTTAGAATCTTTATTTTACTTCTCTGAAAAAATCACAAAAAGTAGCATATGTCCTGGTTTAAAAGAAAAGACGAAAACATTCAAACAGATACCAAAAAGGAAATGCCGGAAGGTGTTTGGATCAAAGTTCCAACAACCGGTGAGACGATCCATAAGCGTGAGCTGGAAGACAACCTTTGGGTTGATCCACTTAGCGGCTACCATTTCAGGATCGGAAGCGAAAAGTATTTCGAGATCATATTTGATGATGGGAAATTCAAAGAGTTGGGACAAGAAATTAAACCGACCGATCCCCTTGAGTTTGAAGATCGCAAGAAATACAAAGACCGCCTCAAAGAATATCAGGATAAAACAGGTCTTTCTGATGCAGCTCGGGTCGGGGTTGGAAAAATGAACAAACTAGATCTTGTAGTAGCCTGCATGGACTTCTCTTTTATTGGTGGAAGCATGGGCTCAGTAGTCGGTGAACGACTTGGTATAGCGATCGATCATGCTCGCGAAAATAAAATTCCACTCATCATCATTTCTCAGACCGGCGGTGCTCGTATGATGGAAAGTGTATTGAGCTTGATGCAGATGGCGAAAACTTCCGCGAAGTTGGCTCAGCTTGAAGAAGCTAAAGTCCCTTACATTTCTTATATGACCGATCCCACAACCGGTGGGGTGACAGCGAGTTATGCGATGTTGGGTGATTTTAATATAGCTGAACCCGGCGCATTGATCGGCTTTGCCGGGCCAAGGGTGATTCGTCAAACAATAGGGCGGGATCTTCCGGAGGGCTTTCAAACTTCAGAATATTTACTTGATCATGGATTTCTGGACTTCATTGTTCCAAGAACAAAGATGAAAGCAAAGCTCACCAGATTATTGAAGGTGATACTTCACAAAAAATAAGAAAACGCCAAAACTCACTACCGAAAAGAATGCTTGATGCGTTCTTTTCTTGTTTTAACCCAAGATACTTTATGAAGATACTAAAACTGACCCTCTTGATGCTGGCAATGTGTTCTGTTGCTACAGTGGCTCAAGATAAAAAGCCTATCGAGTTTGAACACCTTTTTGACGATACATTTTCCCAGAATAGTATTCAGAATGTTCGTTGGATGAATGATGGGGAATTCTATTCTGCAACCAGAGATAATCAGATCATCCGCTACAATATTGTGAATGGTACGGAACAGGTGATATTCGATGGAGCTGATTTCGAGGGAAGTAATGGCGAAAAACCTTTCAATATTCAGGGATATCAATTTTCTGCAGATGAATCAAAACTTTTGATCCGTACAGATGTAGAACAAATATGGAGAAGAAGCACCCGTGAAAACTACTTTGTGTATGATATTGATTCCTCAGAGCTTTCAAAATTGACCGAATCAGAAGAAAAACAACAATATGCTGAACTATCACCGCAAGGAGACCGAGCTGCTTTTGTAAGGGATAATAATTTATTTTGGGTCGACCTTACTACTGGTAATGAAACTCAGATCACTGAAGATGGGGAGTTCAATAAGATCATCAACGGAGCTGCAGATTGGGTATATGAGGAGGAATTCGGATTTGCCAAAGCATGGTTCTGGTCACCGGATGGAGATCGAATTGCCTTTTACCGTTTTGATGAGGAACGTGTAAACGAATTTTTCATGACGGAATGGGGAGGATTATATCCCGAGGCCGTTGAATTCAAATATCCTAAAGCAGGAGAGGAAAACTCTATTGTTTCGATCCATGTATATCATGTGGGATCCGGTGAAACTATAAACATGGAGATCGGTGAGGAAACGGATCAATATATTCCGCGGATCAACTGGACTAACGATAATAATATGTTAGCGATCCGCAGAATGAATCGCCTTCAAAATAAACAAGATCTGCTTTTTGCAAATGCTGAAACCGGTGATTCCCGTATCATTCTAACCGAAGAAAGTGAAACCTGGATCGATGTTCACGACGACCTATACTTTTTGGATAATGGGGAACAATTTATAACTACCAGCGATAAGGACGGGTACAATCACATTTACTTGTATGACATAGAGGGAGAGGAGCTTCAGCAGATAACTAGTGGTGAATGGGATGTGACTAATTTCATTGGACACAATGAGCGAAATTATCGCTTGTTTTATGTAGGTACAGAAGAGTCGTCACTGCAAAGGCATTTATACAGTATTCGAGTGGATGGTAATAGAAAGGCCAAGCTAACAGAAGGTGAAGGCTGGCATGGGATCAATATGAGCCGTGATTTTAAATATTACATTGATACATGGTCTGATTATAATAAGCCGTCTGAAGTTTCACTTCACAGGCAAGATGGGAATGAAGTACGGATGCTGGAAGCCAATGCTGAATTGGCGCAAAAGCTGAATGAGTATCATTTTATCCAAAAAGAGTTTATGACTCTGGATGTAAATGGAGCTGACCTGAATGCCTACATGATGAAACCGGCTGATTTTGATTCAACTCAAAAATACCCGGTGTTGATGTATGTATATGGAGGACCAGGCAGCCAAACAGTTACCCGGAATTTTGAAAGTGCTCAGCGCCCAATGTGGCATCAGTATCTGGTGAACCAGGGATATATTGTGGTTTCCGTAGATAACAGAGGAACCGGCGCTAAGGGACGTGATTTCAAAAAACAGACCTATAAAAAATTAGGCCAACTTGAGACCGCAGATCAGATCGAAGCTGCAAAGCAACTTTCAGCGCTCGATTATATTGATGAGAGTCGAATTGGTATTTGGGGCTGGAGTTATGGCGGGTATATGTCCTCACTTGCTTTAGTTGAAAGTGCCGACGTATTCAGCACAGCCATTGCGGTTGCACCGGTTACCCATTGGAAATATTACGATACCATTTATACAGAGCGGTTTATGCAAACTCCTCAGTTAAATCCTGAGGGCTATAATGAAGGTTCGCCGATAACAAAAGCCGGTCAAATTGAAGGAAATTATTTACTGATACACGGTACCGGTGATGACAACGTCCACTATCAAAATACTATTGATATGATAGATGCCTTGGTTGCTGAGGATGTGGACTTTGAGACCATGATCTATCCTGACAGAAACCATGGAATTTATGGTGGAAATACACGCCGGCATCTATATCGCCTGATGACAGATTTCATTCTTGAAAATCTATAGATCACGATCAACCATTTAAATAAAAGATCACAACATGCGCTTTGCTGATTACGCGAAAATTTATGTGACAGCCGGCAGAGGTGGAGATGGATCTCTTCACTTTAGAAGGGAAAAATATGTACCGAAAGGAGGCCCTGACGGCGGAGATGGTGGTAAGGGCGGTGATGTGATATTAGTTGGCAATGAACAACTTAATACCATTCTTGACCTCAGGTACCGAAAATATATTAAAGCTAAGCCCGGAGAAAACGGTAGTAAGCAACGAAGTAGCGGATCTGACGGAGAGTCGGTGAGGTTGGAAGTCCCCATGGGTACTGTAATATATGATGCCAATAGCAAAGAACGCTTGGGTGAGATCACAGAGGATGAGCAGGAGCTGGTGATCGCTAAAGGAGGGAAAGGCGGATTGGGTAACTGGCATTTTAAAAGCTCAACAAACCAGACTCCTCATTATGCACAGGAAGGGAAACCCGGCGAAGAGCGTACGGTAGAGTTAGAGCTTAAGCTTATTGCTGATGTGGGTTTAGTAGGTTTTCCGAATGCAGGGAAAAGCACCTTGCTCTCAGCCCTTTCTCATGCCAAACCTAAGATCGCTGATTATCCTTTTACAACACTTGAGCCTAACCTTGGGGTTGTGAAATTTGAAGATTATCGGAGCTTTGTGATGGCCGATATTCCCGGAATTATTGAGGAAGCTCATGAAGGAAAAGGGCTTGGAATTCAGTTTCTGAGACATATTGAGCGAAACAATGTACTGCTCTTCATGGTTAGTGCGATGACCGATATTGAGTATGAATACAAAGCATTACTCAATGAACTGAAGTCTTACCGAAAAGACCTGTTGGATAAGCCCCGTGTGTTGGCTATTACCAAAATGGATTTAAAAGAGGGTTTTAAGTTAGAAGAAGAACTTCACTTTGATGATGAAATTCCCGTTATTCCTATTTCTGCAGCAACCGGTCACGGGGTCGATGAGCTGAGAGAGAAACTTTGGGAATTGATTCAACATGCAAAAGAACAAGAAGAAACTTAGGGTACTGCTGGCGCTATCAATAATTCCGGGCTTTGGATGCCGGCGCGTATCCAATCTGCTAAAACACATAGAAGACCCGGAAGAAATTTTCTCTCTTAGTAAGAGAAAGCTCCGAACGGTAGATGGGATCGGTGAAGCTTCTGCGCTTTCATTACTTTCATTTGATGACTGGGATAAGGTAGATCACATACTTGCTGCAACGGAAAAATCAGGTTCAAAAATTATCACCCTTGCTGATCCTGAATATCCCACACTGTTAAAACAGATCTATGACCCGCCGGTGTTGTTTTGGATAAAAGGAGATCCTGAGGCCCTTTCAAAACCCGGAATGGCAGTGGTCGGAACCAGGAATACTTCAGCTTATGGGCGAAAGATGGCTGAAAAACTGACCGGAGAATTGGCTGATCTTGGACTATGCATTTTCAGCGGATTAGCTTATGGAATTGATTCAATTGCCCACAAAACGGCACTTGAACATAAAGCTCTTACAGTAGCCGTTTTAGGTTCGGGAATCGATAACCTGTATCCAAAGAAAAATGCCCCACTCGCCAATAATATCGTGAAGAATGGGGGAGCAGTACTGACTGAATTTCCTCTCGGCACCAATCCTGATGCCGGTAACTTTCCGGTTCGTAATCGAATAGTAAGTGGAATGAGTTTGGGAGTTTTGGTTGTGGAATCCGGAATTAAAGGAGGGAGTATGATCACGGCTGACCTCGGACTAGACCAGAATCGGGAAGTATTTGCGGTTCCCCATCCTTTGGGAAATCCATCAGGTACCGGGTGTAATTATCTGATCAAACGGGGAGCGGCAAAGCTTGTACAAACAGTTGATGATATTATTGTGGAACTGCCGGTGGAGCATTCGGAGGATGGACATAAAAGGGTGGAAGAAGATACCGAAAAACCAAACTGGAGAGAGGAGGATCTCGATGAAAAAGCGCTCAAAATATGTGAAGCATTAGATGAGCAAGCCTATCAAATTGATGATCTGAGTGAGGAATTAGGTATAAATACGAGTCAGCTTTTGGTTACTTTACTTCAGCTTGAAATGGATGACCTTGTTCAGCAAAGGGCAGGCAAGATCTTTGAACTAAAATAGATCTAAAGCGTCTGATTTTAAGTACTTACCATACACTATAAATCAACAATAATTATATCATCATGAGACAGCTTTTATTATTTTTTATTACCGCTGTATTAACTTTTAGCTCTGTAGAATTAGCGGCGCAGCAATACAACTATGCAATATTATCCGGAGAAAATATTGAGCCCGGAATTCAGATTTATGAATATGTAAGAGAAGCTGATGGGGAAGAGTCGGCAATGGGTATTATTACAGAAAATGTTCAGATTCAAGAAGACCGAATGTTGATCACTTATCAGCAGAATTTACCCAGAGTTGTACTTAGAGATAGTTTGTTGTTAGATCTGAAAACATTTCAGCCCATTGCTTATCGCTCCAGAATACAACCAAGACAAAATATTTCGGTTGATTATACGGGAACTGAAAGTGTGGATGTTCGAATAAGAAGAAGAAGCTTCAACGTCAATCAGGATACGACCTTTTCTACAGAATTCGATCGCTTGAGATATGATGCGCACTGGATCCCCACATTGATCTATGCTGCAAATAAACAAGGAGTCACCTCCTGGACCGTGCCTGTTTATTCTTCAAATCAAGGAAAAGATGTAATCACCCTAAATCAGACAGGTGAAGAGAAAGTCACACTTCATGGAAAAACATACGACGCAATTACATATACGGTCAAAAGAGAGAATTCCGAGGAAATTTATTATTACTGGATAGGAAAAGAAAGCGGGCGCATGCTTCAAACACGCGGGGATGAGGAAGAAGGAGCTTTGGTGTGGCTTAAGCTAAAAGCCGAAGTATAGATAAAGTATAAAATGATCGGATCCGAAAATTGTATCCATTCAAAGAAAGGCTACAATGAATTTCGAATCCGACCCATATTGATCTATCAGGATTTATACCTGTAAATTGCTGCTAAGCCAGAATTCTTAGGCACCTCAGATTGGGGCAATCCATATAAAGTACTGCCATTGCGGATAGCCGAGATCGCTGCATAATTTATCAGATCTACGGCTTCTCCATTAAGATTATCCGAGATATCTACTTTGTTTTCCTCGGGGTCGAAAATACCGAACTGACGGAATTCCATAGGCACAAACAAGGTATCTACTTTTCCGAAATAAGCACCTTTTACAATATCACTTACATCAGTAGACACAAGGTCGCTTCCAAGCAGATTATTGAAGCGTTCAATATCACTGTGTATTTCTTCTCTAAAATAAGGCTCTACAATTTCCCAGGACTCACTTTCAATTTCCTGTACCGATTTACTATCACAGTTACCTGAAATGGATTCGTCCAGCACATTGAAATACTTGTTATGTTTTTTATAGTAAGCAACCAATTTATCTGGTCCTGCAAGTATCAACGGGCCGTTGACCTTTTTAAGATATTTGGTAACTTTATTTTCAATATGCTTTAAGAAAAGCTCCAGCTCTTTATTGTTTTCATCCACATCAGCTCCCTGACCATGGAATACTGTACCGCCGCCGCTTGCTCCGGAGTGATGCTGAACAGAACGTTCATGAACATGATATTTTAAATGTTCCTCCATGCTGGTAGGTACGCTTTCAAAGGTAACCTGTGTAGTTTCATCCGGAGCTACTTTAAACATCTTGGTCTCACTTTGGCTTAACAACAGCACATGATAGTCGTTGTGATGATTCTGAAGCTCTAACAGAGGAGTGATCAAAAAGTTTTCTGAAATGTAATAATTCTCTTTAGCACTGACCGGTATTTTGAAAAAATCGAAATAATCTTCATTAACATAAATTGCCAGTCCTTTATCCTGATGCAACCAAAACTGATTTTCCTCAGTTTTTGCAAGCACAGGTTTAAAAAGCTCATTCGCTTTATCTTCTTTCCAGCCTTTTTCTATTAAGTCAGATTTAGCTTGTTGAATAATATTCTTTAAACGGATTGAGTCTTGTTTCCCTTCTTCTCCTTTTTTATGAGTGGGCATAAATAGGGTAACGTTTACGTCTTGGGTCTTGCTGATAAGCTTTTCAATAGTTTCTCTGTTAACTACACTCATAATTTTCTCCTTTTAATAGATGTAACTTGTTTACTTATTAAAACATGTATACGCGATCAGTGTTCCATCTAAGCTGTTAATACTTGTCAATCAAGTAAGCAGGTTTATCAATCAAAGTAAAGTGAGTTTCGATGGATAATTATATAGCGTATGGAATGCCAACGTTCGAATTTCTTACAAACAGATCAATTTTTCAGAGCTTCGATCATAACTTGTATTCTCCTGTCGAGCGTGGCAGCAACTTGGGCATAGTCATCTAGGCTCATAAGTTTGGTGTTCACACTACAATAGAATTTGATCTTTGGTTCAGTTCCCGAAGGGCGGACGGAGATAATTGCACCATCTTCAGTAATAAACTGAAGCACATTTGATTTCGGGAGATCGATATCAGTTACTTCCCTGGTGGCTATGTTTTTTTCTTTTGAAGTCTGATAGTCCTTCATGGAAACCACTTGAGAGCCACCCAATTTTTTGGGAGGATTAGCTCTGAAATTCATCATCATTTTCTGGATTTCTTCAGCTCCTGACTTTCCTTTTTTTGTCACCGAGGTAAGGTCTTCACGGAAAAGGCCGTATTCTACGTACATATCAAGCAAGGCCTCATAAATGCTGCTCCCCTGATCTTTATAAAAGGCAGCCATTTCTGCGATCATGGCACAGGATACAACCGCATCTTTATCTCTTACATGTTCTCCGACAAGGTATCCATAACTTTCTTCACCACCGGCAATAAATTGTTTTTTACCCTCGAGCTTGGTCATCAGTTCACCGATATATTTAAATCCTGTAAGTGTATTGTAGCACTCAACACCTCTGGCATCAGCGATGCGGTCGATGATATAAGAAGTCACGACGGTTTTTACGATATACTCATTTCCGGTGATCTTACCGGCTTGCTCCCAGGCCGTAAGGATATAATTGATCAGGAGTGAACCGGTTTGATTTCCATTCAGCAACACAAATTCGCCATCCATATTTTTAACGGCTATGCCCACACGATCGGCATCGGGGTCAGTGGCCATCACCAGATCGGCATCTACTGCTTTGGCCTTTTCAAGTGACATAGTCAGAGCTTCTTTTTCCTCCGGATTAGGATATACTACCGTAGGAAAATTTCCATCAGGTGACATCTGTTCTTCCACCAATATTACATTTTCGAATCCGTATCGTTTGAGTACATCGGGCACGAGCTTTCTTGAGGTCCCGTGAATGGGAGAAAACACGATCTTCATATCTTTTTGCCGTTTAATTGCATCCGGAGAAACAGATAATTTTACGAGTTCGGAGAGATATTTTTCATCCATTTCTGTACCAATGGTCTCGATCAGATTATTATTTCCGTCGAATTTAACTTCATCAACAGAAGCGATCTTTTGCACCTCTTCCATCACCATTTTGTCATGAGGGGCCACAAGCTGTCCGCCATCGGCACCATAAGCTTTATAGCCATTGTATTCTTTAGGATTGTGAGAGGCAGTCAGCATCACCCCGCTCTGGCAGCCCAGTTCACGAATGGCAAAAGATAGCTCCGGAGTGGGGCGGAGGGCATCAAAATAGTACACGTAAATTCCATTGGCTGAAAATACATCGGCAACTACATTTGAAAGTATATCAGAATTATTTCGGCAATCATGGGCAATCACTACTTTAATATCCTTTCCGGGATATTGCTTTTTCAGGAAGTTAGCAAGCCCCTGCGTAGCCATACCAAAAGTATATTTGTTTACACGGTTTGAACCGACTCCCATGATGCCGCGTAAGCCTCCGGTACCAAATTCAAGATCTCTATAGAACGCATCTGTGAGTTCATTAAATTTCTTGTCATCCAGTTTTTGACGGATTTCATCTTTTGTTTCCTTATCGTAGCTCCCGTTTAACCACTGGTCAATTTTGTTTTGTACGGCCGAATCTAATGCGTTCATGATCTCTGCTTTTATAATTTATAGTTGATGAATATTGTTCAAAACAAGGCTATGAATATAATTAATAAACTTCGCTGATTCATGAATAAATGCATTAATTGATCAGCTCTGTAAACTCTCTGTATTTGAATGTGGATGAGGCGGATAAAATTGAATTGCGATGAACCGATGAACCGAACGACCGATTTTCGATTTTTTATTGCCACTAAAACACTAAAGTTTTGTTTCGCTTCTTACTCTTTCTTAAACTGGGATTTGAAGGATTTTTAGGATTTTTCGGAGCCGATCCCGGAGGGATCATACATGAATAGCCCCGTCTTTTAGGGCGGGGTGAATGAATACCAAAAAGATAACCTCCGCCCGTTTACTAAAAAGAGGCTTGGACGGTTACCGGAGGTTGGGCTTTGCTGGTTTTTCGGGGATATAATTTGCAGCAGGCTGAAGGTGGGTTTTTCTTCGAACTCCATCTGACGGATTACCCGTCTGATGGATGGCTAAGGCCTCGGTGCTGGAATCTGCCAAACGGTCAGACGGACTTGGAGCCGTCAGACCGTGATTGGGGCAAGCTATTTCTTCCCCTTTGCCATGAACGCGAGATTGCCGCGTCGCTAAACTTCCCAACCCGTGATTCAGCAACCGGGCTCCTCGCAAATGTATCCCTTTGCGAGGCACACCGAGTTAAATGTCGGACTCATAACTCCTCAGCCGAAGCAATCCCGGGACTGCAAATTACCAATTCATTATGGAGCGTTGTTCAACACCAAGCCAAAGCTGGTTTTTTCCTCGAACTCCATCTGACGGATTACCCGTCTGATGGATGGCTAAGGCTTCGGTGTTAAAATCTGCCAAACGGTCAGACGGACTTGGAGCCGTCAGACCGTCATTAGTGCGAGCTATTTCTTGCCCTTAACCTCATCCAGATCATTCAGAGAAAGTCCTTCCATCAAAGCATCATAATTGGAGATGTCTTTTGGTAATATTACGCTATTCTCACCTCGACCAAGACCGGATAATACTTCCAGGTATTTCTCGGAAAGCTGGAGCTTCATGGCCTCGGTACCTTTTGGCTGAGAGAGTGCATCGGCCACTTCTTCTATAGATTTTGCGGTAGCCTCGGCAATAGATAAGATCTCTTGGGCATAACCTTCTGCTTCGTTGATACGGCGCTGCATCTCGGCTTCCGAAATGTTGATGATCTCAGCTCTTACACCTTCGGCATCATTCACCTTAGAGCCTTTCACGCCTTCAGATTTAGCAATGATGGCACGGCGATCACGTTCGGCAGTCATTTGTCGCTCCATGGCTTTTTGTACGGTACGCGGCGTCATGATATTCTTGATCTCATACCGGTGGACTTTGATTCCCCAGATCTGCTCCACTTCGCTTAGTACTTTCACTACTTCACGGCTCATGGATGCACGTTCTTCAAAAGTTTGATCCAGCTCCATATTTCCAAGAACCGAACGGGTTGTAGTTTGTGCAAGCTGTACAGCAGCATAACGATAATTCGTAACCCCATAACTTGCATTCACAGGATCAACTACACTAAGATATATCACGCCATCCACTTCAACTTTTACGTTGTCTTTTGTGAAACACTCCTGGGGTTCCACTTCTATAGTTTCTTCTCGCAGATCTTGTTTATAAACTACTTTGTCGACGATGGGGATGAGTGCGTGAAATCCCGGCCCTAAAGTCTTGTGATAATTTCCGAGCCGTTCCACAATGAAGGCAAATTGATTTGGTACCAGCCGCAATGACCGTACAAATTGATACATTACGTAGATGGAGAATAACCCTAATAAAACCTGACTGATCGTTTCTAAAATTTCCATGGTAACTCTCCTTAATTAGTTGTTTTTGTTTTTGAAGTGGCACCTTTGGTATGATCGCTCATGGTACTGACCCCTTCAAAAAACGTTTTCAAGTTGGCTGTTTCAGTAGGTAACACGGATACATTTGATTTCTTGATGATATTCCCGAACTGCTTTATGTATTGCTCTACCAGTTTGGTTTTAACGGCAATATCTCCGCCGGGACGTTCAATTGCTTCTGCCACACGTCTAATTCCGGTTGCCGTTGCCGTTGCTATGAGTTCAATTTCTTTAGCGCGGCCTTTCGCTTCGTTGATTCGTTTCTGGCGGTTTGCTTCAGAGACCAAAACCTGACTCTGCTGTTCCCCTTCGGATTCATAAATACGCGCCTGACGGTGACCTTCGGAATTGGTAATCTCAGCCCTTTTGGCTCGTTCTGCTTCCATCTGTCGTTCCATGGTATCAACGATCTCTGCGGATGGGCGAATATTTTTTAGCTCATATCGCATCACTTTTATCCCCCAGGGGTCGGCCGCTTTATCAATTTCACGGACGATATTTTCATTCATCTTCTCGCGTTCAGAAAAAGTGTCATCCAGGGTCATTTTTCCGATCTCGCTCCGCATGGTGGTTTGAGCTAGGTTCACTGCTGCAGCCTGATAATTTGAAATACCATAGCTGGCTTTGTGAGAGCTCATTACTTTCAGATAAACGAGCCCATCAACGTTAACTTCAATATTGTCTTTGGTGATACAGGTTTGGCTGGGAACGTCCAGCACCTGTTCGCGCATTTCCTGACTGTATGCAGGGCGATCCACAAAAGGGATTAGAAAATGAAATCCCGGCTTTAGGGTCTTTTTATATTTACCCAGTCGCTCCTGAATAACTTCCTCGCGAAACTCCACGATCTGAAATAATCTTGTGAGTACGAAGTACGATAAAACGATAACGGCTAAAAGTGTGGTCCACATATCAGTTTTTGTTTGAGTCTTTAAGTTGATTTTTTTGGGCATCAATAATATCCACGGGTTCCACGATCCAGGTGGTGTTATCCCGGTATTTGATACGCACCTGAACACCAGAAGGTATCTTTCCTTCAATAGAGCGGGCCTGCCATGAAATTCCCTGAAAACGAATACGTCCTTCGTTGTCCAGCTCATTGATCGGTTCGATCACATCCACTACCTGATCCATGGCTTCGTAATCTTCATCTGCAAGCTTGTACGAACTTTCTCCTTTAAAGTACTTATTTATAAAAGGGCGGATGGCTATTGTAAGGATGGTGGAAGTAAATAACCAAATGAAGGTTGCAGTCAGTGGGTCTTCCAAAAATCCAAAATATCTAAGAATTCCAACACCCAAACCGCTGACTCCCAACAGGAAGGCAACACCACCGGGAAGGATGGCCTCAAGAAAGATCAGCAGTATCCCGCCGATCAAAAATATCCAAGTAAGAATTTCACTATCCATATGTACAAACCCGTGATTTTGTTTCCCTATAGATAGGGATTTGACAATAAAAAATCTTGAAAGTTTGTGATTTATTTTTTGGGAATAAGTTTGAGTTCTCCAAACTATAAAACCGGATATTTTGCCACGAAAGCACAGAGTCACCAAGGTTAGTAAACGATCCTGAAGCAATAATACTTGGTGACTGTATGCCTTTTCTATTTAGGGAAATTTAAATACTCAAAACTGAACGCTTTTTCTAAACGAAGGCTTATATTTAACCATGGGGAAAAAAGAAAATAAAGAAACTAAATCTATCAAATCGCTTTGGCTGACACTGAAGCAGATATTTGCGTTAAGCAAACCCTACCGTCTTCGATTTTATACTGCAACGGTGGCAGCGATTTTGGCTTCTGCTGTGTGGCTGACGGTACCGCTGGGCTTGCGTGAATTACTGGATGCCGTATTTGAATCCGGCGATAATGAGCTTTTGAACTGGCTGGCGATCGGGCTTTTTGGACTCTTTATATTACAGGCGGCTTTTTCCTTTTTTGGAAATTACCACCTCGAGTGGGTGGGAGAGCGGGTGATCACAGATCTTCGGAAAAAAGTATATGAGCATTTACATCGGCTGGGATTTAAGTTCTTTGCCGAACGAAGGTTGGGCGAGATAACCTCGCGGTTGACTAATGATGTCGGTTCTATCCGAACAGCACTTACCGATTCACTCCCGCAATTACTTACTATTACTTTTTCATTGATCGGTTCTGTTTCATTGATGGTGGTTTTAAACTGGCGGTTGAGTATGGTGATCTTTGTTACGGTTCCATTTGTGACCCTGGCCACCCGGTATTTCGGCCAAAAAATTAGACACCTTTCCAAGGATATTCAGGATGAACTGGCTGATTCTACCGCTGTTGCAGAAGATGCTTTGGGAGCCGTCCGACTTGTGAAGGCTTTTGTCCGAGAAGATTATGAGGTTGGCCGATATCAGGATGCAGTGGAAAAATTATTTACTACGGCTCGGCGTAAAGTGGTACTGACTCAGTTCTTTTGGGCCGGAGTGGGCATCATGTTCATGAGTACGTTGGTGATTATCTTTTGGTATGGAGGGAAGGAAGTACTTGCAGACCGGTTGACAGCAGGTGACCTCGTTGCTTTCATTATTTATGCATTAAATATATCGAGATCTATCAGTCAGACTTCCAGATTGTATACTGCAGTGAACACGGCTGCCGGTGCCTCAGAGCGAATTTTTGAGCTGTTGGAAGAAACTCCTGAAATTGAAAATAATCCTGATGCTAAAAATATTACACATGTAAGGGGAGAAGTGGTTGTCAAAGACCTTTGGTTTAGTTACGAGGGTGAAAAAGAAGTTCTTAAAGGAATTTCCTTTACCGCTGAAGCCGGGAAAACGGTAGCTCTTGTTGGCCCAAGCGGGGCTGGAAAAACTACGCTTTTAAATTTAATACCAAGATTTTATGATCCCCAAAAGGGTGCTATTTATGTGGACGGGGTGAATATTCAGGATGTGAAGTTTAAATCT
>Ga0136596_1000097_pt1 | contig 49230 bp, 45 predicted proteins | sample AntRauTorcE11897_FD_101387 | JGI IMG/M metagenome (GOLD analysis project Ga0136596, IMG submission 101387) | Saline lake microbial communities from Rauer Islands, Antarctica - Metagenome Torckler E11 #897 | ecosystem: Environmental > Aquatic > Non-marine Saline and Alkaline > Saline | place... | reverse complement strand
GCCAGTTATGGAACAAGTCCTGACGTAACCGGAACCGTAACCATCCAATCCATTTCCGACACGTCTATTGAGGCCAGTTATAATGTCAGATTACAAGAAGTGATAAGCACTGGGTTTCTTGATGATTTTGTAAACATAACGGGTGATTTAACGGCCAAATGTATTGCCAATTGTTAGTGGTTGTCCGATTTAATAGCAATTTTTGTTGTACCAACTTCAGCCCGGCCCTGCATATTCCATATATACAGGGCTGTTGGTTGTGGCTCATAAAGTAGGCGCATTGAACAAGGTTGACGTGTGTCGGCCAACACAATCAAACAACTTCTACAATTTTAGTAGTGCAAACCCGCTGTGTTTCTTTTGAGACATTGCGGGTTTTTATTTTTACACTAAACTGAGTTTAATTCTACAAAGCCTGACTTGGAGAATTAAATGTAGTTTGATTACATAAGATATCGGGTGGTTCTCGTCTGACCGCTTTTGAGAAAAAGCAAAAACCGGAATATCAGGTGTAGAGCGGTCTGATGATTTACGATAGGCAACCCCGTTCATCCTGTACTGTATGCACCAAAAGCGATACAACTATACAATCAAGAACATTCATCAGACGGACTCAAGCCGTCAGATGAAGACCCAGGAATTATCTTGAATTCCGTATTAATTAATTGTGTATTTATTTTAATGCGGTCTGTTTCTCTTTCATTAATCTTGTTACTATTGAATTTGATTCAAAATAACCCCTAAAACATGCTTATACCAATCCTTTGGCTAATTCTTGGACTTATACTCCTCATTAAAGGAGCAGACTGGCTGGTCAATGGAGCTACCGCTCTCGCAAAAAAATACAAGGTATCAGATCTTGCCATTGGTCTGACCATTGTCGCTTTCGGAACTTCTGCTCCCGAATTGGTGGTAAATGTCCTTGCCAGTGGGCAAGGATTTGACGAGATCGTATTTGCCAATATCATTGGCAGCAACAATTTTAACTTATTTGTAATACTTGGTATTTCAGGACTGATCACTCCGCTTATAGTTCAATCCAGTACCGTTTGGAAAGAGATCCCACTTTCTCTTTTTGCCGCAGTGTTATTATTCTTTCTGGCAAACGATTTTTTCTCCTCCACCTCTCCTCTTGTAACACGAATTGATGGATTCATTTTACTTACAATGTTCGGGCTTTTCCTTTTTTATGTTTATAAACAACTGAAATCCGATCCTTCGGATGCAGAAATACCCGGTAATCAAAGTGAGTTATCCCAATCCAGAATCTGGCTATTTATCATCTTTGGTTTAGCAGGTCTGGTTTTTGGTGGTCGTTTTGTAGTTAATAGTGCTATCGAAATTGCCACAACTTTGGGGGTTAGTGAAAAGATCATCGGGCTGACCATAATAGCTGCAGGTACTTCCTTACCCGAACTTGCTACTTCCATTGTTGCCGCCACACGTAAAAATGTAGATATCGCTGTGGGAAATATCGTAGGCTCTAATATTTTCAACGTATTTCTAATTCTGTCTGTCAGTTCTTTTGTAAAACCGATCAGTTTCAATCCCTCCTTCAATTCCGAGTTATACCTTTTGGGAGGGGGAACTTTACTTTTATTTGTCGCGATGTTTACCGCCGGAAAGAAGAAACTGGATCGTTGGGAGGCTGCAATTCTCCTGCTGATCTTTTTAGTATATACCGGTTATTTAATTGCCGTTGAAATCTAAGCTCTTATTCTTCTTTTTAAGTATTCTTTTTACTTAGGGTTGAATCTTATTTCACCCCGAAAAAACATAGATTTAAAACTCACCGACCAACGTTTTGTAGTATGTGGAGCCTAAAGCGGATTAGGAGAAGCCATAGCCCGGCAACTTTTCCAAGAAGGAGCACAAGTTGTTCTAGTAGCAAGAAGTTGATTAATTGGATAAACATATTCTAAAGAGTTGACAAAAGCAGAAGTATGATTAATCATTTGATCAAAAGCATTTGTTTATCAAGCACTTTTTCTCCTGCTTTTAATCGATAAAGATATACACCGGATGATACGTTTGTAGCATCAAAGGTTACTACATGGTTCCCAGGGCGCATTCTTTCATCTATCAATACTGCGACTTCTCTTCCAAGAATGTCAAACACCTTTAGTGATACATTAGAATTACGGGGAATGGTGAATGAAATATTGGTAGTTGGGTTAAAAGGATTTGGATGATTTTGAGCTAAAGAAAATGATAGGGGAATGTCTTCAGGTTCATCAATCGTAGTTTCTACATTCAATAATTCATCAATGATATCCTGAATGTATTGCTCGGAATGTTTTGGTTCTCCCTCACCACAAATTACACCTAATTGATTAATTGCAATACTCCGTGCATTACCTCCCGGATAATCTTCCCGAATGAACGCTGGATCATGCTCAGAAAATTTGTACACCCACATACTATACAGGGCATTCCAAGCATATCCACCACCATTTTCTAAGTACTCATCCCCATCGCGTCCACCTGGGCAAGAATAATGCTTTGGGTCTTCCGGTTCACTGTGCCTTGCCTCATGCATAAGTACCCCTAACATTCCCAAATAAGGTGTTGGGAAGTCATTTTGATAATTATCAAAAGGCTCCCCACATCTCTCCTCAGAAGAATATACCGGTTCCCAGTAACTGTAGGTACGGGGAATGGCCATGCGCCCACTACCGCCGCTTATAAATCCACAATCAAGTTCTAGATTTATCGTATGTACAACGTCTTTAAACCAATCATAGATTGTGTTATGGTCTTTTATGAATACCGGTGTTTTTGTGAATTGTTGCCTTTTCAAAACATCAAGTACAGCTATAATTTTTAGTTTGGATGGTTCTGGGGAAGAGAAATCAAAGTGAAACCTGTAATTATCCCAGGAATCAGTTCCATCCTCTAAATCCCAATATTCAATATTAAAATCATTCTGAATTGCCTGAATTTCAGAGTCGGCAGGTTTTGATTGATACAGCTCCCAAAGGTCTTCAAACACCCTGATCGTTTCTGTTTTTTCCATCCCCTCTGCACTGACCGTAATAGTGTGATTCCCTGAAGATAATGGAGCTGCTTCAATTTTATCTCCACACCCAAGGTCTCCGTCAAGATCTGATGACCAACAAATATCATTTTCTTGTATGTTATTTATCCCAACACTGGCAGACATATTAAGCGTATCAGATACAAGAAATCTTTGAGCAGATTTTGGATTGGTGATTAATAGTTCCCCTTCTCCAGCCTCACTTCTAACAACACCTTTCAAAGTAATTTTTGAATAATTTTTGTTGTAAGTCTCCGAATCAGTAACCAGCTGAAGTACAATTTTGAGGTCTTCTTCTTGTGAGTCAGAAGTCCATTCTATTGAGAAAGTCTTTGAATCATTAGCGTTGATTATTCCTGTTAGATTATCCTCAAAAGAGAAATCATCCGGTGCTCCATCACTCCAACGCCAGGAAGTTTCACTTACTATCCTAAAACTATTTATAGCAACAATTTCATCTAACGGATTAAAAATTTCTACTGATGTAGTATTCGTACTATTCTGAGCCACCGTGTCAAAATCAGCAACAAAAGAGAAGCCGGGAGTGAACGTTTGAGGGTTTTCTTTTAGATACGGATATGAAAGAGTATCTGAATTTAATGCGGTCCATGTAGCCTCAAAATCCCAGTTTTTAAAAGATGATTGCTGTAGCATTTCAAAGTCAGGAAGACCTTTAATATGTTCGGATTTTGTAAACCCTCCAATGGGGAAATTCTGCCCTGTCGTTTCGTTATTGAAATAGTTATCCTTATAAATTCCTTCATTATCTGTACCAATAAACCCACCAACTGTACCACCATTTCTTGAAACAATAGCTGAAGTGTAACTGTATTCGATGGTCCCGGAATAGTTACCTCCTACAAACCCACCTTTAGTGTTATCGTTTGAATTTATGTATCCCGAGCTATAGGAATTTCGGATAATGCCTGAATTTGACCCCGAAATACCACCGGAGGTACTGCCTGTGGCTGATATTGCAACATTTGCATATACTTGAGAAATAAGTGTATTTTCAAAATTACTACCTGAAATTCCTCCAACAGTACGCTCACCTTGTACTTTACCGGAAACGGAGGAGTTGGTTATTTCCCCTTTGTTCCACCCCACAAGCCCCCCTACTGTTGCATTTCCGGTAATATTAACATTTGTTAGGTTTGTGTTCCTTATAAAGCCATCTATACTTCTGCTGAATAAACCGATTTCGTTTTCCTCCGGCCGATTTATAAACAGGCTATCAATAGAAAAATTATTTCCATCATACACTCCGGAAAACCATCCAATGGGATTAAACCCGCTACCTTCATTCCATCCCGTTGTAGAACGTGCATCAATGTCTGCAATTTGAATAAAATGGGCTGTTAGATTTTCAGATATCTCCTGAAGTTGCTCAACAGTAGCTACTTGATATGGATCTTCCTCACTTCCGTCTCCTGCTTCAAATTGTGCAAAAATTAAAGATGAATATGAGAATATAAGGACCTGAGTTAGAATAATTTTTTTAAGCAAAACAGACATAGGATAAAATATTAATAGGGTTATGAAGTAAAGAACTCAAATTATATTATCCAGGACACGTGCCCCAAACCGGCTTATTAGTCTCGGTCAAGTCACTTCCGGCCGCAAAACGTAAGGGTTCGGAATCAATGTTCGTGACGCACCAACCGCTGAGATCATCATTAAAAATTTCGGCATCCCAAAACATCCGAACCATCCCAGTTACGTTACTAACATCCCAATTGCTGAGACCCCCCTCAAAGGATTCAGCCCCATGAAACATATCGCTCATATTAGTTACGCTACTCACGTTCCAACCGCCAATGTTCTGATTAAATGAATCTGCACGTGAAAACATATCGACCATAAGAGTTACATTGCTCACATCCCAGCTGCCGATATCTCCGTTAAAGGAGGTGGAAAATCTAAACATATTGCCCATACGGGTTACACTACTCACATCCCAGCTGCCGATGTTTTGATTGAAGGCATGGGCGCTATTAAACATATAACTCATATTCGTCACGCTACTTACATCCCAACCGCTGATATCACTGTTAAAGACATCGGCATCACGAAACATTGAAACCATATTTGTTACACTACTCACGTTCCAGTTGCTGAGACCCCCATTAAAGGAGGTGGCATCACGAAATATAGAACTCATATCCGTCACGCTACTTACATCCCAGCCGTTGATATCCCCGCTAAAAGAAGTGGCTGACCGAAACATAGCACTCATATCCGTTACGCCCGAGACGTCCCAGCCGCTGATATTCTGATTGAAGACATCCGCTTGACGAAACATTTCTACCATACTAGTTACATTGGCCACGTCCCAACTGCTGATAGTACTATTAAAAGATTCGGCTCTATAAAACATTCTATCCATGCTAGTTACACTGCTTACATCCCAACTGCTGATGTCTCCGTTAAAAGAACTGGCTCTTCTAAACATAAAATTCATCTCCGTTACATTGGACACATCCCAACTGTTGAGGTCGCTGTTGAAGGAAATGGCGCTATTAAACATGCTTTCCATATCTGTTACACTACCCACATCCCAGCTCCCGATATCCCCGCTAAAAGAGGTAGCCGACTGAAACATAGTGCTCATATCGGTAATTCCGGAGGTACAGGTGGCCTCGGCGTTGCCCGGGGTAATCTGGAAGTTACTGCGCTTGGTATAAAGTACCCCTTCTACGGTACCGGTATCACCCACATTGGCATCTTCACACTTTATGGTTACCCCGTTTTCGGCCAGGTAGAATAAGGAGCCCGTTTCTTCTGTAAATATGGCCGTCAATTCCTTGGGGCTGTCTATAGTTAGCTCTATGAAAGTATCGGTACTGTTTACGTCACCTTGCCATTCGGAAAACTCCCAGCCATCATCGGCATTAGCAGTAAGTTCAACAAGCGTACCGTATTCATAGGTGCCCTGATCGGGGGTTTTAACTACGGTTCCCTGTCCGGTTGTGTTTATGGTGAGCGCAAAACTTTGCTTCTGGAACACGGCGGTTACCTCTTTGGCCTCATCCACGGTAAGTTGTTGGAAATTTTGTGGACCTGTAAGATCGCCCTGCCACTCAACAAATTCCCAGCCGGTGGCGGGGGTGGCCGTCAGTTCTACGGTTGTGCCGTGCTCATAGTCGGTGGCCTTATTTTGCACGACCTGCTCTTCTACGGCTCCTTCTCCTTGGGTAGTAATAGTAAGGGGATAACTTTTCTTTTCAAATACAGCCGTTACGTCCTTTGGGTTATCCACCGTAAGTTCCTGGGGGTTTTGTGAACCGGTTACATCCCCTTGCCATTCTACGAACACCCAGCCATCATCGGCATTAGCGGTAAGTTCTACAACGGTACCATGTTCATAGTCAGTAGATTTTGGTGATACTACGTTCTCCGCTACCGTTCCTTCTCCGCTAGTATTAACGGTGAGGGCGTACTCCTTTTTGGTGAATATTGCCGTAATGTCTTTGTCGCTATCCATGGTAACGGTAGCTGAGGAGCTGGTTCCGCTGTGGTCGCCCTCCCAGCGCTCAAAGTTCCATTCGGGACTAGCAGTGGCGGTAATAGTCGCCGTACTGGCTTCATCATACACCTGCTGGGCAGAAGAAACCTCTCCGCCCTCGCTGGGTGAGCTGCCAAGGGTAAGGGTATATTGGGTGGTTGAATCGGTGGTGTTACAGCTTACAAGTAATAAACTAACCAACAGGGTAATAGTATATAGTAATTTGTTCATGACGAATAATATCTAATGAATGGAAAAAATAACTACCGCAAAACATGGTACATCACAGTTACATACGTAAGTGAAATTAGAAAGAGCTCAAAAATTTATACATGACTTTTGTATCCCTCCCTATTGTTCACAATGTGGCATTTTGAAGAAAAAACCGCCGTTCTAACGCCTCTTTGGTTTAATATGTGCTGTGTCTTGTTCTCATACTTCAACTGAACCGGATATTGATGGGGAAAATGGGTTTGGTAGTGTTGATAGTGAATTGACAGAAGGTTATGAAATGCAAAAAAACCGTTGACGCCAATTTTTGTGCAGCAGGAAAAAACAGTTTCGTAAATGAAAACGGCCTCAAGTGGTCGTTGCAAATGTCTGATGAAAAATTTCACGACCCCTGAATTAAACGTTCTTTTTGAGTTGCCGGACATTCACAACAGCTCAACAAATTTAGGGTCACTCCAATTTTTGAATACTTAGAGTCAGTAAAGAATCAGCTTCAATAATTCGAGTATCTGTTTCGTCAAAATTTGATCTATAAGCTGCAATGGCTTGTTCAAAATTTTGTTTAGCTGACTCAAATTGGTTGAGTGCAATGAATAATTTCCCCTGTCCCACTAGGTTTTCAGCAATACGTTTGTGATTTTTTGGAAGTTCTCGTTGTAAAATGCTTTGAGCATTTGCAAACAAGGAGTCAGCTCGTGAATATTCCTTTATCGCTACCAAAGAAGAGGCTAACCGATTATTATCAATCGCCACTCCGACACTTTCTATTCCCAAAGCTTCTTTATCTATGGCAATTGCTTTTTCAAAATATGTAATTGCTTCACGATGTTCTTTTTGCTGATCAAGAAAAGAGCCAAAATTATAGTACGCTATTGCAAGTGAAGGATGGTTAGATGGAAGCAACCGTTTCTTAATGTTAAGTGCTTCATTGTAATTGATCTTTGCCTGTTTAAATTCTTTTCTCGTGCTTTGAATAAGCGCCAAATTATTCAAAGAAATTGAATATCGATAACTTTCTTTTCCTCTAATTTTTTTAACTAAGGCTACATTTTTTTGTATTGCATCTATAGCTTTATTAAGGTCTCTGATTTCCAAGTAATTCAATGCCAGCATTCCATAAATTGAAGCTGTGTTTGAATTTTCTTCGTCCCAAAGTTTATAATTGTTTTCTAAAGCATCATTAAGATACTTGTTGGCTTTATCATATTGGCCAATCCTGGAATAAAAATTACCCAGCATTGATTGAGTTCTGGCTATATCTGGGTTGAGTGTATCATAATAGCTTTTGTAAAAGTTTAATGTGTTAAGAATATTCTTTTCCGCATTCTCATAATCTTCTAGCCTTATTTGTATTTCTGCAAGGCTGCGTAGGTTATCATATCGTGAAAGACTTTTTTGAGAACCTGATTTAAAATAAAGGCTGTCAGCTTTTATGTAGTTCTTTTTTGCGGCTGTATAATCACCCTCTAAAGCAAAAGAAAAACCTAATTTGGAATGGCTGTAGGCAAGCTGTTGAAAAGCAGCCGGGGTTTCAATTTGTACAGTATTTATTGACTCCTGAACAAGCTCTTTTGCTTTCGCGGGGTTTTCAATAGTGTTATTAATATTAGCTAATGACATTAACACATTAGCAGTTTGAAGACTATTATTTGGTATTTCTCTGCTTTTTTGCAAAGCTTTTTCGAGGGCGGAAATCGCAGACTCGTGCTCGTCAAAGCTCTGCAATGAATTACCCACTGAGGTCATTAGTTCAACATAAATAGCTGGTTGATTTTGCAGTTCTTGATGTATCGTTTTAGTACCAGATTTCAAGAGTTCTGTTGCCGTTATGTCTTTAGGCAGCCTGCCTGAAAAATCGGGATTAATAGAGCCAAAAATTTGGAACGTAAATTCTTTAATTTGTTTAGCCCGTTCAGCCTCAATCTGTGCTACATTCCGTTCTTGGGCAATGCGCCAAGTATAGAATCCAGTTAGCCCAACTACGAGCAATAGCATGCCGGCGGCTATAGCCACAGCTCGTTTATGGCGCTTAAAAAATTTCTGACTGCGATAGCGAAAGGAATCTTCTACCGCTGAGACCGGGATACCTTGGTTGTAGTTTTTCAGGTCTTCTAAAAACTCATTTGCTACGCGATACCGCTGGTCCGATTCTTTTCGGATGGCTTTCAAAGCAATGGCATCAAGATCACCTTGAAGTTTTTTCTGTAGTTTGAGTTCCAAGACTTTGGTACTGGGGTTGGCAGCTTCTTGGTTCAGAATAGTTTGCTCTATTTCATACTGCGACAGCTCTGCAAAGTCAAAAGGATGCTCACCCGAAAGCAGCTGATAAAAGATAATTCCTAAGGCGTATAAGTCTGTAGCCGTTGTGATATTTTTCTGGAGCACTTGCTCCGGGGCCGCATAGCGAGGAGTAAGCAGGCGGGTGCCGGTTTTGGTCAGAGAATTATCTTTTTCATCCTCCAGCAGTTTGGAAATGCCGAAATCCAATATTTTAATGTTGCCTTCGGCGTCCACTAAGATATTTCCGGGCTTGAGATCGCGGTGAATAACCAGGTTCTCGTGGGCATACCGTACCGCTTGCAGAATGTCTTTGAACAGATCAATTTTATAATCCAACGAGCAGTTTTGTTCTATGCAATATTCATCGATAGGAATACCGTCCACATATTCCATGATGATATATGGGGCACCATCTTCAGTAGCTCCGGCATTAAATAAGCGGGCAATACCAGAGTGATTCAATCCTGCTAGAATACGCTGTTCTCGTTCAAATCGTTTGATATTCTCTTGGGTGGCCTTTCCTGAACGAATAATCTTAATGGCTACTTTGTGTTCAATATCTGCACTGGAATGCTCGGCTAGAAAAACTACCCCCATTCCACCTTCAGCAATTTTTTCTTTAATAAGATAGGAGCCGACTTCAGTACCCACCAAATATTTATCAGAAGAGAGCAGCTGTACATCATCCGCCATCTCATCATACATATCACGCTTATATTCTTCGGGGGTTTCCAGCCACCCCTCAGAGCGAGAAATGGACTCCAGCATACGCGTGATTTCACCCTTTAGCTTGGGTTGGCCCTTACACTGCTCATTAATGAATTTTTTGCGTTGTACCTCCGGAAGGTCCAGAGCTTGATCTAATACGGCTTCTACCCGTTGCCAGCTGAAGTCATTCATGATACCACTTATTTTATTTTGGATGTAGAGAAGCAAACGTCATAAAGCGGATGTTTTTAAGACACGCTAACAAACATTATACAAGTTAGTATTTCTGTGATTAATTATAAATTCTGTTTCTTTGAATCAATTTTGAAGGTGTTTTAGAAACTCTATTTAATTAAGAAATCCTCCGTTTTTCAAACGACTTTTATTTGTCGCGATGTTTACCGACGGAAGTAAAAAACTGGATCGTTGGGAGGCTGCAATTCTCCTGCTGATCTTTTTAGTATATACCGGTTATTTAATTGCAGATGAAGTCTAAGGCCTTATTCTTCTTTTTAAGTATTCTTTTTTACTTTGGGTTGAATCGCATTTTACCCCAAAAAACATGGATTTAAAACTCACCGACCAACGTTTTGTAGTATGTGGAGCCTCAAGCGGATTAGGAGAAGCTATAGCCCGACAACTTTTACAAGAAGGAGCACAAGTTGTTTTAGTAGCAAGACGAGGTGACCTGCTTCGTAACAAATTCAGTCATTTCAAAAACCAAACCGAGATCATTGAAGGCAGTTTAATTTACAGCGAAACACTGGATAAGATCGAGGAGTCTGTTAAAGCCAAGCAAACACATGGTATTGTTTTCAACGCCGGGGGTCCACCAACCGGTACGCCTATGGAAACCAATATGGACGACTGGGATTCTGCATGGAAATTGGTAATGCGCTGGAAAATTGATCTCGCTTTACGGCTGGCACCATACTTCAAACAAAAAGAATATGGAAGAATGATCTTCATAGAGAGCCAATCTGTTAAACAGCCGCTTCCATCACTGACACTTAGCAACAGTTTTCGCGCCGGGGTTGTCGGTTTTGCAAAATCGCTTTCCCTTGAAATAGCTAAATCCGGTGTAACGGTTAATGTACTCGCTCCCGGTTCCCACGAAACACCGGCAATAGAAAGAGTGATCGAAAAAAATAAAGCTTCACTGAATATCAGTTTTAATGAAGCTAAAAAGAATATGGAAGAAAATATCCCGGTAGGCAGAATGGGCACAGCAGAAGAATTTGCTTCGCTGGCAGCTTGGATACTATCACCTCATGCAGGATATGTGACCGGGCAAACTATCAGTCATGATGGGGGAAGTATTAAAGGATTGTATGGTTAGTTTTCAATAAACCGTAGAGAGCCTATCTCATTGTGGAGGAACGGTTTTAAACTTCCTGAATGTTGTTCACCCTCAAATGCACAATCTTAATTATTGCTTTCTTATCTATGTACTATAAAAGACTATTCATCATTTTCCTTTGTATTGGAATTCAGGGGGCTGTAATGGCGCAATCTACCGGAACAATAACCGGGACGGTTACAGACGCAAAAACAGGGGAAACGTTTATCGGTGCTACGGTAATTTTAGAGGGAACTGAATTAGGTGATGCCACGAATTCCGAAGGTCGCTATACCATCGACAATATTCCCACTAAAACTTACAATGTGAAGGCATCTTATGTAGGCTTTGTAGAGCAAACTAAATTCAATGTCGTCATTCGGTCGGAGGGAAATATTGATCTCAACTTCCAGCTTGAGGAACAAGTAAGTGAACTAGACGAGATCAACGTTACCCCAAACCCATTTGAGAAAGAACAAGTCACCCCGCTTTCTATTCAGAAATTTAGTCAGGAAGAAATTGCGGCCTATCCCGGAGGGAATAATGATATCGCCAAAGTGGTACAGTCACTGCCCGGAGTATCTGGTTCGGTCGGGGGATTTCGGAATGATGTCATTATTCGCGGAGGAGCTCCCAATGAAAATGTTTACTACCTGGATGGGATCCCAATTCCCAACATCAATCACTTTTCAACTCAGGGAAGCGCAGGTGGACCGGTCGGCTTGTTGAATGTCTCCTTTTTTGAAGGCGTTTCACTTACCTCCAGTTCTTTTGACTCAAAATATGAAAATGTACTTTCCGGAGTTCTTCAATTTAACCAACGAACCGGAAACGATCGTGAGTTTGTGGGTAATTTAAGAGTAGGTTCCAGTGAGGCAGCTTTGACCGTAGAGGGGCCGCTTTTTAAAAGGGATAATTCTGAAGCCAACACTACCTATATAGCTTCAGTCCGGCGATCATATCTTCAGCTTTTATTCCAAGCGATCGGCTTGCCTTTTCTTCCGGATTACTGGGATTATCAATACAAAGTAAATCACCGCATAGATGATAAGAATCGAATATACCTCACAGGTGTTGGTTCCATAGATGATCTTGCCATTAATGATCTGGACGAATTTGATCCCGAGCAGGAAGCCATTCAAAACCAAATTCCTGTCATCCGACAAAACAGCAATACGGTGGGCATTGGCTGGCGCCGACAATTTGATGACAATAGCGGATTCATGGAAACAGTTCTCAGTAATAATACACTTGGAAATTTCTTTTACCGATACGAGGATAATGTGAATGAGACCGGCCTTTATCTCAAAAATGAATCGCGGGAAACGGAAACGCACCTGCGCTATCAAGCCACCAAATTTCTGGATAACTGGACTATCTCCGGCGGGTTAAATGTGATCAATTCGGATTATTCGAATACAACCGAAAATCTTGTTGACGACCTTAATTTTGAGACGAACCTGAATTTCTTCCGGTACGGGATTTTCGCCCAGAGTTCAGTTGATCTCTTAAGTAACCGGCTGGGACTTTCTTTTGGATTGAGAGCCGACGGCAACACCTTTACCGAATCTGGAAATGCGATCTATCGCACCCTCAGTCCCCGCTTTTCTGCTTCTTATAAACTCACCAAAAACGAAAAGTGGACCGCCAATACATCCATCGGACGATACTATAAAATTCTGCCTTACACTACACTCGGTTTCCAGAACAGTACCGGAAACTTCCCAAATACTACTTCTGCATATATCCAAAGTGACCACCTGGTAGCCGGTATCGAATATTTACTGAGCGACCGTGCTAGAATTTCTGCTGAGGGATTTTTGAAACTTTATGAGGACTATCCCATTTCCACCACCGATAGTGTCTCTCTAGCCAATAAAGGCGGTGATTTTGAAGTTTTTGGGAGCGAAGAGATCATCAGTGATGGTAAAGGCCGTACCTATGGACTTGAGCTTCTCTATCAACAAAAGTTCACCGGGAAGCTTTATGGCGTGGCTTCTTTTACCTTCTACAAAAGTGAATTCACCAACTTATTCAGTGATGAGTACAAGCCCGCTGTCTGGGATAATGGGGTATTGGTCTCACTCCTCGGTGGATACAAATTCGGTAATAACTGGGAAGTAAGTTCACGCTATCGTTTTCTTGGAAAGTCTCCCTATGCACCGGTTGACCAACAGCGAACACTTGAAAATTATCCGGCTGTTTTTAGAGATTATGAAGAGTTAGGCTCCCTTCGCCTGGATCCTCTCAGTCAACTTGATGTACGCATCGATAAAAAATTCAATTTCCAAAACCTAAGTTTGGATATATATCTGGAAGTGCAGAACGTTCTTGCTCAATCGAGTCCTTCTGAACCACGCTTTGGATTAGATAGAAATGAAAATGGAGAGATCATCACCCCGCGAGAACTCGTAAAGGTAAGTACTACAGACAGCGGAGAGGTACTGCCATCGATCGGACTGGTATTAAATTTCTGATCAACTAATTCAACACCGTGAAATAGGCTACCGCTTTGGGTTGAAAACTACGTAATTGTAATTCAAACTGGTCTGCTTTTAATTCGACATCCGGGGTAACGAAACCACTAGAATCTTCCAATATTTTAGAATATGGAACATATACTTCGTAAGGCTGTATTTCTTCTACGTCAGCAAATTGCTCAATAGGAACATCAAATTTTATGGTTACTGAAGACGGATTATAATTCACATTCTGCCCGCGTGGCAATCCTCTTGTTTGAATATAAACTGTAGTTTCTCCCTCAGTAAATTCTGATACGTTAGCAGAGTAAGTCACCTCCTGTTCAGAAAGCTCCAAGACGCCACCAGCACTCTCAAGAGGCATGCGTACAGAAATATTATCACGGATATTCGTTAAGCGTAAAGTATCTTGCACCACCCACTCATCAATTTCAGAGATCCTGGATTCTGCTCCTGAGATCGTAATACTATCCGGACTTTGAACAGGATCACCTATCATTCCATACCGGTTTTGAAAGCTGAGTTGAGTAGGCACCCTTATAGGTACTCTTTTAGTGATCTTTGGCTCCATATCTATGGACAATAATAAAGGCTGCACTTTCGCGATATCCACACCCTGCAAATAACTCAGGCGCTGGCGAACCTGATCAAATAGATTTACTTCTTCATCTTCTACATTGATCACAACCACTGGCGGATCGTTATAAAGATTTAGCAATTGCCATCCATCTCCCGAAACTCCAACCTGAACAAACTCGGGTAGGTTTTCTGTTAGTGCCATATTCTCGGGAACATTACCGGGCTCAACCGGAACATTAACATTGATGCTAAAACTTCCCCCCAAATTTACGATCAGCCATAGTGAGATCGCTAATATATAAGCTCCTATAAAAACGATGATCTTTTCACGGCGTACGAAAGTCACCTGAGTTTCTTCAGTACCGGGTTTGGTTCCCGTTTTCAGGAAGTCTTTAAACCAGTTAATAATTTTATTTTCAGAGATATCAGCCATGGCCGAATATAGATGCAGGATTAGGGTTAGTCAACTAACTGCGAACAATGATATCTGATATAATATCACCTTTAACTTTACTGTTTAATTTTTTAGCGATGCTGAACCGATTGGCATGAATTTCCTGTCGCCAGGCCGGATGCTTTACTTTCATCGCCAATTTATTGCCTTCAAAATGCAGATCTTCTACTTCCGAGGCCATTCTTTCTCCAACAATTTCTTCAAATGCTGAAAGTATCATGCCCTGTTTTAGTTTTTTTTTCTGAGGAAATTTCTCCAAAAAATCTTCTAAAACAGAACTCAGGGATTTAGGTGTATCAAATCTCATTTTTGAACCTCTTTCACTTTACCGTTTTCTACTTCATAAAAACGGTTATTTGTTCCATCAAAGGTAACATAATCTTCGAAAGGAACCGGATTAGCAGAAGTTATAAATATTTGCCCTTTATGTTGTTGAAGTGCATCCAATAATATTTCCGTTTTTTTGAGGTCTAAATCTCCAAATACATCATCCAGCATCAGAATAGGGAGATCATCAAGTTCATCTGAGTAGTAGTGGAGCTGTGCCAGTTTAAGTGAAAGAGCAAAAAGTCGGTGCTGACCCTGAGAGCCAAAACGACGCAGTTCAAAATCGTCCAGATAAAAAATGATCTCGTCCCGATGCGGTCCGATCGTTGTTATTTCCCGTTCTATTTCTTTGGCCTGAACTTTTTCAAGTTGCTCATAATACTCTTTCTCAATGGTTTCCACATCCGTACTTGGCTTACAAAAGGTTTGATACTCGAGATTTGTGGTCAGGTTCATACCCGATATCATTGCATAATCTTGCTCGAGATATTTTTTCAGATTTTCCAGTACCTCATGTCGTTTTGCTACGATACGCGAACCTGCTTCTACTAATTGCACATTCCATGGTTCCAGATATGCTTCCAGTACTGAAAGCGAGCCACGATATTCCTGAAGCAATGAGTTTCGCTGCTTTCTCACTCTCCTGTATTCGATCAGATCACGCAAATAAGCAGGTGAAATCTGACTTATAAATGAGTCAATAAATGTGCGACGCTCGGTCGGCCCTTCCAAGGTTAATTTCTTGTCGTCAGGTGTAAGTGTAACTACCGGCACCATTCCGATGAGGTCCGAAAGTCGCTCAAGCGGAGAATCATTGACAAAGATCTTTTTCCCATCTCCTCGGGAATAAGAACAGGAAACATCAAACTCAGATCGGATCTGTCCCTCAAAATGACCTTTTATCATAAAATAACTTTCATCCTGATTCACCACATACATATCGGTACCTGACACAAAACTCCGAGACATACACAGGTAATGGATCGCATCGATAAGGCTGGTTTTACCTGAACCGTTTGGACCGGTGATCACATTGAGATGTGGAGCCCAGTCAATTTTGGTATCCAGATGATTCCTGAAATTAAGTAGTTCTGTATGAGTGTTTTGCATGCGCTATATGGTACGCAATATGACGGTTTTTAGCAGATGGTTTTAACATAAAAAAAGAGCCACCTTCAACAAATGAACGGCGGCTCCTATTAAAGCTACTATGTATTAGTTAGAGCGATCTCAAACCAATTCCTTACAAAATATTTTAAAAGGAATTGAGATCGGCTTTAAATTATAGCCCAAATGCATCGTGACCAAGGAATAACGCAGAATCGCCCAGCTGCTCCTCAATTCGGATCAACTGATTGTATTTTGCGATTCGGTCGGTTCGGCTCATAGAACCTGTTTTGATCTGCCCCGCATTTGTTGCCACGGCAAGGTCTGCAATGGTTACATCTTCGGTCTCTCCTGAACGGTGAGAGATAACCGCTGTGTATCCATTTTTATGGGCCATTTCGATCGCATCCAGTGTTTCAGTAATAGTACCGATCTGGTTTACTTTGATCAGGATCGAGTTGGCAATACCTCGTTCAATTCCGGTTGCAAGCCGCTCGGTGTTCGTCACAAAGAGGTCATCTCCAACAAGCTGAATTTTATCTCCTACAGCATCGGTCAGTTTTTTCCAGGCATCCCAGTCGTTTTCGGCCAGGCCGTCTTCAATAGAAATGATCGGGAATTTATCTACCCAATTACTCCAGTACTCCACCATTGCATCCGTGTCTTTTGTGGAACCGTCACTCCATTTGAATTCATAGAGTCCGGATTCGTCGTTATAAAATTCAGAAGCAGCAGGATCAAGCGCGATCAGGATATCTTCTTCAGGAATATAACCTGCCTTTTCAATTGCTGTTAAAATAACTTCGATTGCTTCTTCATTAGATTTCAGGTTCGGTGCAAATCCACCTTCATCCCCAACAGCCGTGCTGTACCCTTTTTCAGATAGCACTTTCTTCAGGTTATGAAACACTTCGGCTCCCATCTGCAACGCTTTGCTGAACGAATCAGCACCGGCCGGCATGATCATGAATTCCTGAAAATCTACACTGTTATCCGCATGTGAACCGCCATTTATAATATTCATCATTGGCAGTGGCATCACCTTTGCGTTCACTCCGCCTACATATCGCCAAAGCGGCATTCCCAGATCTCCGGCTGCAGCTTTTGCAACGGCCATGGAGACACCAAGTATGGCATTAGCACCTAATTTGGCTTTGTTTGGAGTTCCATCCAGTTCAAGCAGTAGGTTATCAAGTCCAACCTGATTGAATACGGACAAACCAAGCAGTTCGTTAGCAATTATTCCGTTTACATTGTCAACGGCTTTCAGTACGCTCTTGCCTAAATAATAATCTTTATCGCCATCGCGCAGTTCTACGGCTTCATGTTCTCCGGTTGAGGCACCTGAAGGAACAGCTGCCCGCCCTGTTGTTCCTGTTTCCAGAGTAACATCCACCTCAACAGTTGGATTTCCCCGCGAGTCGATCACCTGTCTTGCATGGATATCTTCAATAAAACTCATTTTAATTTCTCCGATTTGTTAGTGAGATTAATTCCTTAAAGGTACTATGATTTAACATGTACTTAAAGCCATTTCATGTCAAGTTTAGTAACTTGGGTGAAGATTGTATTAAATTTTGATCTCTATTTTTATTGAACACCATAAAAACTCGAAAGCATAAAAATTACATTGTATTTGTAGCAATTTAGTGGCCTAATTATCACACATAAAAATCTATTCATCGTGCAACAAGATCATATACATCCCTGGGTTATTTTATTCGATATCGATGGCACCCTCTTAACTGTTGATAGTAAATATAACCGAAGCCACCTTCGCAGAATTTTAGATGAACTTGAAATTGATTATCCGGATATGGAAACCGATTCTTTTTCTGGACGGACCGACCATGATATTTTCTCTTCTTTTTTGGTAAATCATGATTTTGACGAGAAGTTATATAGGGAGTATAAATCAAAGTATCTGGATTACATGCAAAATGTACTTCTGAAAAAGACGGAACGTGTCAAACGACATCCTCACATCGACGAAGCATTGGAGTTCTTTTTTGATGGAGATTTTATCTGTGGATTGCTCACAGGTAATTACTCTCAAACGGCTCAGATAAAGTTAAAAGCGGCAGACATCCATCATGACTTCTCCTTCGGGGCATTTGGCGAATATGAAAAAGATCGAAACAAGCTTCCGCAATTAGCGATGACCGAGGTTGAAAAACAATTTGGTTTTACTCCCGATCCGTCCAGGTTTTTAGTACTGGGCGATACTCCCCGTGATGTGATCTGTGCCCAAAAAGCGAACATGAAATGTGTTGCAGTAACAACAGGGAAGTTTGGTTTTGAAGAGCTCTCAAAGCATAATCCTGATCTTATCATAGAAAGTCTGGCCAACCCTGAAGAGTGGTTCCCTAAAATTTCAGGAGACTAACCACGTCTTATCACCACATCCACCCAAAAACAAAACTGATCTGGGCTGAACCAAAATACTTTCTGGGATCATTCGCTTGCTCAAGCGGTGCGGTATCATTATTGGGACCGACAGGAACTGAAGTGACTCCCAAATCGCAGGGGTTCATTGGGGCTTGGTTAATTCGATCCAGGTCTGGGCGGCAGGGTTCTAAAACTTGAATTCCGCTTCCAAAATAATTCATAGTATATCCAAACTGAACGCTTGATAGGCTTGCAAAGTTATCACCAAAATCTACTCCAAGCAGGAATTCACCGCCAAGTCCCCAGTGTGTCTCTGAATTGCTCCACCCGGTAAAAATATCATTTACCTGCTCAGTAAACGGATAGATCCGACCATCATTTTCTCGAAATCCATTCTCATTAATATCATCAAAGTACCTGTAAGAAAAAGCGAAAGTAGGACCTGCACTCAGAGAACTGTAAAATCTGAAGTTATCGGAGATGACGTTCGCGAAGAATCTTTTTTTAATGCCTACATATAAAGGCACAGCGAGCACTCTTTGATATTTCTCAGGAACAGTACGGTATCCCAAAAAATCTGTAAATGTTTGTTCGGTTGGGTCTTTTAACCCTTTGACCTTCAAATCAATAATTCCTTCCGTGTATTGGTCTAACCCTATTCTTAGCTGACCTCCTACCCCAAATCCAAAATCACTGAGGGCTAAATTAAAGCCGAATCCAACCCTATATCCTTCATCATATAAATTTCTTGGGGTTTCTTTTTCCTGCACATCAGGCTCGCCAAATTGAGCATGAACTTGATTGGTTTGCAAGCATATCAAAAATACTATCGAAAAAAAGATCAAATTTTTCATTAAAAAATCGTGTTTATAGTGTGTATGAGGGCGTTATTGCAATGTGTAACGAAATTTTCTTGAATTTCTTATTGTGTTAAAGCAATAACCTGTTATTTTCAGCACAAATTTTTGATTTACAACATACCTTTAAAATAATTAATTCAAGCTACAAAGCATGAATTCACACACAACTTATTTTGTATTTGGACCAACTGCAACGCTTCGCAGAATGTCATCGAAGATGTTCAAAGAACATCCACCTAAATTTTTGTACGAATATTCTCCGGAGGGCACATCAGAGACGATCTATGTAGCTGTTTATGAAGAGTACGAAAAACAGATCAATTCGAGCGTAACATTAACGTGTATCTTGGAAAGTAAGGGGAAACACAACAAGATCGTGCTTAAGAAAACCGGAGGTCGTATGGGTTTCAGAGGCAGTTCTCTTTCTGAGGAGCAGAATGTGGAATCTCATGTTATTGATTTCATTCTCGATTTTTCTAAGCGTCACGGGCTTACTTTACAAGAAGAGCAACCACCGGCCGAAGCCGAAGAAGAATAACTCATGCCTAAAGCACCATCCGTATGGACGGTTCTTAGCATGATGGAGTGGGCCACAGATTTCTTTGAAGAGAAGCAGGTTAAATCACCTCGTTTTAGTATCGAGTGGCTTTTAGCTCATGTTCTTTCTATCAAAAGGCTAGATCTGTATCTGGAATACGACCGTCCTCTTTCTTCTGAAGAACTGGAATTATTAAGGCCATTGGTAAAGCGCCGGGCAGCTCACGAACCGCTTCAGTACATCACCGGTGAAACTGATTTTCACACCGTTAAAATTAAAGTAAAGTCCGGAGTTCTTATTCCGCGACAAGAAACAGAGCAACTTGTTGACTGGATACTTGAGCAATTTCACGATAAAGAAGAATTAAAGGTTCTTGATATTGGAACCGGTTCTGGATGTATCCCAATAGCTTTAAAAAATGCACGCCCAAGCTGGCAAATTTTTGCTACCGACATTTCTGAAGAAGCCCTGACTATTGCACGAGAAAATGCACATTATAACGAAGTAGATATTTCTTTTTTAAAAGATGATCTTTTTCAAACTCACTCTTTAAATGATCATGTTTTCGATCTCATCATTTCTAACCCACCTTACATTCATCCGGAGGAAAAAAAATCCCTGGACAATGAAGTGAAGAACTTTGAGCCCGAACTTGCTTTATTTTGTGAATCAACACAAAAAATGTACCAAGCCCTTGAAACTCTCAGCTCAAATTTTTTAGCTCAATCAGGAACCGTTTTTTTAGAGCTTCATGAAAACCATTCCCAAGAAGTACTCCATATATTTCAAGAGAGTAACTGGAGCGCCAATATTAAAAATGACTATGAGGGTAAACCCCGTTTTTTAAGAGCAAAAAAAGCTTGATTATTTCTCAATATTTTTAATACAAACGGTGGACTTTAATTGCTTTGCAAAAATGTGGAAAACTTGTGGAAAAAAACTTAAATGTTTTTTCACCCTTGTTTCATAAAGGTCAATTCAGTGTTACGGCAATATTAAGGGGTGTCAAGTGGTATTTGGGAATAATTTATGAAAAACACTAAATTGTTGCCTACCAATGGATTACAACCTATTCATAAATGTGGATAACTTTTCAAAAATACTCACTCTTCTGTTTGACAAGTGCTCAATAAATTGGCATTTTCAAATCGACACGAAGCCGGGTAATTAAAATCCTTGTGGATAACTGGCTTTGGTTTGATCTTACATTTTTTAAGCTAACACCGTAAGGGGGATTTGGAAAATTGCACGAGTTATCGGTTGAATCGGCATGGGAAGACTGCCTAGATATTATTAAGGACAACATTAGTTACCAGAAGTTTAAATCTTGGTTTGAACCTATCAAGCCGGTCTCTCTGAATAACAACACACTTACTGTTCAAGTGCCTAGCCAATTTTGGTACGAATGGCTTGAAGAGCATTATTATAATATGCTCCGTTCTACTCTCGCAAAAGTTCTCGGCCCCGAGGGCAAACTTGAATATTCCATTGTAATGGAAAAGTCCGATCAGTTTGAAAATAATCGCTCTGTCAGAATGCCCCAACGTCCTATGGGTCCGGTACAACCTCAGGAGTCTAATGGGTATCCCGAATACCAACCCGACCGAATTGAAAATCCTTTTGTGATTCCAGGGATCAGAAAGACAAAGATCGATTCCAACCTGAATAACAATTACGTTTTCGAACGCTTTATTGAAGGTGACTGTAACCGCCTTGCCCGTTCTGCCGCTATGGCTATAGCCGACAATCCCGGAAGCAACTCTTTCAACCCATTTTTTGTGTACGGACCAACCGGACTAGGGAAAACACACCTTGTTCAAAGTATTGGTAACAAGATCAAAGAAAAGTTCGGAGACGAGAAATCTGTCCTTTATATCTCATCGGAGGCTTTCACTAATGAGTTTGTGCATTCTATCCGTAATAATCGTGCCAGTGAGTTTTCAATGTTCTATCGGAATATTGATGTTTTGATGGTAGATGATATTCAGTTCTTCAGCGGCAAAGAAAAAACACAGGAAGAATTCTTCCACATTTTTAATGCCCTGCACCAGGATGGAAAACAGATCATACTGAGCAGTGACCGTGCACCTAAAGACGTTCCTGATATTGAAGAGCGACTGATCTCCCGCTTTGGATGGGGATTGAGTGCCGACCTGAAAATGCCTGAATATGAAACCCGGTACGCTATCCTTGAGCGTAAAGCCAATGACAACGGCATCGAGATCGATCCGCAGATCATTGAATTCATAGCGCATAACTTTAAGTCTAATGTGAGAGATCTGGAAGGAGCCATCATAAAATTATTAGCTCATGCTTCCCTGCAAAATATCGATGATATTGATCTGGCAATGGCCAAGCGTGTGTTAAAAGATATGGTTAAGGATTCCAATACCCAGATCTCTATCGAGCAGATCCAAAATTATGTGTGTGATTACTTCGGTATTGATACAAATAAAGTGCGCGAAAAAACACGGAAGCAGGAAATCGTGGAAGCACGACAGATCGCGATGTTTCTTTCCAAGAAATTTACCAAGTCTAGCTTAAAGACCATAGGGTTACATTTTGGCGGGCGCGATCACTCTACCGTTATTCACGCTATTTCTACGGTAGAGGAACGTATTTCTACCAGTGCAAAGCACAAACGCATGGTCGAGGAATTACACCAGCGTATAGAAGTTGCCAGCCTTTAACTCATGGATACCCTCACTGTAAGTGGAATGAAATTTATTGGATACCACGGTGTTCAGAAGTTTGAGAAAGAAGAGGGTAATAATTTTGTAGTAGACGTGGACTTCCAGACTGACCTTAACAAGGCCGGAACTTCAGACAACCTCAAAGAAGCCATCAATTATACCGAGGTTCAGCAAATTACAGCCACGATTATGAACGGCGAATCTGTTGACCTTATTGAAACTCTTTGCTTTAGAATAGGTGAAGCATTATTTGAAAACTTCTCCCATTGTCAGAAAATTGAGGTTAAAGTCCGGAAACTAAATCCACCTATTGATGCCCCAATTGATCATACGGAAGTGAGGATGGCGTGGCCCAGGTCATAATTGCATTAGGTTCTAATCTAAATGATCCCCATCAACAACTGAAAACAGCATCAGCTTTCCTTAGTGATCTTAGTACTTCGATATTAAAAAAGTCATCCCTCTATCGCTCTGAACCTATAGGACCTTCGGAGAATGATTTTTTAAACTCAGTGGCAGTAATTGAAACCGATCTTGAACCTTCTGAACTATTCGCAAAGCTCAAAGAACAGGAAAAAAATCAAGGCCGTCCCTCCCGCTACCCCAAATGGACTGCACGCACATTAGATCTGGATATAATTGCCTGGGATCGCTTGGTCATTGAAACAGATACCCTTATCATTCCCCATCAGGAATATAAACGGCGTTTATTTGTTCTGTTACCTTTAAAAGAGGTTTTACCCGATTGGAAAGATCCCATTTCCGCTCAGCATGTGGATAAACTAATTGAGCAGGCGCCGAATATTGAAATTGATATCACAAAATTGAATTGGTAGCTGATGCCCAACCCATATGATTTTATTGCTATTGAAGGTGTGATCGGTGCAGGTAAAACTTCACTCGCATCATTACTGGCTGAGCGAAGAAACGCACGGTTGGTTTTGGAGGAATTTGAAGACAATCCTTTTCTCCCAAAGTTCTATGAAGACCGTGAGCGTTATGCTTTTCAAACCCAATTAGCTTTTTTGGCGAGCCGTTTTAAGCAGCAACAGAATATGATGAGCCAGGATCTGTTTCACCAATTTACGATCTCAGATTACATTTTTGATAAGGATCGCATTTTTGCCCGGCTCAACCTGGATCAGGATGAGATGGCTTTGTATGACAATATTTTCAGTATAATGACGGGCATTGCAGCCCAGCCGGATCTCATTATCTATATTCAGTCTTCGGTAGAGCGGCTTATGGAAAATATTGAAAGCCGTGGCCGTGATTATGAGCGAAACATCACCCCTGAATATTTAAAGGAACTGAATGACGCTTATAACCATTTTTTCCACCACTACAACCGGGCACCACTCATTATTTTGAATGCTACCGAGATAGATTTTGTGAATAATGATGAGCACCTGACATACATCGAAGAACAGATCTTTGATAAGCAGGTTACAACTAATACACATATTCATATAGCACCCTGAGCTCCATGCTTAAGTTTATATTTTTTATCATCGTGTTTTTCTTTTTGGTGAGATATATCAATCGATTGTTCTTACCTTCCAATAAGCGCCAAAATAAATTCGATCCTTTTAAAGGAGGATTTGGAAACCGGCAAAGGGACATAGATGAAATCGAAGAAGCAGAATACGAAGACCTTTCTAATAAAGACAAATAAATAGACTCCATGAATTTCGAAGAGAAGCTAAATAAAGGATTTGAATTATTACGGGAAAAAGATATTGATTATGCTTTAGACGTAGCTCGTGAATTGCAGAAGGAGCAGCCTGATTCTCATGAAGCTTTTTATCTGGAAGCTTTGGTGATGCAACAACTGAATCAGTATGACAAGAGCATTGAGGCTATTGAAAAAGCGATAGAACTTGATGATGATAATGCAGCTTATTTCAACCTTCGCGGTAATGTACGGATGCAGTTAGAAAAACTGGAGGGAGCCGAAGAAGACTTTGACAAAGCTATAGAGCTTAGCGATACCTCAGCAGCACATCGCAATAAGGTAATGCTTATGTTGATGACCAATCGTGGACAGGAAGCCATTCCCTACTTGATCGAGCGTATCAAGAAAGATCCCAAGGATGCTGAAAACTGGATCCTGATGGGTGATATGATCAAGAAAGGCGGACAGACAGATAAGGCCCGCACTTACTACGAGCAGGCTCTTAAAATCGATCCTGAGAACGATTATGCCAAGCGTCAGCTAGAAGAGGAGGAGTGAATTTTGAAGTTTGAAGGCTGTAGCAATCATCTTGCTTGTGAGTTAGTATAACTCATATCAAATCATCTCTCCGCTACTTCACTTTCACTCAAAACTATCGCAAACAACCGCTTCTGACCTAGTCAACTCGCTCCACACGCTCTGCGTTGGAGCGTTTATTTTGGTCGAACTTTTTGACTTCAGGAATGCATCATAATAATGAAAAGAACAATTCGCCTAAGCCCGAAGTAAATGTTTGAACGGATTTACACTCAGCCAAACCCATTCAAAATTTGGATGGGTTTTTTTATGTAAAGCATTGAATTTTGAAACTTAAAAACGCTATCTTTGTCGCCCTTCTTAGTACTACCAAAGCTCACGTGGCGGAATTGGTAGACGCGTGCGCTTGAGGGGCGTATGGCTTAACGGCCGTGGAGGTTCGATTCCTCTCGTGAGCACTCTTTAGAAGCCCGTTTCTTATTTCAAGAAACGGGCTTTTTTTTGCCTTTCTTCCTACTCCCTTGACTTTAGTTCTTTTATTCAAGTAATTACTATCTAATTAGTAATTAATGCCAATTGATCATCATGCTCTTCAAAAAACTTCTACCGATAATTGCTTTCATTTTTTTAATTTGGGGATGTGGGGAAACCGAAAGACCGGAAAATTCAGAACCGGAACTTGTCACTATAGACACCTTGTATCAATTCATGGATTTTGAAAATCATGGAATTTCTCGACCGACAGCACTCACTTTAATGCCAAACGGGAACCTTGCCGTAGCTGACAGACAGATACAAAAAATCACTATTGTTACTCCTGATGGAGATTCCGTTGCTCAATTTGGAAAAGAAGGTCGGGGACCCGAAGAGTTTTTAAGTCCGGGACAAGTTGAGGTAGCATCAGGAATGCTAAACGTTGTCGATATCAGTCAGTATAAAGTACTGGAGTATGATTTTGATGGGAATTACATAGACAGTTATGGATTTGAAACCAAAGCTTTTGACAGGAATATTGCCTTAGATGATGACCGGGAATATTACAGTGCGGCAGCTGGTGAAGATAACAAATTGATACAATGGACAGATACTAAAACTGATTCCACGTTCTTATTTGGAGAGGCTAAAATTGAAGAAATTGAAGAAATGGATATTGAAGCGGCCAGAAATGACATCATTAATGGCCGTGTTCCTGATTACTTCAAGAACAATGCGAATGTAATACTCGGAGAAAGTCATGTATACACTTTTTTGGATTCTTACAGTGAATTGCGAAAATATGATCTGGAAGGAAACCTCATTTGGGAAAAAGAACTGGCTCTTCCCGACAACGAAAACCTAAAAACCGATATCATTGAAGCGGCCAAAAATGTTCCCAATAACCTCCCTTTTTTACGCTATACCGTAGATGTAAAAGTGATCGGATCTGACATTTACCTGCTCGGAGGGAAACCCAGCGAAAGTCCGCAACACCTCACAAAAATCAATGAAGATGGAATGATCAAAGCCTTTTATAAAATGTCGGATGCAGAAATGTTTTTCGGAAGTTTTACTATCAATCCTGAAAATAAAACTATTTACTTATCAGAATTTATGACTGGAAAGGTTTATAAAGGCTCACTTACTAATTAATTTTCTTTTTAAATCATGATCAATTTTCACAAAGCAACCGGTATCTTTTTCCTTCTCTTATTTTCATCATTAGGCTGTAATAACCAAACAGAAAGTGATGGGAAAGAAAGTAAAATTGATGAAGTACAAATTGATACGCTTCACACCTTTGCTGAATTTGAAACTCATAATATCGCCCAGCCCACTGATGTTAAAATTCTGAGTAACGGAATGATTGCCGTGGCCGATTACAGCCAGCAAATAATTAGCTTGCTTGATAATGAAGGAGACTTAATTACTGCTTTTGGACAACAAGGTCGTGGGCCGGGAGAATTTTTAAATATTCGCCATATTTATGGCTTGGACTATGGATTAGGTGCATTTGACAGTCACCAAAACAGGCTTACTTACTTTGATTTTGAAGGAGAACTATTAGCTACCCACGATCTCCCCTCTCATGCTTTGAACCGAGATTTCACCTTGATTAATGATTCTCTTTACACCATCAATATGGAAGGCATGAACGGATATTTATTTCAACTCCAAAGTTTAAACAGTGATTTTATTTTTGAATTTGGAAAACCAAATGTTAGCTGGGAAGAAAGAGGGGATCTTTCTGATAGTTACAACCAACTCATATCAGGTAAAGTCCCTGAAATGCAAAAGAATAGAACAAAACTTCATTCTGACGGTACACACCTGTATATATTTTTTGAAGCTCTTAGTGAAGTGCAGAAATATGATCTAGAAGGAAATTTAATATGGCATTATAAAATTGATCTTCCAAATAATGAGGAAATATTTGAAGGGACCGTAAAAAGTGCAAAACAAAATGGTTCTTCTAATTCTGTCCCTGTATTGGATTACGCTACCGATTTCCAAAAAATTGGAGATGAAATATTTATCTTGACCAGAAGAGTCCAGGCTAAAAACATAAACCAACTTTTAGTTAGCGTAAACGAAACTGGGAATATTCAAACTATCTATCATTTTCCTGAAGAACATGAAATGTGTTTTGATTTTGATATCCATTTCGAAACAAACACACTTTTTCTCACTAACTGTTTATCAGGAGATGTCAAAGAAGCAGTTCTTCCAAACTAATCATCACTGTTTAGAATCACCAATTCAATTTTTTCTTTCTTAACTTACCACTGCTGATATTATCTAAGATATACTCAGCAGTCCGTTCATATTCCTGATAATTTCTAATTATCCAAACACGGGAATTTGCCTGCCAGCCGAAATCAGGATTTATTTTACGAGCTCTTATAGTTACCGCCGATTTATAACCACGAATAATGGATGCCAGATTCTTTTTTTGAGGGCCAAACCGTTTTTGTGAATCACTCTTCGAATCCACCTCGACAGAAACGCGATGCAACTCGTCTCTACCTCTACCGAGGTTGCCTGGCATTTCAGGTGTGTTATATTCGTTATTTCCAATAATGATGATACCGTGAATATGGTCAGGCATTATCACAAATTCGCCTATTATAATATTCATGTCCTTTCGAATTATGGGGGTCTTTTCCCATTCAGATTCAGCAATTGATCCTATCTGATTTAATATCATTTCCCATTCACTATCTCACCAAAAAAGCATTATTTATTCTTGGTACAAATAGTAATGAAATAGGGCTCGGATTTTTATAATCCCAATATTCCCATCTGTTTGATTCTATTCTGTATTTACCCCAAAATTTTGACACGGATTCCCCTTTTGATTTTATAAAAAGTTATAAACCCTCTCAACCAATATTTCAAATCATAATTGAATTATCTAATCTGAATCGCAGAGTTTCATACCCAGTAGAGAAATCATTTTAATCCATTTCAACAAACCGTACCGCAACGCCACCACCGGCAGCCAAATTCAATTCCAGCGCATCATCGGCTGTTACTACTTGGGTGGTTCTTTCTAAAGGATATGGATTCGTCTCCCAATCAGCATCTTCGCCATCGGCCCAGATGTGGGCTTCATAGGTTTTTCCGGATTCGAGGAAGTTGAGATCGATCTCAAAACTGCGGGCTTCTTCATCGGTGATTCCACCCAAATACCAATCCCCGGAATTGCGGTCTTTACGAACCACAACGGCATGATCTCCGATCTCAGCTTCAGGGACCATCGTGGTTTCCCAATCGACCGGAACCACTTTGATCCATTCAAGTGCAGTGGGATTGGCTTCTAAATTCTTTGGCAGATCTGAAACCATATGCAGCGGACTGTAGATCACCACATACAAAGCCAATTCTTTAGCTAAGGTGTGCATCACCCGGTTGTTATTTGGGTTGTCAGTTTTATCACTAAGCAGCAGATTAAAGACCCCAGGTGTGTAATCAAACGGACTTACCAAACCACGGGTAAACGGAACAATGGTGGTATAATCCGGGGGGTTTCCTCCATCCACCGACCACGCGTTATATTCTTGTCCACGTGCGCCTTCGCGGGTCATCATATTGGGCCAGGTTCTTCGGATTCCGGTGTCTTTGATCGGTTCATGTACATTCAGCATGATCTGAGCATCCGCAGCTTTTATCACGATATCACGATAATGACGTACCATAAATTGACCATGATGCCATTCACCGCCTTCCACAAAATCACCCACATATCCGGTTTTTACAACTTCTACCCCCACTTCATTATATTGGGAAAAAGCATCATCCACCTGCGCCTCATAGTTTGAAATTCCTGTTGAAGTCTCATGATGCCCGATCAATTTTACCCCAAGCGAATCTCCATAGCGGGTAACTTCTTCAATATCAAAATCTGGGTAGGATCCTGTGAAGCTGAATATATCGGAATTGGCTGCCCAATCTCCGTCCCATCCGGTATTCCAGCCCTCCACCAAAACGCCGTAAAAATCATTCCTGGCGGTAAAATCCATGAGTTCTTTTGTGTACTCGGTTGTAGCTCCATGCATGTCTCCCGATCCCCAGGTTTTTGTACCAAGGTGCATATCCCACCAAATGCCCGTGTATTTAGCGGGTTTGATCCAAGAGGTGTCTTCGATCTTGCTTGGTTCATTCAAATTCAGCACCAAGTAGTTCGTCATCAGTTCTCCGGCGGTTTCTCCAATAGAAATAGTTCTCCAGGGTGATTTGTGCGGAGCTGATCCCCGGACTTTGTCTCCGCTCTTCCACGGAACCAGATCCGCTTCCAGAGAATTATTTCCGTTATTGGCGAGGGTCATACTGGCAAAATCGGTAAGCGCGGCTTCATGAATGGAAAGGTGAACACCATCGTCAGTTCTCATGGTGAAAGGGGTATGAACCGTATCAATTTCAGAGAGTCGGGTTTCGTTGAAGAGATGCTCATAACGATTTAATTGATACGCCCCGATCCACCAACCGGTGTGATCATCTACCATATTGAATTCTGTGATCTCATTGGTGATCACGAAATCCTGAAGTCCTTCCTGTTCCGGCCATTCATAACGGAAACCCAAGCCATCGTCAAAAACACGAAAGGTCACGTTCATATTTTCCCCGGAAACATTCTTGGTTAAGTATAGCTTCATTTCAGAGTAATGATTCCGGATGTCTTTTTGTTCGCCCCAGGGTTGCGTCCAGGTCTCATCAAATCCTGACGTCTCGATATAGTCCAGGGTCAGATCCTCACTCAAGTTCACGTTTTCAAAAATAACTCCCAGCTTCGAGGGAGCAATTAGTGCCTTGTCATCATAGTTCAAGTGATAAAGTGGTTCCCCATTTTCGACTTCCAAAGTAAGTGACAATTTTTTATTGGGGGATTCTACCACCTCTTCAAAATCCATACTTCCAATCTGCTTCTTGGAAGAACACGTAATTAAAAACGGAAGTAGTATACAGATCAAAAGTGAAGGAGCTTTCATGGGTTTAATGTCATTTATTATTATGATGTGCACTCAATATAAAGGATTCACCTTATTGAAATAAAAGAAACGAAACCATATACATACTTTGTTATTAACAGTCCTGAAACAAATACGTTATGTAATTTCAGGTATAACTTTTAGTATTAAGACTATGATAAAATTATTATCGGCATTGGGACTCATTTTAAGTCTCGGAACATTCCCATTATTAGCACAACAAACGGAGAAAAATTTGGAACAAGCAACCTTTGGCGCCGGATGTTTCTGGTGCGTAGAAGCAGTGTATGAAATTGTAGAAGGCATAGAAAAAGTGGAATCAGGGTATTCCGGTGGACACGTGGAAAACCCATCCTATAATGAAGTTACCTCAGGTAAAACCGGACATGCCGAAGTAGCTCGCCTTCATTTTGACCCTGAAGTGATCTCTTATGAGGAACTGTTGGAAGTGCTCTGGCATACCCACAACCCTACAACCTTAAATAGACAGGGTAATGATGTTGGTCCACAGTATCGCTCCGCAATTTTTTATCACAATGAAGAACAAAAGGAGATCGCCGAGAGATCACTCAAAAAAACTGATGAATCCGACCTTTGGGAAGATCCGATCGTAACTGAGATCGAGCCACTTGAAAACTATTATGTAGCTGAAAATTACCACCAGAATTACTTTGAAAATAATCCCAATGCAGGATATTGCTCGGTAGTAATTGCTCCTAAAATTGCGAAGTTCAAAAAAGAGTTCAGTCATCTGCTGAAGGATAACCCAAGGTTTTAGAACCTACTTTAATTCAATTCAAAGCCCCGTAATTAATTTTTGCGGGGCTTTTTCATTTGCCCCACCCTCAGTACATTCCCACTGTATTAAATTATTTACTATACTTTGGCATGAAAAAATCAGCTCTTTTACTATTTATCCTTTTACTAACAAGGCCTCTTCTGGCTCAGCAGCCTGACACCACCATGACTTTCGAGGAATATCAGCCGGAGTCTACTTTGGTTGTGCCGGGAGAGAAGATCACTTCGGCCAAGTTCCCATTTGTTGATATTCATAGTCACTTGTGGCGGATGGCTTCCATGGATCTGACCGAAACCACTACCGAAATGGACAGCTTGAATATGAAGGTTTTGGTGAATTTAAGCGGCCGCTCAGGAGAAACGCTAAAGGCAATGGTTGATGCGGCCAAAGAACAAGCTCCCGGAAGATTTGTTGTTTTTGCCAATATTGATTTTGACGATATGGATGAACCCGGCTGGACCGAAAGAGCAGTAGCACAGCTTCAAGAAGACTATGACAATGGAGCGAGCGGGGTGAAGATCTTTAAGAATCTGGGATTGACGGTTTTAGACTCAGAGGGAAATCGAATACAGACAGACGACCCCCGTATTGATCCCGTTTGGGCTAAGGCCGGAGAATTGGGAATCCCTGTTCTCATTCATACCGGTGAACCGGCCGAGTTTTGGGAACCCATCGATAATACAAACGAGCGGTGGCTGGAGATGAAGAACTTCCCGGGCCGGCATCGGGGTGATTCATCCCGTTATCCCAGCTGGGAAGTAGTAATGCAGGAACAGTGGAATGTATTCCGCAAACATCCTGAAACTACTTTTATAAATGCACACTTCGGATGGATGGCCAACGACCTCGCCCGGCTCGGCGAACATCTTGATGAATTCCCGAATGTTTATACTGAAATTGCTGCCATCATAGCGGAACTGGGAAGGCAGCCACGTTTTGCCAAAGAGTTTTTCATTAAATATCAAGATCGACTTTTGTTTGGGAAGGATACTTATCGCCCCAAAGAATTCCACACCTATTTTCGTGTTCTTGAAAGTGATGATGAGTATTTCGACTATTTCCGTCGCCGCCACGCCTTTTGGAAAATGTATGGATTGGATCTGCCCGATGAAGTGTTAGAAAAAGTGTATTATAGAAATGCCCTTAAAATAATTCCGGGCATTGATGAGTCTTTGTTTGAAACCAATTAATTACTAACTAAATCACGGTACAATGAAAAAACTAGCACTATTTACATTCTTGATGGTATTTTCCACATTTTTTATTGCAGAAAATGCCCTTGCACAGGAACGCGGAAATGACAGTAACAGAGCAAGTCCCAACGCAGCTATAAGTCAAACTATTGGCACCACTGAAGTAATGATCACTTATGGTCGCCCGGCTTTAAGAGATCGGGGATATTTTGGTGACGCTACTCCCCTGGCTCCTATTGGCAGTATCTGGAGAACCGGTGCCAATGAATCAACATCCATTACATTTTCCGCTGATGTGATGTTTGGTGGCGAACACGTTGATGCCGGAACTTATTCTCTCTACACCATTCCCGGTGAAGACAAATGGACGATCATTCTGAACAATAAATTATCCTGGGGAACACAGTATGAGGAAGCAGAAGATGTCATCCGTGTAACTGCAGAACCTGCAGAAGGATCAGACTTAGAATGGTTTGAGATATATTTCAATGAGCTATCAAATACTAAAGCTCATTTAAATTTACATTGGGGCACCACTCGCGTACCGGTTCCTATTGAAACCATGTAAACTGTTCTCTGACTAAAATTAAAAAACCCTGCACATAATGTTATGTGCAGGGTTTTTTATTGGGTGATATTCTCCCAAAATAAAAAATGGGCAAGCGACCTATATCACACCGCTACGACCAAATTACCGCTGCTGCGTTCCCGCCCTGACGGAGTTCAAAGGGAGCTGGCTGTATAGGACTTGCCCAAGACTTAAAGATAAGGTTAATTACCATCCACTATCAAGAAAAATTTGCAGCTTATTACTACTAGCTACCAGGGAACAAAGCAAGGATCAACTGCTAATAAATATTTCGATTCCTGTTCGCTGTGGTATAAATTATTCTTATCATTGCGGCCTAATTAAAGCTACTGTCTATGCCTGAGTTTTCCATCTTTGTACTGCCTGTTATCATTTTTCTTTCCCGTATAGCTGACGTATCCCTTGGTACATTAAGAATTACCATGGTATCCCGAGGATACAAATGGGAATCTGCAATTCTTGGTTTTTTTGAAGTATTGATCTGGGTGATCGTAGTGGCTCAATTACTCACAAATCTGGATCATTGGGTTAATTACGTAGCCTATGCCGGAGGATTTTCGGCAGGCACGTTCATTGGCCTTTATATAGAAGACAAGATAAAAGTCGGTACCGTTCTGGTTAGGATTATCACACTGCAAAAATCACCTGATATTATTGAGGCACTTAAAGAAGCCGGAGTTGCGGTAACAAGCGTAGATGCCAAAGGTGGTTTCAATGACGTTAAAATTATCTTCACAGTTTTAAAGAGAAAGAAACTAAACAAAGTATTTGATATCGTTACTGGAATTGATCCGGATGCATTTTTCTCAACAGAAGAAGTGAAGTACTCCAATAAACATCACGACCATCTTCCTCTTGCAGAAAATCTAAGTCCAATGGACCGGTTGCTGAGAATCAGAAAGGGAATATGATAAGCAGTTAATACCTGATCACGAAGCCGAGCTGAATGATCATCATATTTGTTTTAGATCGGAAAGGATCATAATTCACCGACCCATTATTTACTTGTATCGATCCTTTTCTGAGATATTCAGCTTCATTCACCATTCAATGTGACCACAAGCTTTCTGGAACCGCCATTATTACGGTGTTCACAAAGATAGATGCCCTGCCAGGTTCCAAGATTAAAACTTCCATTCGTGATAGGAACAGTAACCGAAGAACCAAGCAGTGAACTTTTGATGTGAGAAGTCATATCATCGGTGCCTTCCAAAGTGTGTTCGTACAACGATGTGTCTTCAGGAACAGCACGGTTGAAATGGGTTTCGAAATCACTTCTTACCGTAGGATCGGCGTTTTCATTTAGGGTAAGCGCAGCACTGGTGTGCTGAATAAAAATGTGAGCCAAACCCTTTTTAATGTCTTTTATTTCGGGAACCTCCCGCAAAATCTCATCAGTAACGATATGATACCCTCTTGATTTCGGCGAAAGCTTGATCTCTTTTTGTATCCACATTTTTCCGTTATTTGTTTTTGGTTGATTCTTTAATCGTTCTCCAATTAACTAATAACCATTAAATGGCCAATTATGCTTCTTCAGCCTCAATTTTATCCTCGAAAGGTGCAATTACCTCATCCAAATTTTTAGTGCCCTCAAAATATTCCAAGACCTCTAAAAGTACTTCATCCACTAAAATATCCGGGCACGAAGCACCGGAAGTCAAAGCAATTTTAAGAGGTTCTCTTTCACCGGATAGCCAGTCTTTGGTTTGCTTCATTTCCTTATCCCACTGATCAAAATGCTGAATCATATCTTCAGATAACTCGGCTTTATCTCGTACATGGTAGGTCGGAAATTTATGCTCCAGGATCTCAACCAAATGTATGGTATTGGATGAATTATACCCTCCCACTACGAGTGCGAGATCGGCATCTGTTTCGGCCAAAGCCAGCGTTGCTGACTGATTTTCATTGGTGGCGTAACACAGGGTATCCGAAGTATCGGCAAAGTGATCCAGGATGTCTGCCTCTCCATATCGTTTGATTGCAGCCTCGCGCAGGATATCCATCACTTCCTGAGTTTCAGTTGCCAGCATAGTGGTCTGATTGATCACTCCAAACCTGATCATATCTTCCAGCGGATTAAAATCAGGGGTGGCTTTATGTCCAAAGTATTTTTCAAAATCAGATAGTGGGCGGTCTTCAGTAAGAATATCTGCTAATATGTGAGCTTCCTCAGGATTCAACACTACTACAACTTCAGAATGATCGGCACTGTGAGAAAATGTAGCCCTTGTTTCTTCATGCTGATGTTTTCCATGCACCACCAGGCTGTAATCTTTTTTGCCCAATTGTTTTCCGCGCTTCCAAACTTTCTCCACGAATGGGCACGTGGTATTATATTGATAGGGATCGATTCCCACTTCTTTAAGTTGTTCCTGTATATCCAACGTGGTTCCAAAAGCCGGAACGATCACGATATTCTCTGAACTCAAAGACGAGATCGGAATCCGCTCAGTTCCATCCGTATCAAATAAAAACTTTACTCCTTTTTTTTGAAGATCTTCATTCACCGTAGGGTTATGGATCATCTCACTCAACAGGTAAATATTCTTATCCTGATTTTCAGCTACCGTCCGGTAGGCTATATCGATGGCATTTTCCACTCCATAGCAGAATCCGAAAAATCGGGGAATATAGAATTGCACCGGACCGAAATCGAGCAGTGTGGGGTCCAGATCTTTTTTCATCGGATCGATTATCTTGGTCGCCTCCTTCACTTTCCGGATAATAGGCGATTGATACATTTCCGGTATTTCGAACTTCTTACGTGCCACTTTTTGTTATTCGTTTATTTCGTTATTCGTTGACTCGTTAATCGTGTAGTCGATTTCTGGTTCTTTCACAGAGTCGAGCTTTGTTTTGTTTAGATAACCAATATATCCGTTGACAAGTTTGATTGCCTGGTAGTTTCTTTCTTTAGATTACTGACCTCAACCTTATCAAAATAACCTTCATCAAATCCACAAGATAAGTTGTCTATTAACTCATAAAGTGAGCCTCTGGCTTGTCTGCAATATTGAATGTTCTCCTGAAAATGAAATCTACCATAGCCTTCAGCAATATTAGCTGTAACTGATCTTGATGCCCTTAGCATCTGATCTTTTAGTTTATACTTCTCTTCTTTAGGAAGTACTTTACACAGAAGTGAAATTCGTTTTCGCAAATCTCTTGACACCTGCCAAACTAGCAGATCCTCAAAAGTCGCTATTTCAGATTTTTTATTTATCAAGTGATACTCCGAATAACGATTACCCCTTTATCAATTTCTCGATCTCCGCTCTTTCTTTTGGAACATCCGTAAGGTTCTCATAGCCATCTTCGGTAACCACGATGTTATCCTCGATACGAATCCCGCCAAACTCAAACATCTTGGTCAGTTTATCAGCATTAAGAAATCTGGATTGCGTTTCATCTTTGATGGCCGGTATCAAAAGTGCAGGAATGAAATAAGCTCCCGGCTCAATAGTGATCACCATTCCCGGCTGAAGATCTCTTCGGGCACGCAAGTACTTAATTCCGGGACGGTCGATTCGGTCCACTCCTTTGGGATAGCCACCAACATCATGGGTATCCAGGCCGAGAAAATGCCCGAGTCCGTGCGGGAAGAAAAGTGCGAAAATATCGTTTTCCATCATATCATCTACTGAGCCCTTAACAATACCTGCATCTTTCAGCCCTTCCAAGATGGTTTGGGCTGCATGGAGGTGCAAGTCTTCCATCTTAACCCCTGTTCCTACCTTTTCAATAGAGGAATTCAAAGCATTTAAAACTGCATCATATACTCCAGCCTGAAGATCCGTGAACTTACCGTTGGCAGGGTAGGTACGTGTGATATCTGAAGCATAGCCTTGATATTCATGGCCTGCATCAAGCAAAAACAGATCCCCATCTTTGACCTGGCTTGTATTTTCTACATAATGAAGTATCGCTCCATTCTTGCCTCCTGCAAAAATTCCGTTGTATGCATCTTGCTGTAATCCGTGTTCGTACTGAATTTTCGTAAACAAAGCTTTCAATTCATACTCATACATTCCCGGCTTGATGGCTTTCATTGCCTCGGTATGAGCCAAATTATTCACCTTTGCCGACTTGCGCATATATTCCAGCTCTTCATCGGTCTTGATGACCCTGCAATAGGTCAATGCATCCTGAAGTGTTTCAATATCAGCTTCAAATCCCCGATCAAGGTCTTCGATCAGCTCGGCATCTATCTCATTCAGGCAGTAAACCTTATCAGGTTTGACCTCATTCATTACCGTGAGAATTTCATTTGTGTAATGAAGGTGATCAGGCTTGTACTGCTCTTCCCATGCTTCTTGTGATTTCACATAACCGTGCCATACCGCATGTTTTGCATCTCTATTTGGAACGAAAAGGTGATATTCTTCCGTCTTCAGGTCCAGGATCAAAGCACATTCAGGTTCGTTCACTCCGGTGAGGTACCAGAAATTTGATTCCTGACGGAAGGGATATTCGTAATCAGTTTCATTGCGATACAGGATCTCAGACCCCTGAATAAAAACGGCGCCTTGTTGACCGTCATCAAATAGTGAGAATAGCTTTTCACGGTGTTTTTGGTGCATCATCGGAACAAATAATAAAAAGGTTAGGAATGATTTTTATGCTCTGAAGGATACTGAAATACCCAATGAATATCGACCGAACAGCTCAGGAATGTTTACGAAGTAGCTCATCAAAACCCCACACCATATCCTCAATATTTCTATTGAAGTTGAATTCTGTTTCTTCAGAAAGATCTAACTCTGTCACCCCTTTTGCAGAATGAATTTCTGTATTCACATTTTCACTTTCCACTATAAGATCAAGAGAGGAACTGAAAAAAGCCGTGTTTGCTCCTCTCTGATTCAGCACTCCATTCAACCTTGTTCCACCATAGGGGGTGGCAGAAAGACAAAGTGCTACTTTTAAATTTTCTTCTATGCCAAAGATCCTGTAATAATGGCCGAGTGCAAAGTCCGGAGAGAAATCATCAAAGTTCAGGTACTTTACGGGTTGATGGGGATCAGTAAATAATTTTGAGCATGATCTTTCCGCAAAAGCTCGCCCTTCCGGATTCAGTTTCTCTCCAATAAATGCTCTTTCTTCCCAATATGAACGTATTCTTCTCACATTATTCTTCGTTGCAAATAGCGTAGGAAGTTCTTTGCATAGATTGATTTCATCTCCCTTGATCTCAAACCAAAAGTCTAACATACCGTTACTGACCAATACAAAAGGCGCTCCCACTTTCTGATTATAGCGCGCTACCTGAATAGCAGCTTTTTCATCCAGTTTGATGTCCGGAGCTTTGCATTCGGCAAGTAAGAGAGGGCTGAAGTCTTGGTCGTAGCAAAGGATATCTGTTCGGGAGGAGGACTTGTCTCCGGCAAGTTTGACCGGACTTTCAAATGAAATGCGAGAACCTTTGATACCGGCTTCCAAGGTCAGGAAATCCACCAAAGCAAGACGCACCCGTTCTTCGGGAAGATCTACAAATGTTTTTTTCAGGATCGGATTCCAGAGTCGTTTTTGGCCGTCCCGAAAACGAAATTGCGGATAATTTGAAAGGGCTTTGCTCAGCAAAAAAAGATGAATGATGTTAAATGTTCAACTTCAATTTAACACTTAACATCATTCGAATTGGAAAAAGTTATTTAAGCTTTGGCGACTTCCTTGCCATCTTTATCACCATGCAAGCTGCGTTTTATAAAGAACTGCTGGATAATGGAAAGAACGTTGAAGATGAGATAGTATAAACTTAAACCCGATGCGAAGTTATTGAAAATGAATAACAGCATGACCGGGAAAATATACTGAAGTACTTTCATCTGACCGGCCATCGGACTGCTTCCTCCACCTCCGCTCATTCCGCCTGTGAGTTTACTTTGCACCATCATAGCTGCAGTCATCAACAATACAAAGCCGGCAATTTGATCTCCGAGGAAAGGAATTTCAAATGGAAGACTCAGAATGTAATCCGGTGCCGAAAGGTCACCCGCCCACAAGAATTCTTCCTGACGGATCAAAATGGAATTCTGAAAATACCTCCATAAGGTAATTAGGATCGGGAACTGAAGTAAGTTTGGCAAACATCCCCCAAGTGGATTTACCTTGTTCTTACGATACAGATCCATCGTTGCTTTTTGTTGCTTCTGCGGGTTGTCTTTGTATTTTTCCTGTATCTCCTTCATCTGGGGCTGCAATTCACCCATCGCGGCCATACTCTTATAACTCTTGTAAGTAAGTGGCGACAGTACCAACTTCACCAAGGAGGCAAATACAACAATGATAATTCCGAAGTTAGTAGTAAATCCATATAAAAACTCAAAAAATGGTATGACCATCCACTTTACAAAAGGATCAGAAAACCAACTTAACCAGCTCCATCCTAAATCAACCATTTCGTAGGCATTTTCATCTAGCTGGATTATTTCCCGGTATTTCATTGGTCCAACATACATCCTAAAGGAAGTTGCCCCCTCTTCATCAAGGTTGGTTCTGATAGAAGAAGTGTACCTGTGTTCTGTATTTTGATTATCACTTGCCCCCGTTACTTCTCCGGTTAGCAATGCAGCATCTGTTGGGGATAAAGGCTTGATCAGCTGGGTAAAGAATTTGGTCTTCGTGGCAACCCAATCAATGTTGCCATTGATAGTGGTTTCATCACGACCGGCTTCATCCAGTTTAAATTTCTCAAGTTCACCACCGGCATATACATAAGCAGCTGTTTCAAGGGCGTCCTGTGTATGATCTTTTTCAGTAAAGCTAAGAGGGGCTGTCCATCCAAAATCTATATTGCGACCAACTACATAGTCACGAAGACCAACAAACTGAACATCAGCATCAATTTCGTAATTATTGCCGTTCAGCAAATAAGTGATGATCACTTCACGCCCATCACCCAATTCCAATTCATAGCGTATCTCACGCTGTTCTCCTGAAGCAATATCAAGGGAACTACCTTGGGTAACCTGTCTAAATAAAATATTCTGTGTTTCTACATTGTAGTTATCGGTAGAAAGAAACCCGATATTGTAGGCTGAACGTGTGGTATCATCTATAAGCTGAACCGGGCGACCATCCCAGGTATTATATTCTTTCAACAGAAAAGAACTCGGCCCCGCACCGCGATTATTAAACGTCACCTCATAAAGAGGAGTAGTAACTGTGATCATAGACTGCTCTTGAACCGGACTGTTTGCAAAAAGTCCTCTTACTTCAGGAGCTTCATCAATATCTTCACTGATGGTCGGTTCTCTGCGCTCATCTTCCTCTTCCTCAGGTTGCCCCAGTTGGTCTAATGAATCCTGCTGGTTTCTTTCAATTTGAGCGAGGCTATCCTGAATAGCTTGTTCCTGACGCTGTCGTGCTAACTCTTCTTCCGAAGGCATGGTGAAGTAAAACCAACCCAGCATAAGTAAAAATATTAAGACAAATCCGGTCGCTGTATTCTTATCCAAAAGTATAAATTTTTAAGAGGGTGATTTTTTTGATAACAATCTATCGCGAAGCTGTTCCATAAGTGAGATCACTTCATCTTGAACAGTTTCAAAGGTGAGGTTAGTGCGTTTTGCCATAAAAGCATAGTGCAATCCTATTTCGGCTGTTATGGGCAATTCGGTTATAATATGTTGATTCAACCGATAAGCTTCACGTAGCAATCGCTTTGTTTTTATACGTTGCACAGCTTTACCGATTTTTTTTGCAGCTATAAAGCCGACGAGTATCTGCTCATCGGCATTTGGAGAGGTGGTATAGCGGAGCCCCACATTCTTTGAGCTTATATATGAGGAACCTGAAAACAGCTCCTCAAAATTTCGCCTACCACGTAAAATTTGAGACTTAGGTAACGTAAATCTACGTTCAGGAGAATTCGTAAGGTTACTTAGCTCCTTTTCTCTCATCACTGACGGTTAGCTTATGACGGCCTTTTTTGCGACGACTCGCAATTGTTTTACGTCCGTTTTTGCTAGACATTCTCTCGCGAAAACCGTGTTTGTTCTTGCGCTTTCTATTACTTGGTTGATACGTGCGTTTCATGAATTTGGATATTTTATGCGTTCAATTTCTTATCCGAAAAAGGCTTTAAATATACAGAGAATCTCAGAAAAAACAGAACTATTATTTATACTCCTGCACTCTTTTATAGGATACAGGCTTTATTGTGTTGTCAAAATATCTTTTTATGTTCGAGCGTTACCAATTTGGTCAAATTGTAAGTATGTATAATTACTTTAATTAATAAAGTATCACTCTATGGATATCTACGCTGTTAAGAAATATTTATTAGTAGTTTTTTTTCTGATAATGGGCACCTCTGATTATACAAATGCTCAGAGCAGCACTGATATTGATACCTTACTTTTTAATGCTCAAGAGTTATTTGATCAGACCAGCGAAAATGAGGCGCTCGATACTTATCTAAAAGTACTCCAAAAAGACGCCAATAATTTCGAGGCTCTCTGGCATACCTCCTTACTTTATGCGAGAATCGGCTATCGTATGAATTCAGAATCTGAAATGAATACATACTATCAAAAATCTCTTGACTACGCAGAACAAACGCTGGAAAAATATCCTGATAAAGGACTTTCTCATTTTGTCTACGGCGTTGCAAATGGGCGGATCTCTGATATATCCGGATCAAAGGTCCGTATCGAGAAATCTCATATCGTAAAAAAACATGCTAAAAAAGCTGTTGAAATGTTACCTAAATATGCCCCTGCATGGCATTTATTGGGTCTTTGGCACAGCAAAGTTGCTAATATTGGCAGTGGGCAACGTTTTGCAGCGGGTATATTTTCAAAAGGGGTTCCAAGTGGAGCGTCCAATGAAAAAGCTGAGGAATACATAAAAAAAGCATTGGAACTGAAGCCTGATCAAGTCATTCGTTTTAAACTTGACCTTGCACGGCATTATGAACGCTCCGGACAAAAGCAGAAAGCCATCAATACTCTGCAGGAGGTTTTAAATGAGAGCCCTCAAAATGAAATTGACCAATGGAACTTACGAAGAGCAGAAAAATTTCTGGATACTCTCAAATGAATAAAACCTTTGGTCATTTCATTAGTATCATTCGCCGGGTTAAAGAAAAAGCTCCAGCCTCGAGTTTATAGATGTATAATCCACTTGAAAGGTCACTTCCATCGAAGGAAACAGTATATGTACCCGCTGATTTTTGACTTCTTTCCAAAATTTCAATTTCCTGCCCAAGCATATTGAAAACCCGTAAACTAACGAAAGCTGATTCGTTCAAAGAATAGCTTATTTTAGTACTTGGGTTAAATGGATTGGGGTAATTTTGACGAAGCTGAACAGAGGAAGCTATATCATTTTCATCTTCATTAGAATTGCTCACCTCAGATCTGAACGTGTAAATATTACCATCAAAAGAAGTAAGGTATAGTTCGCGATCTTGGTCTTCTCCAAAACCAACAAGCTGATAACTGTTAAAATTATCAATTAGCTGATTATCTGATGCTTGTTCTCCATCCCAGCTAAGCATCCAAATATTACCGGACACAAAATCGGCATACACATACCGCCCTTGCATCTCTGAAACTGCTGATCCCCGATACACAAAGCCTCCGGTAATGGAACCGCCTTCACCTCGTCCATATTCATAAATTGGTAGCTCCCTCCCGGAAGTATCACAACCACTTGAAGGATCATAGCATAAACTTCCTTCCATGGTATTCCAGCCATAGTTCAGGCCTTTCTCTACTATATTAATTTCTTCGCGGGATGATTGCCCTACATCCGCAACCCATAATTCATCGGTTTCGGCATCAAAACTAAACCTGTATGGATTTCTTAAACCATAGGCATAGATCTCCTCTCGATAGCTTTCATTATTATCAACAAATGGATTATCTGGCGGAATCGCGTAATTCAACTCTCCTTCTGTATTATCAACATCGAGCCGAAGAATGGAACCAAGTAATGTTGTACGGTCTTCCCCATTTTCATCAGGATCTCCACCACTTCCGCCATCTCCCAGTGCGATGTATAAATAATCATCCGGGCCAAACCGGATCTGTCCGCCATTGTGATTATTGTAGGGCTGATCTATCTCAAGAAGAATAAGCTCAGAGTTCTCGTTAGCAGCAAGTTCATTATCTGAGACTTCAAACCTGGAAATAACTGAACGAAATGGGCTTCCTGCCGTATAATACACATAAAAGTACCCATTAGTCTCATATTCTGGGTGAAATGCAAAACCGAGCAATCCCCCTTCACCCGAAGTATTGACCTGATCTCTAATATCCAAAAACTCGTTGGTTTCAGATGTTTCGGGATCGTTTTCAAACACGCGAATCCTTCCAGCTCGTTCTGCCACATATACCTTATTATCCAATTCGTTAGCAAATTGAAAATCAACCGGAGCACTGAAACTTAGATTTGGAAAAGCATTTACGATCTCAATTTGTGCGAGAGCATCAGTTCCTGTTAATGAAAGAAAAATGAGTAGCAAATAACTTAGAAAATTTTTCATAGACAGGAAGTTTGGGTGTATTCATATTACTAACCAAATATTCACCTAAAAGTTTCCCAATCATATAAAAAAAGCGGACTAATAGTCCGCTTTTGAATAATACTTTTGATCTCTAAACGATTTTACTCAGGCTTCCACTCTTTCATCCCGTCACGAATCACTTCCGCTAGCCTCGAAACCGGCACCCTTTCCTGACTCATATCATCGCGGTAACGGATAGTTACCGTATCTTCGCCTTCCGATTCAACACCATCAAAATCAATCGTGATGCAGAATGGCGTTCCCGCTTCATCCTGTCGTCGATAACGCTTTCCGATAGATCCTGACTCATCATACAAAACGGAAAACTCTTCTCTGAGATCTTCTTCAATTTTATGAGCCAGATCCTGAAGCTTGTCTTTCTTGATAAGCGGAAAGATCCCAACCTGAGTTGGCGCCAATTTCGGATTCATTTTCAGAACCGTTCTTGTATCCCCATCTACCTCTTCTTCTCGATAAGCATCGCAAAGCACCATCAGGGTAAGTCGGTCGAGGCCTACAGAAGTTTCAATTACATAGGGCACAAAACGCTCCTGATTTTTCTGGTCAAAGTAATCCAGTTTTTTGCCTGAAAATTCAGCGTGTTGTGTCAGGTCAAAATCAGTCCGGTTATGAATGCCTTCCACTTCCTGCCAGCCGATCGGGTATTTGTACTGAATGTCGGCCGCGGCACGTGCATAGTGCGCGAGTTTATCTTCAGGATGCGGAGCTGTTCTCAAGTTCTCCTCCCGAATGCCCATCATCTTGTGCCACTCAAGACGTTTCTCCAGCCATTTTTCGTACTCGCCCTCATCTGTTCCGGGCTTCACAAAATATTGCATTTCCATCTGCTCAAATTCCCGCATTCGAAACACAAACTGCCGGGCTACCACTTCATTCCTGAAAGCTTTACCGGTTTGAGCTATCCCAAACGGAACCTGAACACGTGCGGTATCCAATACATTCTTATAGTTCACAAAAATTCCCTGCGCGGTCTCAGGACGTAAATAAACACCGTCTTCTTCGGTAGAAGTAGAACCAAATTGCGTTTTGAACATGAGGTTAAACTGCCTCACTTCAGTCCAGTCAAAAGCACCCGATTCCGGTGCACGGATCTCATTTTCCATGATGATCTCGTACAAGTCTTCGGTCAGGCTTTTTCGGGAACCACAGGAATCTAGTTTTTCCTGTATAGCGTTAGCCTCTTCATGCTTTTCATCTTTTCGCAGCTTTTCAATATGCTGCTCGATAATCATATCTGCGCGATAGCGTTTTTTGGACTGCTTGTCATCTATCATGGGATCATTAAAGCCACCTACGTGACCACTGGCTTCCCAGACTTTAGGATGCATGAAAATAGCCGCATCAACACCCACAATATTATCGTGGCGGCGGGTCATCTCTTTCCACCAGGCATCACGGATATTTCGTTTGAGTTCTACACCGAGGGGTCCGTAATCATAGACAGCGCTGAGTCCGCCATAGATTTCTGAGGATTGAAAGATGAAGCCCCGCGCTTTCGCCAGCGATACAATTTTATCTAAGCTGTCCAGATTCGACATGTATGAGTGTGTATTTACAATTCAAAATTTGTTGAGCTCCAAAGATAAGGAAAATTTTAAGTGAGATAATTTTAAATGTTAAATAACCTTCCATTCATTCAACATATAAAAATTGAGCCTACCAGTGGTAACCAAAAACTACCTGCGCATCTATCCTTAAAATCATACCTTCAAACGCACTGCTAACTGTTTATAGAAACCTGATAACTGAACATGGCGAAAAAGAAAAATGAACTCCCTAAGCTTCCGAGAAAATCGAAAGACCAAAAAGAACGGGCATTGGAAATTTTAAATGAGCTATATAAACACTATCCCAACCCGCATTGTGAGCTGAACCATCGTAATCCATTTGAACTCTTGATCGCTACCATTTTGAGTGCGCAGTGTACAGACGTGCGAGTAAACAAAACCACTCCTGATCTTTTTGAAACCTATCCCACACCGGAACTAATGAAAGATGCACCGCTGGAAGAACTGGAGGAATTAGTTAGATCAACAGGATTTTATCGCAACAAAGCCAAATCACTCAAGGAAACCTCTCAAATTTTAGTAGAAGAATTTAACGGTGAAGTTCCTCAAAACATGGAGGATCTTCTGAAGCTACGCGGAGCTGCCCGAAAGACTGCTAATGTAGTTTTAGGAAATGCCTTCGGAATTAATGTGGGCGTGGTTGTGGATACGCATGTTAAACGATTTTCAAACCGATTCGGACTCACAAAAGAGAAAAAAAACACCAATAAAATTGAAAAAGACCTGATGGCGTTATTCCCTCGTGAAAGCTGGACAGATCTTTCGCATTTAATGATCCATCACGGACGTAATGCCTGCAAAGCCCGAATTTCGGAAGCACCGGATCATCCCCTTTGCAAAAACTACGGTATAAACTGCAAATGCCAGAAAATGCGCAGTAATGATTAATTTTAAATGTTAAATGGACTCACCAGCCATTTAACATTTAAAATTATAGCATTTAGCATTCATGAAAAAAAATCTCTTTAACTCCTACACCGATCCCATCCCGCCGCTGCGATTTGATGTGCAGATCATCCCTTTAAAACAAGATGGAGAAACCTATCTGTTCTTTCAGGATCAGTATGGATATGCCACCAGTGATTTTGCAGTACCACAATCGGCGCGTTCAATTTTTTCTCTGTTTGATGGGCAACGCAGCGTTGAAGACATCCTGGAATTTTCCGGAAATGGGGTCACCAAAGAGCAGGTTCTTGACTATGTAAAGTTTCTGGACAAAAATGCGCTGCTTCACTCCCGGTATTTTAAAGAGCATGCAGAGGAAATTGAGCTGGAATATGAGCGGTCAGATGTTCATCAATCCATCACCGCAGGGCTAGCTTATCCTGATGATCCCGCGGAAATGACCCATTTTTTGAATGAAGCATTTGAGAAACTTCCAACTTCGGATCCGGTTCAAGCCGCAAAAGCACTGTATGCCCCACATATTGATATTCGCGTTGGACTGAACAGCTACGTTAAAGCCTTTTCAGCTATCAAAAACCTGAAACCCAAACGCGTGGTGGTTCTGGCTACCTCACACTATTCGGGTATGTATCCTGATATCTATGAAGAGCGGCCTTTTGTGATCTCATCAAAGGATTTTGAGATGGTAAATGGGGTAGTAAGCACGGATCGAGAAAGCATTCAAAAAATAAAAGAGCAAATTGGAGATGGAGCTGAACATTATGGTGTAACCTTTCAGGACCGGGCGCATCGGATCGAGCACAGCATTGAACAGCATCTTGTTTTCATTAATCATCTTTGGGATCATGAGTTTAAAATGATTCCCATCGTGGTTGGCAGCCTTGATGAACTGTTCTACAAAGCCGATGGATTTCAGGGACAACAAGTCGAAAATTTCTGCGGATTATTGGCCGAAATGTTTGGAGATGATGCTGATACTTTCTTCCTGATAAGCGGAGACCTTGCTCACGTCGGGAAGAAATTCGGAGATGACAAGCCTGCTAAAGAACTATTCGAAGACATCCGCAAATTCGATGAAGAGTTTCTGGATCATGGCACATCCGGCGCACCCCAAAAAATGCTGGAGCTGATGAGTAAAGAATATGATCCTTATCGTATCTGTGGATATCCGCCACTTTACTCTTTCTTGAAAACCATCCCCAATCTTAAAGGCGAAATTCTGACTTACGATATCTGGGATGAAAGTGAACGTGAAAGCGGAGTTAGCTTTGGGTCTATTTTATATACTTAACTACTCCTTGATCTCCATCTTCTCTGCAAAGTAATCACAGAAATCGCGCATATCACCGGCAATGCGTTCGTCATCGATGGAACTTTGGAGGGTGTTCGCCATCGTCACCAAGGTTTGGTGAAAGAAGATCTTCATTTCATCCACGGTCATGTCCCGTGTCCAAAGGTCGAGCTTTAGAGTGTCTTTGTTCTGTGAATCCCAGAATGAAAGAAGCATAGCGCGGCAATCCACAGCATTAACATTCGGCATATCATCGGCTTTAAATGCGATGTTAGTTGCCACATTTTGCTCATCTAATTCTACGGTAATGTTGATCTTTTTTTTCGGCATAAATTTCTGTCTTTTTGATTCCCCCCAAAACTAAGGGTTTTTAGGTTTATTAACTCACTGCTTTTGTAAACTGAACCGAAGTTATAAAAGACTTCGCTGGTATTCCGAATGAGTTTTCGGTCTTAAACCACCAATTAGATTCCCGCCTGCGAGGGAATGACTATTGGGTATTTAGAAAATTGCAGAAGACTATAAGCCAAAAAAAACCTCCACCACCCGTCATCCCCGCGAAGGCGGGGATCTGATATTTAACCAATGCCAGAATTACAGAAATCAAACTAAACAATTAAAAGTGCATTCTTCCATCGGGCAAGATTTCATTCCATAGATCTTTCAACTCCGGATTAATTGACTTGATCAAATTGATCTTCCACTCTCTATTCCATTTTTTTATCTGCTTCTCTCGATTGATTGCCTGATACATCGTTTGGTGAACTTCATAATACATCAAATGATATGTTTTGTATTTTGCTGAAAATTTACCCCCTTGCCCTTTTTTGTGTTGAAAAACCCGTTCAAGTAAATTACTTGTAACCCCGGTGTATAGAACTGTTCTTTTGCTGTTTGATAGTATGTACACATATCCTTCTTTCATATTTAATTAGAGCGATGAGAATTGGATTCCTTACAAACTTTTTTCTTGGATTAAATTTTTGAGGCGATTGAGACTATTAGATTCCCGCCTCCACGGGAATGACCTTGGTGAGGGTTTTGGACTGGACCTATTTAAAAGAGTAACAACTATTCTCCAAGGCAAATAACCGTATGTGCCATAACCCACCGCACCCTTTCCAACTTCGAGATTCCCGCCGGTATAAGTAAATAGAAAAATTTCATTCCCGACACAATTAATCCATATTTTCAGTCCTTCATTTTTTATCAATTTTAGACATTCATCACACTGTGTTAGCACTCGAAAATATTACGTTGCATTTAGGCGACCGCGAACTTTTGGACGGCGTCAGTACCTTCATCAATCCCGGCGAGCGTATTGGGTTGGTCGGTCCGAATGGAGCCGGAAAATCTACCCTGCTTAAGATCATCATGGGAATTCAGGAATGTGATGAAGGAAGTATTGCTCTTTCCAATGAAGAAACGCTGGGATACCTCCCTCAGGACGGAGTAGACCCCGACTTCACACTTACTGTTCTGGAAGAAGTAGAAACTGCTTTTGCTGAATTGTTTGAACTGGAGATGGAAGTGAAAGATATTCAGGAAAAGCTGGCGCATGTCGATCCCAAGGGTAAGGAATATGAACGCCTCATGGAGCGCTATGGAATTCTCCAAACTGAACTTGAATCTTCGGGTTTGTATGAATTGCGTTCACAGGTCGAAAAAATACTGATGGGACTTGGTTTCACTGAAGAAGATTTTCACCGCAACACTTCGGAGTTCAGTGGTGGATGGCTCATGCGAATAGCTTTAGCCAAATTGCTGCTGAGGCGGCCAACTTATCTGCTTTTGGATGAACCCACCAATCACCTTGATATCGAATCGCTGCAGTGGATGGAGAATTTCCTGAATAGCTATGAAGGTGCTGTTGTGGTCGTATCTCATGACAAGGCATTCCTGGACACCATCACCACCCGAACGCTAGCCCTTAGAAGTGGCGAGATCAGTGATTATGCGGGCAATTATTCTTTTTATGAAAAGAAATGGGAAGAGGAAAAAGAGCTCCTATTGAACGCCAAGAAAAATCAGGAAAAGCAGATCAAGGAAACACAAGAATTTATTGATCGCTTTCGGTACAAAGCGTCCAAAGCCAGTCAGGTTCAGAGCCGGGTAAAGCAGCTGGAAAAAATGGATCGCAT
>Ga0136596_1000095_pt1 | contig 49479 bp, 52 predicted proteins | sample AntRauTorcE11897_FD_101387 | JGI IMG/M metagenome (GOLD analysis project Ga0136596, IMG submission 101387) | Saline lake microbial communities from Rauer Islands, Antarctica - Metagenome Torckler E11 #897 | ecosystem: Environmental > Aquatic > Non-marine Saline and Alkaline > Saline | place... | reverse complement strand
TTACGGGCAAAACTCAGGCACATTCCCTTCTACAACAAAAACAGGTTACACTTTTGAAGGTTGGTATTCAGACAGCGGTTTAACTAATGGACCTCATACAAGTGAATCTAACATAACTTCAAACAATACTTATTATGCTAAGTGGAGTCCTGTTACCTACACTATTACTTACGAAAGTGGTAATGTTAATGTTGATATAGTTAATGTAAGTCATACCAACCCAGCCAGTTACACGATTGAAAGTGCAACCATAACTTTCACTAATCCTACGAGTACACCTAATGGTTATACATTCACAGGTTGGAGCCCTACTGGTATAAGTAGTGGTTCAACAGGCGATGAAACAGTAACAGCTAGTTTTATTGCAACAGCTTTCACAATTACTTATGAAAGTTCTACTACAGATATAAATATAAATAATGTAATGCACAACAACCCAACAAGCTATACAGTAGAGGATGCAGAAATAGTGTTTAACGCACCCACAAGTGTGCCTAATGGATATGAGTTTGTGGAGTGGACACCAGACAGAATATTAGCAGGCTCAACTGGTGATGTTACAGTTATTGGTACATTTATTTTTGAAGCAACCATTACAATTAATGCTTTATTTGATCAAACTACAGAAGCAGGTATGACAGCTTTTATAAAGCTTTTAGACTCATTAAATTTAGATACTTGGTCATATACATTAACAAATGGCGCAAGCTATACCTTTACTATATATAGACCTGCAGAATTTACAGTAGAATTAGTTAACCTAACAAATCATAATGCACAAAGTAATGTACAAAATAATCAATTTAGCATTTTAGAAAGTAACAATGATGTTGTAATTGATGTATCAATTTCTAAAACACAAACAGCCTATATTTACAATACTTATAATTCAGGATAATAAACATAAAAAAACTAGGTTACAACCTAGTTTTATGTGTAAATAAAGTAATTTAAAAAATTTTAGCTTTGTCTTAAAACTTTATTAACCATACCCATATCACACTTTCCAGCGTAATTTTGTTTAAAGTGTTTCATAACTGCACCTATACTTTTATCTTCAAGGCTATCAATTATGTTTTTAATTTCTTCTTCACTAAGCATTTTAGGTAAATACTCATCTAACAAACTTTGTTGTTTTAAAATATTTTCATAATCATCTGTTTTGTCTGCTTTTTTATAATTTTCTGCTTCTTCATTAAGTTCTTTACTAACTTTTTGAATAAGCTTTATAGTGTCAGCATCTTGCATTTGTTCGCCAGCTTGTTTTTTTTGCATTTCAAGCAAGCTATGTTTATTTAGTAGCACGCTATAAATACTCCTAGCTAGTTTATCTTTGTTTTTTAGTGCAATCATATTTTGTTTTTTAATTTCATCTATTATCATTTTTATTTCTCCTATTTTTATTTTACTTATAGTTTAACATTATTTTGAATAAATTTTAACAAATCTTTATAAACAGTTTGTCTATTAACTTCATTTAACAATTCATGCCGAGCATCTTCATAAATTTTTAATCTAACTTTATTTACATTATATTGTTTATAAAATTCAGCTAATTTTGTAGCTTTTTCGCCGTTTTTACTTAAAGGATCTTTTTTGCCACTCATTATTAAAATTGGTGTTTTTGTGTTAATTTTGCTTACATTTTTTCTTTTAAAGGTATCTAGTATTCCTGAAAAAAAGTGTTTATAAAAGTTATTACTAAATGTGCGAGAACAAAATCTATCAACTTTTTGCTTTCGTTGTTCTTCTTTATCACTAGTTAACCAGTGCTTATCTTCAAATTGATTGTTGTATCTTTTAAATGTTAGCATATTAATTATTTTAGCAGGTGAAGACTTTCCAAATGTTAAAGCACCTAAACTTGCAATTGTTTTACCAAGTATTATTTCTGGCGAATTTTTGTAATAACAAGAGCCTATTAAAACTAAAGCATCATGTTTATTATATAATTGATGATAACGCTGAGCTACAAAAGAGCCAAAACTATGGCCTATAGTAATTAATGGTAGTTTATATTTATCTTTTAAATACTCAGAAAAATAAATTTGGTCTCTTACGGTATCATAAAAAACGTCGCCTTTATACTTGCCTATAACTTTTATGTTTTTAGCTGTATTACCATGAGCTCTATGGTCTGAAGCAAACACTATAAAACCGTTTTTTACTAAAAAGTTTACAACATTTTCATATCTTTTAGCATGTTCGCCCATACCATGAATTATTTGAACAACAGCTTTTGGGTTTTTAATCTCATTTTCTTCATATATATGAACTGGATAGTTGTCAAAACTTAAAATTTTGTGTCCTGTCATGTAAGCTCCTATTTTTAAAATTTTTCTTGTAAATATATTTTAGCATAAGTTTTTTAAAAAGTAAAAATAAAAGCTATAACTTATTTTGCCACTTTAACTCGCATTTTTATTGAAAAAACAAGTTAATTATAGTATAATAACTTTATTATTATATAAAAGAGGCAACGCATGGATAAGAAAAATTTAGCATTTAATTTAGTAACGGCAAGAATGCTGTTAGAAAACCTTTGTGATGGTTTTGACACTAGCTGTAGTAGCAAAAAAAGTTTATTAACAACAAAAATAAAAATGCTACACCTTTTAAACTTAGAAGGTAGGCTTAGCCCTAGTTTAATTATTTGCAAATTAGGTGTTGCTAAAAGTAACTTAGCAATTCTAGCAAGCACAATGATAAAAGAAGGTTTAATAGAAAAAGTTGAAGATACTTTTGATAAAAGAGTAATATATTATAATATTACACAAAAAGGTCAAGAGCTTTTAAATAATTCGCTTCAAGTTATTAACGAACAAGTATGTGATTGTGCGTTAGCTTCAGACAAATGCAAAAAGCTTAACAAAAAACTAGATGAAGTTATAAAACTGCTAAACTAAAAAAAGGAAACTAATTTTTATGCAAATACCAAAATTAAAATTCTATAACACATTAACAAATAAGGTTGAATTGTTTACGCCAATTAAAAACGGTGAAGTTAAAATGTATACTTGTGGGCCTACTGTTTATAATTACGCTCATATCGGCAATTTTAGAGCTTATTTATTTATGGACATTTTAATTAGAGTGTTAAAATATAACGACTATAACGTACATTCTGTTATGAATATTACAGATGTAGGACACTTAACAGATGACCAAGACAGCGGCGAAGATAAAATGTTATTAGCTGCAAAAAAGGAAAATAAATCACCTTTTGAAATTGCTAAATATTATGAAAACGCTTTTTTTAAAGATGCAGAAAAACTCAACATAAACTTTTCAAATGTTAAAACTGCAAAAGCTACAAATCATATTGAAGATATGATTGAGTTTATTAAAGGCATTATAGATAATGGCCTTGCTTATGTTAAAAATGGTAATGTTTATTTTAATGTAGAAAAATATAACAATACTTTTGAAAACAAATATGGCGAATTAAGCGGTTTTGAGCTTAATCAGCAAAAAGCTGGCGCTAGAATAGATGTTAACAGCGATAAAAAAAGCCCATACGATTTTGCTCTTTGGATAAAAGCACCAAAAGAACATATTATGAAATGGGATAGTCCGTGGAGCATAGGCTACCCGGGGTGGCACATAGAATGTAGTGCTATGGGTAAAAAATATTTAGGTAACCAGTTTGATATTCATACAGGTGGAATAGACCATGTACCAATTCACCACGAAAACGAAATAGCACAAAGTAGAGGGCTTACTTGCAATAAAGAACATACTCAAGCAAATTACTGGATGCATTGTGAGTTTTTAAAAATAGATGGCGGAAAAATGAGTAAAAGTCTAGGTAATATTTATACAATAAAAGACCTAGAACAAAAAGGCTATTCTGCTCTTGACTTTAGATACTTTTTATTAAACGCTAACTTCAGAAAAAGCCAAAATTTTACCTTTAAAGCACTAGAATCAGCAAAAATAAGTAGAAAAAGGCTTAATTTACAAATACTAGATCATTTTAAAGAAGATGTTAATTTATCAAATGATGATGCTTACATTAAGCAGTTAAATGACTATAAACAAAGTTTTTTAAAAGCAATAAATTACGACCTTAACATTCCAGACGCATTAAGCGTTATGTGGGACATAGTTAAAATGCAACCTTCTAAAAAAGTGTATAATTTAATATTAGAGTTTGATAAAATATTAGGACTAAATATAAGTAGCGAAGTTGAAAACCTGCAAAAGCAAAAAGAAACAAGTAAAGATGATATTCCTAAACAAATAATAAATATAGCTAACGAAAGACTTAAAGCAAGACAAAACAAAGACTTTAATAAAAGTGATGAACTAAGAGACAAATTAAAAAGTTTAGGCTATACTGTAAAAGATAGTAAAAATGGTTATGAAATTTTAAAGGATAGATAATTATGAGAACTAAAAATTGCCCAAATTGTAAAACAAAATTAAACTATGACGCTCGTTATTGTGACAATTGCGGAGATTTTTTTGCTTCAAGTGACGACAATTTAGAAAAAAAACACCTTCAACGATTTGAAGAGCCTAGCATGCGAGACTATGAAGACACGCATAAAACTACAGTACAACTAGAACAAGAAACAAAGCAAGATAGGTTTCAACAAATTGAACAAGTAAGTGATGCAGCGTTAAACGATATGCTATTTAGTTATATAAACTTAAAGCAACTAAACACTATTAAAACTTTACTTGGTTTTGTAATAATAATTTCAGTAATAGTATCTTTTACTGCACCTGAAATACCATTTTTTAGCTTTATTATTCCTATAGTTTTAACGGGTGCTTTTCACAGAAAAAAAGAGTTGCAAGAACAAGCTAGCACTCATTACCAAAATAGTAATTATTCAAAAGCTTACAATAAGTTGCAAGAGTTATATAAAATGGACAAAAGCTCAAAAGTTATTAAACAAATTATATTAGTTAGCTATTACAGAATGCAAAAAGAAAAAGAAGCTAAAAGACTAATATCAATACTTAATAACAGACCGCATATTAAAGATCAAAATATTATAAAAGTTGCAAGCTTATTAGGTGTTAAATATGAACCTAAATTAAATGTTAACTATCAAACAAGTTTTAATAAATAATAATAAAAAATTAGCTTAAGGCTAGTTTTTTTATTCATATAACAATTTTACTTTTAATATAAATATTTAACGCTATTTTAGGAGTAAAAAATGGACGCTGTTAGTAAAAATGAGCAACCAAAAGAAAATAAGGCAAGACCGCATAAATTAGTTATAAATGATAAAGAAAATTTAAGCATAACAGGAATTTCAAGAGTATATAACGCCAACAAAACAATTATTAGTTTACAAGTTAACGACACGAACTTAGTAATTGAAGGCGCCGATATGCAAGTAACAAAGTTAGATGTTAATGCAGGCAATTTAGAAGCAACTGGCAAAATGAACTCAGTAAAATACACAAATAGCTCACAAAAAAGTGCTAAAAACTTATTTTCAAGGGTGTTTAAATAAATATGTTGTATGAAACCTTAAGTCAAAGTATTATTGTTTTAGGTATGCTTTATTTTGGTATAATTGGCGGTGTACTATTTGAAGTAAAGGATATTATAAGTAAAGCACTAAAAGCTAAATCTAAAATTAATATAGTTTTAGATATAATTTTTTGCTTTTTACTATGTTTGTTGTTTTGGTTTGCAGTAAATTTCACGAATTATGGCGAAATTAGGCTATATATAGTATTTTCTTTCTTTACTGGTTTTGTAATTGAGCGAATAAGTGTAGGTGCAACGCTTGCAAAAATTATTTCTTTTTTGTATAATGTAACTGTAAAGCTTGTTAAAAAAATAAACTTACCTAAGGTTTTTAAAAGTAAAAAGGAAAAAGTAAATGAGGCAATCAACACTAAAATTAGTAATTAAACTAGCAACTGCTTTAGCTGTAGTTGTTTTTGCTGTGTTACTTGTTGGGCTTACTTATCAATACATTATTTTAAATAATTTAGAAGACACTCAAAATTCTTTAAATAATGAGCTTGATAATTTAGTAGAAGTAAGGCAAGGCTATGAACAAGAATATAATTATATAGAAAATAATTATAACGATTATATAGAAGATTATGTAAGAGAAGTTTTAGGCTGGGGTAGACAAGGCGAAATTAAATTTACAAGTGACTAAATTCAGTCACTTTTTTAAGTTACTCAAAACAAAAGACTACAATTAGGAAGGCACACAAATGAATAAAGAACAATTAAAAGAAAGTTTACATAACTGGGTTAAAAATAACTATAATTTAAATAATTATAAAGTAAAAGAAAAACTAGAGCACACATATTACGTAGCAGATAATGCTTTAGAACTAGCTAAGAGTTTGCAGTTTACAATAAATGATCAAAACTTAGCTTACATATTAGGCATATTGCACGACTTTGGGAGGTTTGAACAAGTTACAAACCAAAATAACTATGTAGATTTTAAAGGCTTTGACCACGCCGAAATGGGTGCTAAGTATTTGTTTGACGACGGGCTAATAAGTTTGTTTAATGTAGATAAAAAGGATTATAATTTACTAAATCAATGTATAAGACAGCATAATAAATTAAGTATAGATAAAAGCATAACTGATACTAAAACAATTATTTTTTCTAAATTAATAAGAGATGCAGACAAATTAGATATGTACAGGCTTAATTCTGAATCTACCAATCATTTAACACTTAACTTAGCAGGATATACTGAAGAAGTATTAAATAGTATTTATAATAATAAATGCGTTAATGTAAAACACAGAAAAACTTTACTTGATGAAATACTCGGCTTTTTAGGCACTATTTTTGACCTTAATTATGAATACTCTAAGCAAAACTTATATAAAACAAACTTTTTTAATAATTTTTATAATAATTATCAGCATTTATTAACTAATAAAGACAAAACTGTTTTAAAAAATGCTATTAACTATGTAAATGGACAACTACAACAGGCTAATAACAAAAAAATGCATATAAAAAACTAGCTAATAGCTAGTTTTTTTTGTTTATTACAACTTTTAATTTAATAATTATTTAAAAGATAAAATTTTATTTCTAATTTTACTGGTAGTTATTATACCTCTATATTTTCTTTCTACATACTTTATGTTATTTGACTTTAAATATAGTTCTCTACTTTTTTGAGGAGGGTTACTAATTTCACAACAAAAAACATCTGGGCACAACTTTTCAAAAATAGGGTAAAACAACTTCCACCACTCAACTTCTTGAACATGGCTACTAATAAAGTATCTTTTTCTTAACTGTTTTAGTTCTATTTCTTCATCTGCTAATACAACATAGTCAACATACTTAATACTATCAATAATTTCTAAACGCTGAGTTTGATTTATTATAGGCCGACCATTACCTTTCTTTGCAACATGCCTATCAGATTTAACAGCCAAAATTAGAATATCTCCAAGCTTTTTGCAAGCTTTAATAAACTGCAAATGCTCCCAATGATACATATCAAAACTACCAAGACCTATTACAATTGTTTGATCCTTGTGTTTTTTTCTTACATCACTTAACTGATTATTAGTAATTATCATATATTGCTACCCTTAAGTTTGTATGTGCATTATATAAAAATTATAGCATAAACTTAGTTAATATGTAAATACTAGATTTTATTAAGCATAAGGTTATTTATGCATTTACGTTTAATATATCGTGGTTGATTAATAATATTAAATATGTTATTATAAAATAATAATAGTTAAAAAGTAATTAACTTTGAATTAAAACTATAAAAAAAGTTTTAAAAAACTATTGACAAATAACTAGTTTATAGTTACAATATTAAGGCTAATAGGAAAACCTATTAACATTGACGCGGGATGGAGCAGTTTGGTAGCTCGTCGGGCTCATAACCCGAAGGTCGTATGGTTCAAATCCTACTCCCGCTACCATTTTTTTGTTAAGGCGGCGTAGCTTAGTTGGTTATAGCGTCCGGTTCATACCCGGAAGGTCGATGGTTCGAATCCGTCCGCCGCTACCACTAACTACAAAACCTAATAGGGCCCCATGGTCAAGCGGTTAAGACACCGCCCTTTCACGGCGGTATCGGGAGTTCAATTCTCCCTGGGGTCACCAAAGAAAAGCCTATGCTAAGCTTATTAAAGCAGATGCATCAGCAAACGCAATCAGTACTTATAGTACTGATTTTTTTTATTTTGAGTTATGTTATTTAAAATATAAATAAATAATTTATATGATAAAGTTGAATGTTAATTTATTAGTAAAAAATGTAAATATATGGTAGTATTTTGTATATAAATTTTAATATTAATAAAAACATTAAAATATGAGCTTTACATAGCTATAGACATAATTTGAAATATAAGAAGCATTAGTAGGAGAATTAAATGGATAAAACAAAAGAAAAAAAACAATAGAATTAAATGAAAGCAAATTAAATAAGGGAAAAATACACAAAGATTTAACAAAGTCGAAACAAATTCCGAAATTTGAACACTTAAATGAATATTCAGAATTTATCCAAAAATGTAATGCAATAAAAAACTATGTAAATGAAAATTTAATTAAAACTCAAGCAGAATCGTTTGCTTTTATAAATAAAATAGGAAATCTTTTAAAAGAAAAAAAAGAATTTGAAAGTGAAGAAGTTAAGTTTGATGATAAAACAATGGTTACTTTTACAGCCTTAATAGAAAAAACAACTCAATTGGAAATAATTCGTAATACATTGTCAAACAGTATGCTAGTAACAATAGTAAGTTATTTTGACAACTTTTTACTGAGAACTTTAAAAAATATAATTCTAAGTAAAGAAGGACTTATAGAATTGATAGAAAATAAAATTGAATATCAAGATTTAACATATTGTACTAATATGGAAGAAGTAAAAAGATATTATGTTGACAATTATTTATCTGAGTTAATGAGAGATACACATTATAAACAAATTAAATGGATAGATAAAAGTTTTAAAACAGAAATTGAAAAATCACTAAAATGTTTTAAAGACTTTTTGCTTCTAATGGAACTAAGAAATATTATTGTACATAATGATAGCAAGATAAACAAGCACTTTTTAAATAACTTAAAAAACTATGGAATAAAAAATGAAGAAAAAAAATATATTGAAGGAAATGAAATATACATTAATGTGGATACATTTAATAAATATTTAAATGTACTGATTCAAGCTGCTTCAAATATATTTAATATTTTAGGAAATAAATATTTTGCAAAGAGTTATAAAGATTGCGAAAGAATTGAATATGAAATAAATGAGAATATTATTAATTATATCAATAAAGAAGAATATATTTTAGCTAAAGAATTAATAGAAAATGTTTTAATAACAAGCAAAAAAATAAGTCAATCTTATAAATTTATACTAAATATAAATTTAGCGTTAATATATAAGAATCTTAAAAATACAAAAAAGGTAAAAGAGATATTAAATGATTTAGATTGGTCAAACTGTAATAATGAATATAAATATGCTAAAGAAATATTGTTCGAGAATTACACAGAGGCAATAAAATATATGCATATGGAAGAATTTATTAATGAAGACTACAAATATTTTTATATGGTGTGGCCTTTATTTAAATGGTTTACCAAAACAAAAAATTTTAAAAATAACTATAAAAAAATTTTTAAAGAAGAATATGTAGAAGTAAAACCATCTTTAAAAATTACAGTGAGAGAATTAGATAAAATAAAAAGAGAAATAGAAAAGATGAAAATTAAATCAGAAACAGTTAAACAAAAAGATACAAATAAGAAATTAAAGATTGCAGCCAAAAGCTAAGCATGCAATATTGCAAAAAAGCAAGAAAAATTAAATGAAGTTTCGAAGATGAAAAAGGCTAATTAGTTAGCTTTTTTTTGCACTTAAAATTTGGTCGAGCTTAACCATAACTATACTAATTATTGCTGCTATAAATTAGAACATATGTTTGACATTTTTTGCGTTTGATTATATAATTTATTTACTTTAAGTATTTTAAGTAGTGAGTTATTACATAATAACAAAAAGGGTAAGTAAATGTTAGAAGAGTTTAGAATTTACAGAAAATATTTATGCATTGACTTAAAAAGTTTTTATGCAAGTGTTGAGTGCCACGAGCGTGGGCTTGATATTTTTAAAACTAAACTAGTAGTGGCAGATATTTCAACTGGTAAAGGCGCTATAACGCTAGCAGTAACACCACCTGTAAAAGCGTTAGGGGTTAACAGTAGAAGTCGGCTTTTTGAACTTCCAGAAGACAAAGATATTATTTTTGCTAAACCTAGAATGAAGCGTTATTTAGAAGTATCTATGAATATTTTAAATGTTTATATGCAGTTTGTAGACTTTAAAGATATTCACGTTTATTCTATAGATGAAGTTTTTTTAGATGTTACAAATTACCTTAGCTATTATAAAGTTTCTGCTCGTGAACTTGCAAAAAACATTTTAACTGAAGTTTTAAAGCAAACTGGCATATATGCTACTTGTGGTATAGGACCTAATATGTTAATTACTAAGCTAGCTCTAGATATAGAAAGTAAACACAAAAAAGACTTTATTGCTGAATGGGACTATGAAAATTTACCTAAAAAATTATGGATAGTTGCTCCTTTAAGCAAAATGTGGGGAATAGGAAACAGGCTAGAAGAGCGTTTAAATAAAATGGGCTACTTTACAGTAGGAGATATTGCAAAAGGTAGCATAGAAGACCTTGACAAAGAATTTGGTTTTATTGGAAGCGAGCTGTATTTTCATGCTAACGGAATTGACCAAAGCGACTTAACAAAATTACCAAAAAGCACGCAAAAAGCTAAAAGCATTGGTCAAAGCCAGGTACTTCATAAAGATTATTATCAAACAAGTATTAAAGTAATTATAAAAGAAATTACAGATAACTTGTGTAAAAAACTAAGAGAAACAAATAAAAAAACAAGAACAATAAGCTTATTTATTGGTTACAAAAATGGTGAAGGCGAGTTTAACAGACAAAAAACAATTAAAGCAACTAGTAGTGCAGATGTAATTTATAAAACATGCTTAAAAATATTTAATAATAATTACGAATATGTTGCAATTAGAAAAGTAGGTATTTCTTTAAGTAATTTACAGCAAGAAGAATACTCACAATTAAGCTTTTTAAAAGACGAGAACACCAAAGAAAAAGAAAAAAAATTAATGAAGTCAATAGATAAAATTAAAAATAAATACGGTAGCACTTCAATATTGCGAGGAATATCTTACAGCGAAAGCGGTACAGCAGTTGAAAGAGGTGATAAAATAGGTGGTCATAATGCTGAGTGAAAAAAGTAAACATTTAATAAATAATTATAAAGACAGAGGTATGATAAAGTGGCAGCCCTTTATAGCGCTAGAAACTCAACAAGAATATATTGATAATTTAGTTTCTGAAAATAATAAACAAAAAAAACCTGTTATATCGTCAGCTCAAGTAGAAGTTATTAACAACAATTTAACTTATGCAATAAAACATAAAAGCCAAGTTTTAATAAAATATTTTAAAAATAGTAAAACTAAAACCTTAATAGGCAAAATAACTAATTTTAATAAACAAAATAAAACACTCACAGTAAATACGCAAAAAATTAATATGAATAATGTTTTAGATATACTTTTATAGTTAGTTTAAAGTACGTTTTTAAAAGATGACAATTATTATTTCATTAACTTATTAAATAGCATTAATAGTTAAAAATTATTTAGCATTAAAAAAACAGCTAATTAAAGCTGCTTTATTTTGTTATGTACAAAATTTATGTTTAAATTAAGCCTTATAAATTATACTACGCTTCCAAGCCTTGATCTTTATTTTCATCCGTTTCTTTAGCTTTAGCATTATTTTTTGCTTTTTTAGCTGTTTTGTTATTTGTTGATTTTATTTCTTTATCATATTGCTTTTCATATTTACTATATTGAATATTATATAGCGAAAGTATTTCGTTTACTTTGGGTATATCCCAAGCTTTTGCTATTGCTTTAGCTGCTCGAGTGTAGCCACCACTTAAGCTAACTATTAAAAAGTCACGAATGTTGCTGTAGTTATTGTCAACTTTATAGTCTACTTCAAATTTTTCTGGGTGTTTTTCTGCCTTTTTTAATTTTTTTTCTAAAGATTTAAATGCTTTTTTAGCATAGGTGTATTCATCTCTTGCTGATTTTCCCCTTTTTTGTGAACCAAGCTTTAAAGTTTTAGAATCTGCATTAGTGAAATGTTTTTTAATAAACTTGTCTAATGAGATTATTTGTTTTTCTTTATTCATAACTTTATCTCCTTAATATTTATTTTATTATAATATTAAAACAGTGCTTTGTCAATGGTGGCAGTTTAGTATTCTTAAAAGCATAGTTAACACACGTAAGCTAATATATATCAAATGTTACAACGTACTGTTTTAAATGCAAAAATAGTTAAAAACTATTAATCTATAAAAAAAAACAGCTAATTAAAGCTGCTTTTATTTTGTTATGTACATAATTTATGTTTAAATTAAACTTTATAAATTATACTACGCTTCTAAGCCTTGATCTTTATTTTCAACTGTTTCTTTAGCTTTAGCATTATTTTTTGCTTTTTTAACTGTTTTGTTATTTGTTGATTCCATTTTTTCATCATGCTGCTTTTCGTATTTACTATATTTATAATCATATAGCGATAATAGTTCCTTTCTTACTTTTTTATTTTTAGCATGATCTTCAATTTTTTTTCTGGTTGCAGGTTGATCCCAAGCAAAATTAACTCTTTTAGAATGATCTCTATCTCTTAGGTCATTTTTATAAATGCTAGGTACATTTTCTAACATTGCTTTAGCTGCACGAGTGTAGCCTTCCATAGAGCTAACTGTTACAAAGTAAGCAAAATTGCTGTAGTCATTGTCAACTTTAAAATCTACCTCAAATTTTTTCGGGTGTTTTTCTATCTTTTTTAATTGTTTGTCTAAATACTTAAATACCTTTTTAGCATAGTTGTATTCATTACTTGCTTGTATTTTGCGATCTTGAGCACCAAAATTTTCATATTCACCATTAGAATTACGGTAATATGTTTTAATAAACTTGTCTAATGAGAATGTTTGTTTTTCTGTTTTCATAACTTTATCTCCTTAAATATTTACTTTATTATAATATTAAAACAATGCTTTGTCAATAGTAGTTATTAATTAGTAACCTAAGCGTTCTAACTATTTTAATATTAACTTGCAAAATTTGATTTTTAGTATTATAATAAATTTGGTTATATAATTAGTTTAATAATTAAACTTTTATGTATGAGCCCTTAGCTCAGTTGGTAGAGCAACTGACTCTTAATCAGTAGGTCCAGGGTTCGAGCCCCTGAGGGCTTACCATAATTTAAAAGGTTATATAATTTACTATTTAAATAACTTAAAAAATAAAAGTATACTTATAGGTATGCTTTTTTTTATTAAAAAACTTAAATATTGACTTTAATAAAGCTAAGTGATATAATTTAATTAACAATTAATTAGGAGATTATTATGAATAATAGACAATTATACAACTTAATTTTTGAAAAACTTTTAACAGTAGATGAAAAACACTCAAAATATGTTAGCTTTTTTAAAGATAACATAAGATCAGCAAGTGCATACATAGGTAATGGTGAGCATTTAAAACATTACGGTGAAGAAAAATTTAGTCACCCTCGTTTTAGTTTTTTTACAACTGAATCAAAAGAGGATACAAAAAACTCTAAAAGAATAAATTTAAAAATAGTTAAAGAAAAAAACGATGGATTAGAAGAAATAGTAGACAACGGCTCAACTATTGAACTTGCAATTAATGCTAGTGCTTTAAAAACCGCTCAAAAATCGGGCAGTAAAAAAAATAATGTTAGACTAGCTTCTGTTCATTATGTAGAAGATGATGCATATAAAGCAATTTATTTTGACATTGAAACAGGAAAAGGCGATTGGATGCTAAAATCTACTAGAGCTAAAAAGAAATTAGCATTTACGGATGAAAAAATAGTTGATATATGCTCAACCAATTTAAGTTTTGTAGATAGTAAAGAACCTGGTATAGAAGCATAAATTAAAAACTAGCTTATATGCTAGTTTTTTTATTATAATTTATATACTTTTTTACATAAAACATTATTAATTATAGTATAGTTAAGAATTAGTAAAAAAACTTAAATATTGACTTAAATAACATTTAATGCTATAATTTTATAAATTTTTAAGGGTGGATATATTAAAATGAATAAAGTTGAATTAAACAAACAACTAAACGAAATTCCAGAAAAATGCCGACAATTAATAGAAACTGAAAATAAACTTAAACAAGCTGAAGATAAAAGAGACCTAGCAGCTAAAAATGAAAAACGCGCTTATGCAAAAGTAAAATCTATGAGAATGTATTTTCATAATAATCCTGATATGGTTTATAACAAAAGATGTAGAGAACATAAAAATGAACTAAAGAATGTATATTATGTTCAAAAAGAGTTAAATGAAAAAGCTAACGAGCTTCTTAATACAGAAGCTTTTGATCAAGCTATTGATTCAAAACTAAAAAAATATTCAAACAAGTTAGAAAGTATGCAAAACTCTAAAAAAGCAAAACAAAAAGTTAAAAATCAGCTAGCTTTAAAGACAGCTAAATTTATACTATCTAAATGTGAAAAACCGAATATAGATGACGAACAAGAGTTTTAATATCAATTAAATAAATAAGTAATATGCATATAATTACATAATTTTACAAAAAGGCTTACAACAAGCCTTTTTTATTTTACGCATTACAATAAATAATATTTTATAATTTTAATAGGTATAAAAAGTTTTAGGAGTTTTTATGGAAGGCGTAATGAGTAGAAGAGTTAGTATTAATTTATTTAATGCAGTTAAGTATTTAACATTTTTTGTGTTATTTTATTTGCTGAGTACAGCAAGTATTAATGGAGCAATAAAACCGTTTGCATTTGGTGCGTTGTTTGCACTGGCTTTTAATAATCAAAAAATAATATATTTAGTGCCACTATACATACTAGCAAGTTATTTAACTTCTTTTAGTATAAATGAGTTAACTATAAGTGTTTGCACAAGTGCTACCTTAATGTTTTTTTATTTTTTGCATTATAAATTTAAAGTGCCAACTAATAAGTTATTAATAGGAATATATGCGTTTATAAGTCAAACTTATTTTATATATTTTAACAGTTCAACACCAGAACAATTCACACAAGCTATAATTGCAACTATTCTTGGAGTGTTATTTTTATATGCTTGTTTAAACATTTTTAACACTATTTTAGTAAGAGGAATAGCATTTAAATTAACTATAGATGAAGTTATATGCGGTGCAATATTTTTAATGGCTGTAAGCCTAGGTATAACTGAGTTTACTGTGTTTAATACAGAGTTAATAAGAGTATTTGCTGTTTTTGTAATATTAGTTGCTACTTATATTTACTCCGCACCTGCAACTGTATTAATAGCCAATATTATAGGCTTAGGAACTCTTTTTTATAGTGGAGATATTACATATTTAGGAGTATTTTCTTTATTTGCAGTTACAAGTGTAGCGTTTAAAAATGTAAATAGCAGAAGTCTTTCAATTTTAGCAGTTATTTTTACTGATATTGTTTTGGGTTTATATTTTAATATATATGTAGTTTATAATTTATATAGCGTAACCGCAGTATTACTAGGTGGTTTGTTATTTTTCTTAATAAGTAATAACACGCTTGAGGTTTTGGCTAGCATACTAGGCGGAAATTTAGATAAAACTGCTGTAAGAAACATTGTAAACAGAAGTAGAGAAGGCTTATGTAAAAGAATGTATGAAATAAGCAGTGTTTTTGGCGAGATGAATAGAGTGTTTAAAAGTATGGTAAGAGGAATATTACCAGCAGAAGAAGCTAAAGAAATGTTAACTCAAGAAATAGTGGACAAAGTTTGTGCTGATTGCCCTGAAAAAAATAAATGCTTAAGAACAGCGGGCGAAGAAACTCTAGAAGTATTTAACGATATAGTAAGTGCTGGTTTTGAACGCGGTAAAGCAACTATATTAGATGTTCCACCATTTTTAAGTACAAGGTGTAACAGAATAAATACTATTTTAATATCTATAAATCAATTAATCACAAGTTACAAGCAGTATGCAACAATGGTAAATAATTTAGACACAAGTAGAGTGCTAATAGCTGAGCAGTTAAACGGCGTTAGTAAAATTATGGGTAACCTAGCAGAAGAAACTAAACGAAACGTAACTTTTGATTTAAACAAAGAAAGTATGTTAATAGACGAATTAAGCTATGAAAACATAGTTTGTACTGAAAGTGTAATTTATGAACAAAATGCTGAAATTAGCTGTGTTACATTAGTAGTAAGGAATAAAGATGCAATAAAAACTAAGCAAATAGAAAAAGTGGCAAGTAAAATTTGTGGTGGCAAAATGGCTATAGTTACAAGTGAGCCTAGTTCTACTGCTGGCTTTACTATGCAGACTTTAAAAACTGCACCTAAATATAATGTAGTATTTGGTAGTGCAGGCTCAGCTAAAGACGGGAACAAAATAAGTGGTGACACTTATTCATTTATAAGAATAGGCGACGATAAATTTATGTTAGCTATATGTGATGGAATGGGAAGTGGAGAAACTGCAGAGCAAACTAGCAACTTAGCTATTAGTTTAATAGAAAACTTTTATAAAGCAGGTTTTGAAAACGATATTATTTTATCTAGCGTTAATAAACTACTAAGTTTAGGTAATGAAGAAGCATTTACAGCGCTAGATATTTGCGTTATAGATTTAAGAAAAAGTATAGCAGACTTTATTAAAGTAGGCGCGCCAGAAGGTTATATAAAAAATAAAAGCAATTTAGAAGTTGTAAAAACAGGTGCCCTACCATTAGGTATATTAGAAGAAATGCAACCATCAATTACTAAAAGAGCACTACAAAACCAAGACTTAATTGTTATGTTTAGTGACGGCGTTATAGATAGTTTTACTAGTAGAGAAGAGTTTAAAAATTTTGTAAATAACTTAGACACAATTAACCCTCAAACAATAGCAGAAAACATTTTAGATAAAGCACTAGAAAATTATAAAGACAAACCAAAGGATGATTGTACAGTAACAGTTGCAAGAGTTTTTCCTACAGTTTAACTAACACTTGAATTTTATTAGGTTTTGGCTTATACTAATATAAAACAACTTAAAAAAGGTAAAAGTAAATGTTAACAGTATTAAAAACTATAAGATCAAATTCTTTATTTAAAGATGGAGAAACAATTGGCGTTGCAGTAAGTGGCGGAGTAGACTCAATGAGTTTATTAAATTTTTTGAACGAAAATAAACATAAGTGGAATATAAGCTTAGTAGCAATAACAATAGATCATAAATTAAGAAAAAATAGTAGTAAAGATGTTGAGTTTGTAAAAAACTATTGTAAGCAAAATAATATAAAGTTTAATAAGTTTAAGCTTGACGTTTTAAAATTATCTCAAACAGAAAAATTAACAATCGAACAAGCAGCTAGAAAAGCAAGGTACGGCGTTTTTGACTCTTTAATTAAAAAAAATATTGTAGATAAAGTATGTTTAGGTCACCATATAAGTGATCAAGCAGAAACCGTGTTATTAAACTTGTTTAGAGGCTCAGGCTTAAGCGGCGCTAAAGCAATGCAAGTAGTTAATGGTAAGTATATAAGACCATTTTTAAACACTAGTAAGCTAGAAATAGAAAACTATGCAAAAATAAATAATATAGGGTTTGTAACTGATGAAACAAACTTAGAAAACGAGTTTAGCCGTAACTATTTAAGAAATAAAGTTATGCCACTAATAAAAGAAAGGTTTAAAGGTGTTGAAAATAACTTAGCATCTTTTGCAAAAATTGCTAAAGCAGATGATGATTACATCACAAATATGATGAATATAGATGCAATTATAAAAGAAGATTATTTAGTAAAAGTTCCTGTTAGTTACTTTTTGTATCCTCAACCTATAGTAAACAGAATGTTAAAGCATTGTTTTGAATATTTAGGTGTAAGTAAAGATGTAGAAAGAAAACACATAGAAATGATTAAAGCAATGGTAAGAGATGCAGTTAATGGTATTAAAATTAACTTACCAAATAAAGTTAATGTTCATAAAGAGTATGATTACATTACAATAATAGCTAAAGCTAAAAAATATGGTTTTGAAAAACAAAAACTTAAAAGCGGGACTATTGAAGTTAAAAATTTTGGTAAAATTAAAATTAAAAGAACATATGACATAAACCCGCAAGAAAAAGATCATGTTGTAGATATAAAAAAAGTGCCAGCAAAAGCTAAGTGGAGAACAAGAAAAGAAGGCGATATGTTTACTAAATTTGGTGGCGGTACTAAAAAATTAAAAGATTATTTAATAGATAAAAAAGTACCTAAAAGGCTAAGAGATGCTGTGCCTGTTTTAGCTTATAAAAATGAAATATATATTGTAGCAGACTTAGATATTTCACAAAAAGCAAAGGTAGATGAAAATACAAAGTCAGCCTATATATTAAAATATGATACTAAATTAAATAAATAAAAAAAATCTAGCATTTGCTAGATTTTTTTAATATTAAAATTTTAATTAAACACCACTACCCCAAGCAGTTACCCACTCAGCAGGCGCTGTAGTCCAAACTTGACTAGCCGCAGCATTTGCCCATTGAATTGATTCAACTTGCACGTTAATGTTAAATATTTTGTTAGCATCTACATTTTCAAGTTCAGTTGGTACTTGAACTTCAGTAACAAAGTCAGTAGAAGCTCCTGCAGACATAACGCCTTCATAATATAAGTAGTCATCTCCGCCTACAGTCCAGTCTGGACTAGTTGTTGCAGTCACATCATAAGAAGCACCATCAGCATTAGTAATAGTTAGTTTACCTCTTAATACTGCATCAGAAGTATCAGGTGGTGCACTTACACCAATTGGTTGAGAGTAGATTGTTCCTGGCATAGCATCACCACTAAAAGTTAAACTAGATACACTAGTTCCACCTTGAGTCAAGTTAATGTTAACAGGGTCACCAAGTGTAACATCGCCACCTACAGCTGCATCTTGAAAGAAGAATGCACCAGTAACACCTAATATAACACTTGCTAAAAGCAGTACCGAAAGTGCAACAACTGCTATTGTAGCAGTAGTGTTTTTCTTAGCGTGACTGTGCCCGTGTTCATCATGGTGAGAATGCTGTTCGTGTTCATTTATTTGATCATTTTCCATAAATTTTAAATCTCCTTGTCTTTTTATACACATTTTAAAGTGTATTACTTGACTTTATTTTGCGTTAAGCAATTACTTTTATTCATAGTTTTTTAAAAATTTGCAGTATTATTGATTAAATTATAGATAAAATAAAGATATACATATGAGTTGTGGATAAATAATGAAATATTTAAAAAAAGAGAAGGTTGCAAAACTTATAAACATAAATAACACTACATATAACTACACGCTTGTAAAAGCAATAGTGGTAGGATTTTTTGTTAGTGCATTTTTATTGCTAGTAATAAATGTTACTGGTGCTTGGTTTTATAGGCAAGAAGCAACTCAAACAACTATAAATGTTGGTAATATAAATATACAAGCCACTCAAATTAATAACCCATTAACTTATCAAACTCAAACAACAGATTTACCTATAAGCGTAACTAACTTATCTAATACGCATGTTGTAATAAGGGCATACTTAAATATGCACTGGGTAAATGGTTACCCAATAGGTAATGTTAATGCTTTAATAAGTACAGATTGGACTGCAGGAAGTGATGGTTATTACTATTATAATTTTGTATTACCACCTGGAGACGTGCAGTCGCAGGAAGCACAATTTCTAACCGCACTTGAAATTTTTGATGATGAATTTAATAAATACTATAAGCAATACTACTTAAACACTTATTTTGAAGCAGCGCAGTATGCAAACTCAGGTTATGCTAACCTTTGGTTAACAGCGCCACAAGAGTGGTTAGACATAATAAGCTAGGGAGGTGTTAACTATAAAAAAAGCAACTTATAAAATATCAATTCTTACTTATATTGGCGTAAGCTTAATAGTTTTTTGTGTAATGTTTGCAACCTTTATGTTGTCCTCTGCTTATTTTGGAACTGAAAATATTATTACAGGAACAGTAGAGTTAGGAGAATTAGATTTTCAAGTACTTAATAATTTATCAACAATTAACACTTTTGAAGATAATTTAATAATGCCAGATGAAGTATTAGATAATGCAATAACTATTTTAAACGCAAGAGATGAAGGTGGCACTAACACCGATAATTTAGCACCTATTTTTGTAAAAATTAAACCAATACTACAACTTGACAGTCAAGAAAACTTATCTTATTTACATATAGAATTAAGTAACGCTCAAGCTTGGGTTCAAGCAAGTGATGGTTTTTTATATTATAAGAGTGAATTATTACCAGGGCAAAGCGTTCAATTTAACGATTATTTTGTGTTGAGTTATTTATTGTCAAATTCTTATCAAGATTCTCAGCTTTATTTAGCGCTTGAAATTGAAGTAGTTCAAAGTGATAATTTGGCGTACCAAGATGTTTGGCCAACAGCTCCTACAGAATGGGAGCAAGCTGTGACTTAATTATTAATTTAAAAGTCAGTAGCTAATTGCTTGATTATTTTGCACATTTTTTGTAAACTTGAATAAAGAAATGCGTAAAATATATGAATATACATAAAGGTAATTAGTTAGATGGAGAAAACGCCTAAAGACTTGCAGGAAAAAACAAGTAATAAAGCTAAAAATAATAGTAACAAAAAAGATAACTCTAAAATAGTTAAATTTTTAGAAAAGTTTAATGCTGGCGTGCATATTAATAAGTTTTATAAATTCATTAAAAGTAAAGTAACTAACAGCGAAGACGCACAAACTAAAAAACATAATAAAGCACAGAAAAAAGCACAAAAAAAGCAAGCTAAAGAAAAAAAGCTTGAGCAAAAAAAACGCAACAAGCAATCTAAAACAAATGCAAAAACTACTACTAAAGACTTTGCTTTAGATGACCTTACTCTTTTAGAAGCAAGAGTATTAAGACGAAAAGAAGACCAAAAACGAAAAAGAAAAAAGATACTTATATTAAGTCTGACTGTTTTTTTAGTTATAGCTTTGTCTATGGGGAGTTTTACTATTTACACTTCGGTTAGAGGAGGCACAGAACCTATAAGGCTTAACATAAATATACAAACAGATTTAGAAACAATATACCCAGAAGACCATGACCCAAGTGAAGGTAGGTACTCAATTTACCCAGGCGATACAATAGATGTTAATTTTTATGTTAGTAATGTTTCTAGTGAAAATTTAATGCCATTATTTTTAAGATTTAGAACATACATTGTACTTGATGATGTGTCGGAACACTCTGTATTTGATGAAGAACTTTACGAGCAAGAAAAATGGTATGAACTAAAAGATGAGGCAGGTGGAACTGTTTACATAGATGACTGGTATTATTATGGGGCATTTTTAGAACCAGGTGAAGAAAATAAAATTCAAATATTAGAATCACTAACATTAAGAACAGGTGTAGATAGTAGATATCAAGGAAATGATTTTACTTTAGTACTAGCTATAGAAACTTTAGAAGCAGATATGGATGCTTTAAACAGCATAGAAAGTTGGTACTGGGTAGCACCAAGTGCTTGGGTAAGTTATATGAGCTCACTAGATATACCGGTATATGAACAAGAAGAACAACAAGAAGAGCAACCGCAAGAATAAAAACTATAAGTATAAATTAAAATACAATAAAAGCTTTGGCTAATTTGTTCAATTAACATAAAGGATATAAAAATATGGTAAATTTTAAAAAAATATTAATTATTATAAGCTTAGCGTTAGTTTCTACTATTGTGTTTGCAGGCTGCGTGGGTGATTCTTCACCTGTACAACTATCAACACCAGAAGCTACTGTAATAACTAACAATAATAGACTATTATTAATGACTACAGATTACCCTAACGCTTCAAGTTATAATTATGGTATATATTCTGGGCCTAATAGTAATAACTTAGACTTATATATTGAACAAAACAGCTCAAACAATTATTTTGATGTTACTTCTTTTGTAACTCAGTCAAATGTTTATTATTTTTACATACAAGCTTTAGGCAATAATGATAAATATTTGGATTCTAATATTTCTAGCATAGTAAGCTATGACAATTCCGACAATTTACCTTCACCAATTTTAGAGCTAACAGACACAACGCTTAGCTGGACTACAGTTTTAAATAATGAAGGATATAGAGTATTTAAAAATAGCAGTTTAATTACAACTACTCAAAACACTACTTATTCAATAGCTTCTCAAATAAATGCTCCAACACCGTTTGAGTTTGAGGTTCAAGCAATAGGCTCAACTGGTACTCAAACATATTTAGATAGTTTAAAATCAAACATAGTAACCTACACTGATCATTTAGTATTAGACGCGCCACAAAACATACAAGTTAATGAAAATACTGAATATTATTTAACTTGGGATGAAGTTACAAATGCTAGTGGTTATACTGTTGTTGTAGATTTTGAAAATGATTATACAACTTCAACAAATGAACTATTATTAACAGACATTTTAACAACAGCAAAACAATATAATTTTACTGTTAAAGCAAATGCATCTGCAGATTTAATAGACAGTGAATTTTCTAATGTTTATTCTTATGATAATTATATACAACTTCAAACACCAGTTATAACATCAGCTTCAAGAAACGGATCAGATGTTGTTGTAGGCTGGGAGCAAATATCAAATGCACAAAGTTATACGTTAATTGTTAATGGTAATCCATTACTAGATTCAAACGATAATGTGGCAGTAATTTATGATAATCAGGTATTAATTCCAGGAGAACTAGAAAAGCAAGAAGGCGGTTTTGACTTACAAGTTTATGCAAATGATTATTCTTATTATCTAGAAAGTGAAACTTCTAGTGTTTATGAGTATAGCGGTATAGATGTATTAATAGAGCCTACAAATTTAAATGTGAATTATGACACGGCTACAAACGTTGTTGAGTTAAGTTGGGATGAAGTTTCAGGTGCAAACGGTTATAGCATAGCTATTGATAATAATATAATAGCTCAAACAACTCAAACAATTTTTCAACTGCAAAGTTATTTAACTAATAACGAAGTTGCTCAGTTAAAAGTTCAAGCAAAAGGTCAAGGCTTTACAGCTGACTCTAACTTTAGTGAGCCTACTGTATTTAATTATACAACTAATACAGTGCCAGGCTACACTAACGACTATTTTTATTATTTTGATTATTACGATTATAATATTACAAGCCAAGAAGAATTAAACGCTTTATTTGCTTATGCAATAAGCTACCATATACAAGAAATAACAGCTTATATTGACTACAACTTAACACAACAACAACTGCTACAAGCAGATGCTGAGGGTGACAATAACGGAGAAGCAACTGAAGAAGAAATAATTAATTATAAACAAAGTTTAGCTTTACTAGCTTATACAGAAACGCATAGTTTATCTTATTATTATCCTACTCAAACAGGTCTTTCTAATAAAGAATATAAGTTTGAGTTTGATTACCCTTATAATATAAACCCAACTTTAACTAGCAGTGACCCTGATCTTTATGTTCAAAACACAAATTATCAGCCTTTTGAATCAAATATAGGTAGAGATGAAAATTATAATGACTTCGCTTCAGAAAAAGCACTTTTAGAAGTGCCAGTATATAGCAGTGAAAATTTATTTATGGCTGTAAACTCTGGTGCTAAGCCAATATTTATGACAGATAATAGCCAAGCTGAACTAGTATACGAAACTGCAAAAGATGTACTAAGACAAATTATAGATGACAATATGTCAGAGTATGAAAAAGTGTTAGCAATACACGATTATGTAGTTTATAATACTGTTTATGATAGATATGTTTATAGTTTAGCAACTAACGAAGAAGACAATACCTTATTGCCTGAATACTCAGTATTTTATTTAGAAGGAGTACTTTTAGATGGAGTTGCAGTATGTGATGGTATAGCAAAAACAGTAGCAATGCTTGCTAATATGGAAGGTATTGAAGCCGTTAAAATAAATGGTGAAGCTGGTACTACATCTACAATAGGTCATGCTTGGAATAAAGTATATATTGAAATTAATGGTGAATATAACTGGTTTGTTATTGATGCAACATGGGATATGACAGCAGTAAGCCAGCCTTCAAGTGGTGACGAACCAGCAAAAGAAATTTTAGTACACGATTACTTTTTAATAACTGATGCCGATATACAAGACACTCATATAGCTAGTAGCACATTTAACCCAGTAGCAAACACTGAATATAACCACTACGATTATTTTGAATATACAAGCGGTTATGACTATTATATTGAAAATCAGACTGAACTTGACCATTTAGTAAATTACTTGTTAACTAATAGTTATGAAGGCGTTATAATTTATGTTGACCCTGCCTTTAATTTTAATTTAGCAAACAAATTTAGTTCTGCAATTCAATCATCAAATGTTAGCATACTAAACCATGAGTTATATTCTTATACAGATAGGGTTACATCAAACACAATTAACTTTATAAACTTTATATATTCTTAAAAAATATTTAACACAAATAAAAACATAGGTAATTAATTTACCTATGTTTTTTTGCTTTTAATAAATTAACTAAAAAGTTTACATACTAATGAAAAGTGGAGGTAAACTGTTTTGGCAAAAAAAGATAAAAAAGACAATGAAAGCATAAAACGAAATATAATGGAGCCACCCACTTCAACAGTTTTACTAGGTCCAAGAGAAGGCTTTATAGAAGACGTTACAACAAATTTTCAGCTTATAAAAAAGCGTTTAGTGACATCAAGTTTACAAGAAGTAAACCTTAAAATAGGCAAATACACTCAAACTCAAGTAAAAATACTTTATTTAAATGATATAGCTGATGAAAAAATAGTTACAAAAATTGCAAAAAAATTAAGTCAAATAAATATAGATGGAATACTAGACTCTTTTTATTTAGCAAGTTTTTTAGAGCAAAAACCAAATAGCATATTTAAACAAGTAGGTCAAACAGAAAAACCAGATGTAGCAGTTGCAAAAATGCTAGAGGGTAGAGTTGCAATTTTAGTTGATGGCTCTCCTATAGTTTTAACGCTACCATTTGTATTAATAGAAGACTTGCAAAGTCCAGATGATTATTATCAAAAAAACTTTAGGGTTACAATTACAAGGTACATAAGGTTAATTAGTATTCTTGTGTCTACCTTACTACCTGGGCTTTACCTTGCATTGTTACTTTATCATTACAAAATAATACCTTTTAATTTACTCGTCACACTTTCAAACTCAACTGCTAATTTACCATTTGGTCCTTTTATAGAAATTTTGTTTGTAATAATTTTATTTGAAGTCTTATACGAAGCCAACTTACGAATGCCTAGGCATTTAGGTATGGCGCTTAGCATTGTAGGCGCTTTAATATTAGGTGACACTGCAGTTCAGGCGGGTTTAATTAGCCCCGGCGCTGTAATGATTATAGCTTTAAGCGGTATTACGGCATACACCTTACCAAATGAAACCGGACAATTATCTTTATTAAGGTTAGGGTTTACATTTTTTGCAGGTATGCTAAGTTTTTATGGAATTTGTTTGTTTGGAGTTTTTCTTTTACTATATTTAAGTAACTTTAATAGTTATGGTAGCCCGTATTTAGCACCAATTGCTCCTTATATAAAATCAGACTTAAAGGACGCCGTTCATAAGCAAAATTTACTTAACTTAAAAACAAGACCATTAAGTATAAAAAATAAAAATAAAACAAGGTTAGAAAGTTAATGAAGCAAGTATCAACAAGACAATTTATAGGGTTAATATTCTTTTTAGTGTGTCTTACAAAGTTTTTAGTTTTGCCTAGCATACTAACTACTTTAAGCACTAAAGATGCTTATTTAGTGGCTATTATATTATTTTTAATTGACTTAGTTTTTGCTTATTTTATATTTAAGGTAATAAAAAGTTCACAACAAAATAGTTTTTATAATTTGTTAAAATTAAACTTAGGTAAAATAGGTGCAAAATTAACTTTAATTTTGTTATCAGTATACTTTTTTGTTAAAATTCTTTTATTAATAACAGAAACTAATAGTTTTTTTAATTACTCATTTTATGAAAATTTATCTTCATTTACATTTATATTTGGTCTTTTTGCATTGCTTATTTTTATTTCAACTATAAAGCTAAGAGCAATTGTAAGATGTTATGAAATTTTAAGAGTTATATTTGTAATAAGTATAGCTACTGCTTTTATTGCTAGTTTTGTAGGCGTAAACTATTTATATTCTCTACCTTTATTTAATCAAAATGCTACAACTATTTTAAACGCTGTAGTAAAAAGTTCGTTTTGGTTTGGTGACTTTTTAATATTCTTTTTATTTATAGGTAAGGTTAGTATAAGTAAAAATTTTGTTAAAAAGGCTACATTAAGTTTTATGCTTGCTAGTATTTTAGTAACAATTTTTATTTTTAACTTTACTAATATGTTTGAACAAATAGCTAATATTAAAAGTTTAGCTATTACTAATGTTTTAACCTCTGCAGGTGGAACAAATGTGTTAGGTAAGGCAGACTGGATGATTATTTTAGTATGGTCTGTAATGCTACTTTTTGGAATTGGTATATTGTTCTATGCACTTAATAGTTTCTTAAAAAGTGTGTTTAGTAAATTAAGTAAATATGTTCCTTATATTATTTTACTAAGTTTATCGGTAATGCTTTATTTAGTTAATGTAAACACAATAGTTGTTATAAATTTTATTAATGGTAACTTTTTATATTTTAGTTTATTTGTGCAATATATTTTACCCATAATTATACTCACATTATTTATAAAAAAGAAGAAAAGGAAAAAATTAGTATGATAAATAAAGTTTCTACAAGTAAAGTATTTTTTATGTTTTTAGCTTTTGTTGTGCTATTTTTACCTAGTGCTTTAATGATGCCTGCTCAAGCTTCACAAATTTCAATTGTAACATCTATAGGTATAGATTCATCAACTGAAGGAATAGAGTTATCTACAACAATACTAGTGCCAAAATTTGAGTCTGGTTTTGCAAAAAACACAGAAGTAGTATCTGTAAATAGTGAAAACATTGCAGAAGGTTTACACACAATGAGTGTTAACTTAGGAAAACAAATAGGGCTAGCACACTTAAGTGTAATAGCAATATCTGATGAGGTTTTTACTACAAAAAACACTGCAAAACTTTTAAAACCTTTACTATTAAATGAACAAGCTAACAAAAATGCTGTAGTTATTTCTACTAACAAAAGTGCAAAACAACTTCTTCAATTATCAAGTACTGAAGACGCTAACTCTAGTAATTCTTTAATTTCAATGCTTGAACTAAGCGAGAATGATTTATTTAAAAATAAAGGTAGCTTACAAAACTTTTTTATTAATTATAACAAGCCTACAAGCTCTAGTATGCTAGGCATTATAAATGCAGTAGAAGAAAGCGTGCAAGGTGAAGACACTCAAGAAACAAATAGTGAAAATGAAACTGACCAACCTAAAAAAACTCTTTTAAGTGATGGTAGCATAGCAATTATAAAAAACGGAATAAAGCAAACTACATTAACTAAAAAGCAAAAACAAGACTTGTATTGGTTTACAAATAAAATAAGTGGAACAACCTTTACTGTAAAAAATGTAGATGATGATGTTTATAATAATAAAGATGTTGTTTTAACTGTAGCTAATTCAAAAATTAAACCTAGAACAAGTTTTTATAATAGTATTCCTAGACTAAATTTAAACCTAAAAATACAAGTAAGTATAGAAAACTTTTCACATAACTACGCTTTAAATAATAATCAACGCCTTTTAACAACAGAGCTTCAAAGAAGAATTAAATTATATATTAAACAAGCTATGTCAAGGTCATTTAATTATATTAAAAGTACAAATACAGACATTCATAACTTTTACGAGCTTTTTAAAGCTTTTAATAATCAAAAGTTTAAAGCATATTTAAACTTAAAGAATTTAGACAATTATTTAGATAAATTAGAACTTTTTGTCTCAATTTCACTTAACTCTAAAAATTAAATAATACTTGCTTAATAAAACAAATAATGCTATAATTAAGCGTTTAGTAAATATACTATTCCTTGTTTTAGTTAAAAGCTAAAACCAATTAGTCCAAAAGGAGGTAACACATGAAAAATTACGAATTATTAGTTATTTTAAATGCTAAGCTTGATGAAGCAAACAGAAAAGCTTTAATAGAAAAAATTAAAGGTTATTTGCAAAATAATGAAGCTAGTATTGAAAAAGTTGATGAATGGGGTACTAAAAAATTAGCATACCCAGTTAATTATCAAACTGAAGGCTACTACACAGTGATTGAATTTAAAGCACCAGCTAGTTCAATACAAGCAGTAGAACCAAAATTAAGAATAGAAGACAATATTATGCGTATATTATTTACAGCAAAATAGTATTTAGGAGAAAAATTTAGCATGAATAAAGCAATATTAATAGGAAATTTAACAAAAGATCCAGAATTAAATACAACAACAAATGGTACAAATGTAACCAATTTTACTTTAGCAGTACAACGTAGGTTTAAAAACGCACAAGGCGAATATGAAGCAGATTTCATTAACGTAATAGCTTGGCGTCAAACAGCAGAGTTTGTACACAAATACTTTAAAAAAGGTAAAAAAATGGCTGTTGTTGGTAATATTCAAACAAGAAACTACGAAGCACAAGACGGAACAAAACGTTATGTTACAGAAGTTGTAGCTGACGAAGTTGAATTTGTAGAAAGAAAAGGTTCTGATAATTCTGGCGGAACTCAAAAAGAAGTAAACAAACTAGAACCAATAGAAGATGACACACTACCATTTTAAATAAAGGAGAAAATAATGAGCGAAGATAATAAAGAAAATTTAAAAGCTGAAGCTAAGGCTGAACCAAAAGCAGAAGCTAAGCCAAAAGCAAAAGCTGAACCAAAAACAGAAGCTAAGCCAAAAGCAAAAGCTGAGCCAAAAGCAGAACCAAAAACAGAAGCTAAGCCAAAAGCAAAAGCTGAGCCAAAAGCAGAAGCTAAAACAGAAGCTAAGCCAAAAGCAGAAGCTAAAACAGAGGCTAAGCCTAAAGCAAAAAGCGAAGATAAAGGTAGTTCAAGAGCTAAAACTAGCGAAAGAAGAACTACAGATCGTAAAGATTATAAAAAAGAACGCACATCAAGAAGACCATATCACAGAGGACCAAGAGGTCCTAGACGTAAAGTTTGTAGTTTTTGCGTAGACAAAGCACAAGCAATTGATTATAAAGATGTTGCTAAACTTAAAAGGTTTATAACTGAAAAAGGTAAAATTTTACCAAGAAGACAAACAGGCGTTTGTTCTGCTCATCAAAGAATGCTAGCTAGAGCTATTAAAAAAGCAAGAATTGCAGCTTTACTACCATTTGCAGGTGAATAATAAAAAATAAATCAATAAATTAATCGCTATACTAATATAAGTATAGCGTTTTTTTTAGTTGTTTTATAATTTGCATTTAAAATACAATCAAGTTCACCAACAACATTTTTTTATATATTAATTAAACTTGTAGTTTTTTATATTATATTATAAAAATAATATCCGCAAAAAAAATTATTAAAGCGAAATCATAAAAACAAATATAACCAGGTTGAAAAATTTAACTAATAAAAAAGAGGCAGACAAAACTAAAAAAATTGTAACGAAATAACAAAGTTAAATAGTAAAAACAAAGCAGTAACTAAGTAATAAAACAAACATAGCTAAGCAAAAAGAATACAGTTTTAAATAAGGCAGTGCGAATAAAATTAAGCAAAAAGAAAAAAAATTTAAACAATACATAAACTAATATAAAGCGTTAAACCAACAAACCGAGTTAAAGGGTAAAAACATCTAAAAGAACACGATAATCAAAAAATAAAGCATTAATAGCAGATCATTAAATAAATCAAAAAACAAACTATTAATAGTTAAGTAAAAACAAAAAAAATCTTTTGAAATATCAAAAGACTTTTTTTAGTTAAACAAATAATAATTGTTAACTTATTTATTGAAAACTATTTTTTTAATCCGTAAGGCTCTAATTGTTCTCCGCCTTTATTAGTAAAGGTACCCATAGCTATTGTTATTACGTCAACAAGCCAGCCAATACCTAGTAAGCCACAAGTAAGTAGCCAAAGTACACCTGTACCAACTTTACCAACATAAAACCTATGTATGCCAAATGCTCCTACTGTAATTACAAGTATTAAAGCAATTAACCAATCATTATTATATTTCATAGTTATCCTCCTATTTATATTTATACTCAACTAGTATATCAAATATAAATAAGATTGTGCAAGAAGTTTAAGGTTTAATTAACTTGCCATCAGCATCTAAAAAGTTATAAGTTAGAACAAGTAAAATATCAATTATCCAGCCAATACCTAGTAAACCACCAGTAAGTAGCCAAAGCACACCTGTACCTATTTTACCAGCATAAAAACGGTGAATACCAAATACGCCTAAAAAAATTGAAAACAATAACATAGTTGCCCAGTTTCTTTCACTTTTTTCCATATTAAAACTCCTCTATATTTTACTACTTTTATTATGTGTTATCTATAAAATATTATTAAAAATGTTTAACTATAAGTTTCAAATGTTTATTTGTAAAAAGAACAAATGTTTTAATTAAATTTTAAATGGTTGCTTTATTATGTTATTTTTATTACAATGTATTTAGAAACAATAAAGGAAGCATTATGATATTAAAAGGCACCATTGAAGACATTATATACAGAAATGAAGAAAATGCTTATACAGTTGCTAAAATTGACTGCTCGGGAGAACTAATTACTGCAGTTGGTAAGTTTCCTAGTGCTAACAGTGGTGAGTTAGTAGAGTTAACAGGCAGTTATGTAAAAAATGCAAAGTTTGGAGAACAATTTAAAGCAAAAAATGTAAAAGTTTTGCCACCAAACACATTAGAAGGCATTGAAAGGTATTTAAGTAGCGGGCTTATAAAAGGAATTGGACCAGCCACTGCTAACAAAATAGTAAACAAGTTTAAAAAAGACACACTTGAAATAATAGAATACAACCCTCAAAAACTAAAGCAGGTAAACGGAATAAGTGCAAGTAAAGCAGAAAAAATTGCAGAAGCATTTAATGAAATAAAAAAAATGCAAAACGCAGTAATGTTTTTACAAAGTCATAATATAACAACAAACTTAGCAGTTAAAATTTATAAAAAATATAAAGACAAAACTGAAAGCATACTACAAACAAACCCATACAGGTTAGTAGAAGATATTGACGGTATAGGTTTTTTAACAGCAGATAAAATTGCGCAAAAATTAGGTATAGAAAAAGCTAGCGAATTTAGGTTTAGAGCAGCCGTACTTCATTTGTTAAAAGAAAATGCAGAAAAAAACGGTAATACTTATGTACCAGTAAATAAGTTAGAAAAACAATTAACAAAATTATTAATGTTAAATTTAGAAGAATATGAAAAAACAATTGAAAGCGTATTAAACAAATTGTTAATTGATAATGCAATAAAAACTTTTGAAGTAGAAAACGAAAAAGTTATAATGCAAACAAAATATCATTTAATGGAAAGAGAAATAGCAGAAAGGTTAGTTATATTAACTCAAAACTCAAAAAAGAATTTAGTAAATGTAACTGCAGAAGTAAACGAATATGAAAAAGTTAACAAAGTAAAACTTCATGAGGGGCAAAAAGAAGCATTAAAAACAGCAGTTAATAGTGGCGTAAGCGTTATAACAGGTGGGCCAGGTACAGGCAAAACAACAATAGTTAAATGTTTAATAAACTCTTTTAAAATGCAAGATAAAGATATTTTATTACTAGCTCCAACAGGAAGAGCAAGTAAAAGACTAAACGAAAGTACTGGAGAAAAAGCAAGCACCATTCATAGGGCATTAGGTGTAGACTTTTTTAATGGCTCTAATATGTTTGCTCATAACGAACACAGTAAACTACAAGCTGATGCAGTTATAGTAGATGAAATATCTATGGTTGATGTTAACTTAATGTATCATTTATTAAAAGCTATTAAAAAAACAGCTGTTTTAGTTTTAGTAGGAGATAAAAATCAGCTACCTAGTGTTGGTCCAGGAAACGTACTAGCTGATATTTTAAAAAGTAAAGTTATTAATAAAATGGAACTTACAAAAATTTATCGCCAAGACGAAAAAAGTTTAATTATAACTAACGCACACGCAATAAATAATGGTTATATGCCTGTATTAGATAATACTAGTAAAGACTTCTTTTTTGAACAAAGGCAAGACCAACAAAGTATGCTTAATACCGTTGTTAATTTAACAGTAGAGCGTATACCAGATTATTTAAAAATAGACCCTTTAAAAATTCAAGTACTAGCAGCAATAAGACTAGGCACTTGTGGTGTTAACAATTTAAATGTGCAATTGCAACACAGATTAAACCCAGACGACAATAAAAAAACACAAATAATAACTGAAAAAACTACTTATAGAGTAGGCGATAAAGTAATGCAAACTACAAACAACTATAACCAAGAATGGATAAAGTTTACAAGAGGTTATAAAGAAGATGGTAAAGGCGTTTTTAACGGTGATATGGGCTTTATTGAATCAATAAACGAACATAGTAAAGAAGTTGTAGTTCAGTTTGAAGATGGTAGAATAGCAAATTATGCTAGAAGTCAATTAATGGAATTAGCTTTATGTTATGCTACTACCATTCATAAAAGTCAAGGTAGTGAGTTTGATGTTGTAATTATACCTGTTTTACCAGGTGCTCCAACTATGATGACACGTAATTTACTTTATACAGCCGTAACTCGTGCTAAAAAAATGGTAGTACTAGTAGGAACAAAATTTAATATTAAAAGAATGATAAAAAACACTTACACTAAAACAAGATACAGTATGCTAGATCATTATTTAATAGAAGCACAAAAAAATATAGACTTTTTGTACGGAGCGTAAACTTATGAATAACGACGTTAAGTTAAAAAATGTTTATGCTTTTATATTAAAAAGTTTTAAAAATGCACTATTTGTTAAAGGCATTAAGTGTATTAACTGTAATAGCGAATTAAACACAAAAAACAAATATTGTATATGTAGTAAATGTTTAAAACAACTACCATATAATAACGGTCACACATGTTATAAATGTGGAGATAAAATTACAGGAAGTGGTAGTTATTGCCTAAACTGTAAAGACACTCAAAAAGAATACGAGCAAGCAAGGTCACCGTTTTTATATTCAGGTATAATTCAAAAATTAATTTATAAGTTAAAATATTCAAAGGGTAAATACTTGGCAAATTATTTAAGCTTATTTTTAGTTGATGAGTTTATAAAACATAATTGGCAAGTAGACTTAGTTGTGCCAGTTCCACTTTATAAAAAACGAGAAAAGTTAAGAGGTTTTAATCAAGCACACTTATTAAGTAGTGAGTTTGAAAAGTCTTTAAACATTAAAATTTCAAAAAATGAATTAATAAGAGTTAAAAATACTCCAACTCAAACAAAACTATCTAAAAATGAAAGAAAAAACAACTTACAAAAAGCTTTTAAAGTAGTAAATAAAAATGCGTTTAAAAACAAAAATGTTTTATTAATAGACGACATTTTTACAACAGGTGCAACAGTAGATGAATGTAGCACAGCTTTAAAAAAAGCTGGTGCAAAAAACATATATGTATTAACGCTAGCACATGTTAATAAGAGTTTAAGCACTTATTAGTATTGTTTGACAAAAAAAGTAACAGCTTTTAGTGTAAAAGTTTTTACAATTTAGTAAAACTTGTGTAAAATAACTAAGAATAACTAAAAAGGATATTAAAATGAAATTATTGCGTCATATATTTAAATCAGACAATGATAGAAACATAAAAAAACTAAGAGTAATTGCAGATAAAGTTGCAGTTTTAGAGTTAGAATATAAAGAAAAAACTGACGATGAGTTAAAAGAAACTACTAATATTTTAAAGAAAAGACTAACTGAAGGCGAAAAACTAAACGATATTTTGCCAGATGCTTATGCGTTAGTAAGAGAAGCAAGTGCAAGAGTATTGCATATGAAGCATTATTACGTGCAAATATTAGGTGGTATTGCTCTTCATCAAGGTCGTATTGCAGAAATGAGAACTGGTGAAGGTAAAACATTAGTAGAAACTTTGCCTGCTTATTTAAACGCTTTAACGGGTGAAGGCGTTCATATTATTACAGTTAACGAATATCTTGCTCAGCGTGATGCTGAATGGATGGGGAAAGTATTTAAGTTTTTAGGCTTAACTGTTGGCGTTACTGTAAGTGGTATGAGTACGCAAGACAAGAAAAAAGCATACGCTTGCGATATAACTTACGGAACAAACTCTGAGTTTGGTTTTGACTACTTAAGAGATAATATGGTAGTTCAAAAAGAGAAAAAAGCACAAAGAGGGCATTATTTTGCTATTATTGATGAAGTAGATAGTGTTTTAATTGACGAGGCTAGAACTCCGCTTATTATAAGTGGAGCTGGTAATAATTCAGCTAACGAAATGTATTATAAAGCTGAAAAGTTTGCAAAAACGCTAAGACTAGATGAAGATGTAGAAATAGAAGAAGACAAAAAGCAAATAAGACTAACAGATTCAGGAATACAAAAAGCAGAAAAGCATTTTTCGCTAGAAAATTTAAGTGACCCAGACAATTTAGAATTAAACCACTACATTATAAATGCATTAAAAGCAAAATATTTAATGAAAAAAGACTCTAACTATATTATCCAAAATGGTGAAGTGTTAATTGTTGATGAGTTTACCGGGCGTGTTTTAGCAGGTAGGCGTTTTAGTGATGGTTTGCATCAAGCTATTGAAGCAAAAGAAAATGTTAAAATTAAAAACGAAAATAAAACAATGGCAACAATTACTTACCAAAATTACTTTAAAGAGTATCGTAAACTTAGTGGTATGACTGGTACAGCTAAAACAGAAGAAGATGAGTTTAACAAAATTTATAGTTTAGATGTTGTTGTTATACCTACTAACAAACCAATAGCAAGAATAGATAGAAATGACTTAGTTTTTAAAACTATTACTGGTAAAATAAAAGCAATTGTTGAAGAAATAGCAAAAAGACACGTTACAGGTCAACCAATATTAGTTGGTACAACTACTGTTGATAAATCTGAAATTATAAGTAAAGAATTAAAGAAAAGAAAAATAAAACATGTTGTTTTAAACGCTAAAAATCATGAAAAAGAAAGTGAAATTGTAGCTCAAGCAGGTAGCTATGGTGCAGTTACTATTGCAACCAATATGGCTGGTAGAGGTACAGATATTATACTTGGTGGTAACCCAGAGTATTTAGCAAAAAAACAAATGAAAAGAGAAAACTTTGAAGATTACTATATTGCAGAAAGTACTTCTTATGCTCAAACAGAAGATGAAAAACTAATAGAAGCTAAAAAACGATACGAACAACTTCACGAAAAATATAAAAAGCAAACTGAAGAAGAAAAATTAAAAGTATTAAATGCAGGTGGCTTATTTGTATTAGGTACAGAAAGACACGACAGTAGGCGTATAGATAACCAGCTTCGTGGTAGGTCAGGTAGACAAGGTGACCCAGGTGAAAGTGTATTCTTTATTTCACTAGAAGATGACCTTGCAAGACTATTCGGCGGAGAAAGACTAAAAAGCGTTGCTAATTTGTTTAATATGCCAGAAGATGAGCCAATTACTAGTATGAAAATGATGTCTAGGCAAATTGAAACTGCTCAAAAACGAGTAGAAGGCAAAAATTTCTCAGCTAGAAGAAACATTTTACAATTTGACAATGTATTAGCAAAACAGCGTGACATTATTTATGCAGAAAGAAACAAAGTGCTAGACGGCGTTAATGTTCACGAAGAAATTTTAGATATGATTTTTGAACAAGTATCAAACACTGTAAGAACTAATATATCTGATGCTAAATTATATTCTGAGTGGAACTTAGAAGAATTAAATAAAGGCTTAGAAGACATATTACTTCCAAAAGAAACTAACTTTATAAATGAAGACAACATAGAAGCAATGGAAGTAAAAAATGTTGTCAAATTAGTTTATGATGAAGTAGTAAAACGCTACGAAGAAAAAGCAGAAGAAATAAAAGAACTTGGCATAAATATGGCAGATATAGAAAGAACAGTGCTATTAAAGCAAGTTGATTCTATGTGGGTAGAACATATTGATGCTATGACAACTTTAAGAAACGAAATTTTTACAAGAACAGACCCTATCACTTCTTACAAGCAAGAAGGCTATGAGATGTTTGATAATATGATAGAAAGAATTAGAAAAAATACATCTACAATATTATTAAATGGTAAAGTAGAAAAAACCTCTTTAGTAAGAAAACCAAAACAAAACTTAGTTGCAGGACCTGTAAAAGTAAAAACACAGAAAAAAACAGATAAAAAAGTAGGAAGAAACGACCCTTGCCCTTGTGGTAGCGGTAAAAAATACAAAAATTGTCACGGAAGATAACAAAAAAATAACGCTATATTAAGCGTTATTTTTTACTTTTTTAATTATTTTTGATGTTGTAATAAGTCCTCTATATTTTCTTGTTATAATTTTAGTGTTTAATTTATTCAAATAAATTGCCCTACTTTTTCTAACAAAATGGTTTTCTTCACAATGAAGTATATCAGGCTGTAAATTTTTAAAAATTGGATAAAAAATTTCCCACCACTCACGCTCTATTTTATTTTCAGAAATGCTATAGCTACTAACAAGTGGTGCTATATTAACTCTTTCATTTGCTAAAATAGTGTAATCTACCTCTTTAATACTATCAATAATTTCTAATCGCTGACTTTCATCTACTATAGGTCTATTTGCACCTTTAGTGCTTACAGCTAAATTATCTTTTACTGCTATTACTAAAATGTCACCTAATTTTTTAGCGTCTTTTAAAAATTGTAAATGCTCCCAATGAAACATATCAAAACTGCCAAGACCTATAACTATAGTTTGGTTTTTATGATTTTTACGTACTGCGTTTAATTCGTTATGATTAATTATCATTTTACTTATCCTTTATTTTTCGCTGTTTTCAAAATAAACAGCAGAAGCGTCGTCACTTTTTTTAAACCTAGGGTATTTATTTGCTGAATAATCTTGCTCTTCAATTTGTCTTATATTTTTATAAATTTGTTTAATGCCTTCTTTTTTTGCAATTTCAAATATTTGATTGTAATTTGCTGTTTGGTATTTATCTTTTATTGCATAAAAACCATCACTCATAAGTAATATTTCATAATTATTATTTTCAATAAAGCCAGTTAAAGCATTATCAATAGCTTGTTTTTCAAAACCTAATACCCAGTAGCCATTTTTAGTGTTTTTAAGTAATCTATTTTTAGTTAAAATGCTTTGAACTGACTTGTCTTGTCTTGTATCTACTAAATTTTTATATCCACCTTCATTGTATGTTTTAATCATTTGCTTAATTGATATTTTATCTAACTTATCTAATTCTTGCATTTTAAAATGACTAATTTGATTGACAAATTTTATGCTAAGCATGCAGTCGCCTAATAAAAAATATTCTATTCTTTTATTGTTTTGTCTAATTAGGGCAATTCCAGCACTAGGCATATCTATATTGTCAACTTTTTGGTTAGAGGATAATTTGTCGTATTCTTTTTTAATTTGTGTCATTCCCGTTTTAAAAATTTCATTTAAAGTTTTAGATGTATCATTAATGTTGTTTTTTAAATATCTATCCCACTGTTGACTATACCAACTAGCGTCACTAGTTTTACTTATAATATTTTTACCAAGACCAGTAGCGCCGTCTAATACCCATGCACTTTTATTATTAAAAGTAGCTGCATCTTCGTTATGTATTTTTCCAGCAAAAGACAAAGTTTGTTCTTTTGTAAATTTCATAAAACTTTCCTTTGTTTAATTTGTAAATTGTATAAATAAATAATATCACCTTTTCTGTATTACTGCAAATATCAAGTTAATAAATGTTTAGTCACACATTGATGCATTTATTGTTTACAAACTATTAATTTATGGTAAAATAAAAGTAAATAAAGGAGTTTATTATGTTAACAGAACAACAATTATCAAAATTATCTGAAATTAAAAAAACTATTGACATAGTAGAGTATTATCTTTGACCCTACTAGTTTAAATGAACAGCTTAAAGATTTAACAAAAAAAACACTTAAAGAAGACTTTTGGCAAGACCAAAATAATGCTTTAAAAATAAATAAAAAAATATCAAGCCTACGAAAAAAGCTTAAGCAATTAAATAATTTAAAAGAAGATTATAAATATTTAACAGAATTAGCAGAGCTTATAAAACAAGAACAAGACAAACAGCTTTTAAGTGAGTTTGACAATTCTCTTAACTCTTTACAAAAACAAAGCCAAAAAGCATACCTTAACACTTTACTAAATGGTGAGTATGATGAAGAAAATGCAATATTAACTCTTCACGCAGGAGCAGGAGGTACAGAAGCTCAAGATTGGGCTCAAATGCTTTATAGAATGTATGTAAGATACTGTGAAAGAAGCGGTTTTAAGGTAAAAGAGCTAGACTCATTAAGCGGTGACACGGCAGGTATTAAAAGTGTTAGCTTTTTAGTAAGCGGGGAAAATGCTTACGGGTATTTAAAGAGCGAAAAAGGAGTTCATAGGCTAGTTCGTATTTCTCCTTTTGATTCAGGTTCTAGAAGGCATACAAGTTTTGCAAGTTTAGAAGTTATGCCAGAAATTGAACAAAACAAAGAGTTTGATATAAAACCAGATGAACTAAGAATAGACACTTACAGAGCAAGCGGTGCTGGCGGTCAGCACGTAAATACAACAGACTCAGCAGTAAGAATAACGCACCTTCCTACTAATACTGTTGTTACTTGCCAAAATGAAAGAAGCCAAATAAAAAACAAAGATACTGCATTAAAAATGCTAAAAAGTAAGTTAGCACAGCTAAAGGAAGAACAGCATGCAGAAAAACTAAGTGACATAAAAGGTAGTAATAAAAAAATAGAATGGGGAAACCAAATAAGAAGTTATGTTTTTCACCCTTACAATATGGTAAAAGACCATCGCACAAATTACGAAACTTCTAACACAACAGCAGTAATGGACGGCGAATTGCAACCTTTTATAGACGAATATTTAAAAAAAGCAGGAAGTAAAAATGTATAAACAAAGAATGCAACAAAAAGTTGATAATATAAAAACTCAAAAAAACATAATAGTTTTAGCAATAGAAACAAGTTGCGATGAAACTAGCATTGCAGTTGTAAAAAATGGGCGTGAAGTTTTAAGTAATGTAGTTAGTAGTCAAATTAATATTCATAAGCGTTTTGGTGGAGTAGTACCAGAAGTTGCAAGCAGAAATCATACAATGGCTATTGTTAATGTATTAGATGAAGCCTTGCATCAAGCTAATTTAACAATCAAGCAAATTGATGCTATAGCAGTAACTTATGGAGCAGGGTTAATTGGTGCTTTAATGGTTGGCGTTAATTTTGCTAAAGGTTTAGCATATATAAACGACTTACCTTTAATTGCAGTAAACCATATTAAAGGTCATATTGCAGCTAGTTATTTAGCCTTTAATGAGTTAACACCTCCGTTTATATGTTTAGTTACAAGTGGTGGTCATACTGCAATTTTAAAAGTAGACGACTACCTTAACCATACTTTAATAGGTACAACACTAGATGATGCAGTAGGAGAAGCCTATGATAAAGTAGCAAGAATTTTAGGTTTAGGCTACCCAGGTGGGCCAGCTATTGACAAACTAGCAAAAGAAGGTGAGCCTAACATTAAATTCACCTCTCGTGACAAACTAGCAAAAACATTTAACTTTAGTTATAGCGGTCTTAAAACTGCAGTAATAAACTATGCACATAAATTAAAGCAAAAAAATATTCAACTGCCAATTAACGATATTTGTGCTAGTTTTCAGGTGGCGGCTATAGATGTTTTAGTAGAAAAAGCTATAAAAGCAGCTAAAATACAAAAACTTAAAAAAATAGTATTAGCAGGAGGCGTAGCGGCTAACAGTTATTTCAGAAAAAGAATAGATGCAAGGTGTTTAGAAGAAGGAATTCAAGCGTATTATCCACCTCGTTCAATGTGTACAGATAACGCAGCTATGATAGGTAGTCAAGCTTATTACAGTTTGATTAATGGTAAAGACTTAGCAGATCTTAATTTAACTCCAAAACCTAATTTGCCATTATAAATTAATATAATAAAAAATATTAACATAAACTAAGTAAAGATAAGTTTAGTTTTGTAATAAACATAAAAATTTATATTAAAGCGTAAAACGAAAAACAAATAAACAGCTAATAGCTGTTTTTTTGTTTTAATAAAAGCCTTTTAAAAAGCCTATAATAAAATTAACAAATTTAAAAGGTTGTAATATGAGTAGTGTTTACAAAAAAAAACTAATATGCTTTATTTTTATTATAGTTTTAGTAGGTCTTTTTATAAATGTTAATGGTGGCAATAACAGCATTAATGTTTATGGTGCATTAAATACTAACAATTTTACTATTGTAATTGATGCAGGACACGGTGGAAAGGATAAAGGCTCTATAAGTCTTAATTCTGACGTGCATGAAAGTGATTTGAATTTGCAGTTTAGTAAAGTATTAGAAAGTTATTTTAATAAAATGGGTTACAACGTAGTCCAAACAAGAAAAACAAAAGCAAGCTTAAATAAAAATGCTAATAAGTTTATTAAGCTAGAAGATATGAATGCAAGAAAAAAAGTAATTGAAGAAGCAACCCCTGATATGGTAATTAGCATCCATATGAATGAGTATAAAAAAGACCCTACCCAATCAGGAGCGCAAGTTTTTTATCATCCTAATAGTGAAGAATCTAAAAAATTAAGTAATTATATTCAAAAAAGCTTAAATAAAAAGACTAATAAGCAAAAACTAAATTTATCTGCTGACTTTTATTTGCTTCGTAATACTAGCATACCATCAGTAGTAGTTGAATGTGGTTTTTTAAGTAACCCCACTGAAGAAAAATTATTAAAAACAAAAAAGTATCAAGAAGAGCTTTGCTATTCTATATTTGCAGGTGCTGTTGAATACTTTTTAAATTTAAGTAATTAAAAATTGTTATGTAAAATTTGGTATTTATAAATCAACTAATTTAAATAAAATTAATCTATAATTAATTAAAATAAATAAGTTGAAAAAATAATTTTTTTGTGTTACAAATAATTAAATAAACAGTAAAAAATGCTAACAAGAGGATGCAAAATGAAAATTCATATAATAGGTGGAACTGGTAGTGGAAAAACAACTTTAAGTAGGGCCTTAGCAAATAAGTTTGATTTAAAAATTTATGAGCTTGATGATTACTACTGGAAAAGTGAAGATAATTATACAAAAAAGCTAACTTATGATGAAATGTGCAATACTTTTAGTAACTTAGTAAAAGATGAAGAAAATTTTATTACAGAAGGTTGTTATTATGAGTGTATAGATGAATTATTAGAAAAAGCAGATGTAATAGTATTTTTAAACACGCCATTTAAAGTAAGAAGAAAAAGAATTTATATGCGTTTTATTAAAACAAAACTACGCATAATAAAACCCAAAAGAAGACCTAGTTTTAAATCTGTTTTTAAACTATATAAAAGTGCAAAAAAGTTTAATAATGAATATGTTAAAATAGTAAAGCAAATGCTAGAAAAACATAAACATAAAAGCTATATTATATCAAGTAAAAAAGAAGAAAATAATTTTATAAACACTTTAGAAAAAAGATAAAACAATAACCAAATATAAGTAAACTTAAACAAGCATTTAAGTTTATTTTTTTGTTTGATTAATTAAAAATAACAAAATTATAAAGCTATTTTATATTATATTAACTATTTTCAAATAGCTTTGGAAACTTTTTATTTAATATTATAGAAAATATAAAGGCTGTTATAAATAAAAATCCTTCAGAAGAACCAAATATACTGACATTAAGGATTTTATCAATTCCTAATAATATATAAATACCAGCGATTACAGAATATGCGCAAAATTGAACATTAAAATTTTCTAATAGTAGTTCAGCAAATTTTTTACCTTCTCTGTCTTTTAACATCTTTTCAATAACTGATATAAAAAAAGGAAAGGTGAAATATATGATAGACCTATATAATATTAAATATAAATGTGCATGAAGTTTATAGTCTTTGTAATATACATAACTATCAAAATATGTAGGTGCTTTTGTATTTAATGTTATAATAAATGTAACTAAAAAAAGAAATAAAATAACAAAAGATTTAATTACATATCTTCTAAAAACTTTTTTTTGTTTATCTTTTTCACTCATAAGGCATCTAATATAGATATAATATTTTCTATTAAAGTTCTATGAATATTGCTTATATCTAATAAATGATTTCTAAGAAGCTGCTTTTCTTTAGCAGTCAATTTATCTTTGCTCTCAATAATATCAATTATTATTAATTTGCATTTTTTTCTTTTTGTACTAAATATTTTTTTAATGCTGTCAATTAAATTTTTTGCAAAACTATCTTTATCAAATTGATGTAATGCTTTATTTAAAGCATTATAAATTTGATCAATATCATTTTTATTTGCTTGTTCAATATCTACAATAATATTTTCTTCTAAATCTTTTATATTGTTGCCACCCATAGATTTTCTCCTTTGTTTTTGTTTAATTATAGCATATTTAGCTTATTTTTTCATTTTATTTTATTGGTTGTAAAAAATACGTTAAATATGCTATAATTATGACTTAAGGAGAGTGTTATTTTGAAAGAATTTGAACAAATGGTTGAAGCAAATATTCATACAATGAGTAAAGCAGATTCAAAAGACTATAATAGTTTAGTGTTTGCTTTTGTAGGAGATGCTGTTCATACACTTTTTGTAAGAACACATTTTGTAATAAAGTCACACGCTAAAGCCGGTAAGCTGCATACTCTTACAAGTCAATTTGTTAAAGCACAATCTCAAGCACAAGTATTAAAAGCAATAGAAGATATTTTAAGTGAAGAAGAACACCGCATTTGTAACACAGCAAGAAATGTTAAAAATAAAACAACAGCTAAAAACGCACAGCTAAAAGATTATAAAATGGCTACTAGTTTTGAAGCTTTAATTGGTTATTTATATATAACCGAGCAAACAAAAAGAATGTATGAACTACTTAATAAAAGCATTGAAGTTATGGAGAATTTATGAAAATAGAAGGCAAAAACGCATTACAAGAAGCATTAAACGCAGAAGTTAAATTACTAAAGGTGCTAATTTTAAAATCAAATAAAGACGAATTTACTCAAAACATAATTAAACAGTTAAAAAGTCAAAACATCAATTATAACTTGGTAGAAAAACACATTTTAGATAACCAAAGTAAAACAGGTCATCATCAAGGTTTTATAGGTATTATGCCTGAATATAAGTATGCTAGTGTTGACGATATTTTAAATAAAGCTAACACTTTAAATGAAGAAGTGTTTATACTTATTTTAGACAAAATAGTTGACCCACATAATTTAGGAAGTATAATAAGAACAGCAGAATGTGCAGGCGTACACGGAGTTATTTTTCCTAAAAACAATGCTTGTGAAGTTAACGAAACAGTAATAAGAACAAGTGCTGGCAGTGTTAACCATATGCTTATATCAAAGGTTACAAACATAAATAACACAATAAGAGAACTAAAACAAAAACAGATATTTTGCTATGCATTAGAAGCAAACGGCAATTTAATTTATAAATCAAACCTAAAAGGTAATTTAGCATTAGTTGTAGGCAGTGAAGGAAGCGGAGTTAGCAAGTTAACAAAAGAATTGTGTGACGATGTTGTAAGCCTACCTATGATAGGAAAAGTAAACTCATTAAATGCAAGCGTAGCCTCAGCTATTGGTGTTTATGAAGCATTAAAACAAAGGAAATTTTAAAGGAAGTTATAAAGTTGGAAAATAAATCAGAATTTGATAACAAAAAAGATGATATACTTGTAAAAAAAGCTCAAGCAGGTAGTGCTGAAGCTATAGAAGAAATTATCACAAGGTATAAACCTGTAGTTTCTGGTATAGCTAGAAGATACTTTTTAATAGGCGGCGAAACTGAAGACCTTATTCAAGAAGGTATGATGGGGTTATTCTCAGCAATTCAAACTTACAAACAAGAAAGTAAAGCAAGTTTTAAAACGTTTGCTACTCTTTTAATAAAAAGAAAAGTGCAAACAAGTATTAAAACAGCCAATAGACAAAAAAATAAAATGCTTAACTATTTTATGACTATAAATAATCAGGGCATTGTTATAAGTGACCCTAACCCGTATTTTGAAGAAGAAAGTGAAGATAAACAAACAGGCATATATTTAGCTTCAAACACTCAAGACCCAGAAAAAACTATTATAAGTAAAGAAACAGTAGACTACATTAAAGGTCAGATAGAAAGTAAACTAACTTTGCAAGAAAAAAATGTATTACAACTATTTGCAAAAGGTAAAACTTATGAAAGAATAGCTAACGAGTTAAACTTAAGCAAAAAAGCAGTAGATAATACTTTATTTAAAATAAGGCAAAAATTAGCTTTTTTAAAGGAGAAGTAAAATGCAACATTTAGCATTATACAGAAAATATAGGCCAGTTAATTTTGAAAATATAATTGGGCAAGATCATATAATAAAAACATTAAAAAACCAAGTAAAAACTGGTCAAATATCTCATGCTTATTTATTTAACGGTACAAGAGGTACAGGTAAAACTTCTACAGCAAAAGTTTTAGCAAAGGCAATTAATTGCCTTAACCCTCAAAATGGCTCACCTTGTCTTGAATGTGAAGTTTGTAAATCACTAGAAGATCAGAGCAACCTAGACATTTTAGAAATTGATGCAGCAAGTAACAATAGAGTTGACGAAATAAGAGACTTAAGAGAAAAAATTAAATACCCACCAGTAAATGGTAAATATAAAGTTTACATTGTGGATGAAGTTCATATGTTAACTGATAGTGCTTTTAACGCTCTTTTAAAAACGCTAGAAGAACCACCTAGCCACGCAGTATTTATTTTAGCAACTACAGAAGTTCATAAATTACCAGCAACTATTTTAAGTAGAGTTATGAGGTTTGACTTTAAGTTAGTTAGCATTAACGATTTAGTAGAACTTTTAAAAAACATATTTAAAAAAGAAGAAATAACTGCAGACGAAGAAAGCTTAAAAGCAATTGCTGTTGCAGGCGATGGAAGTGTAAGAGATACGCTAAGCGTAGCTGATGTGTGTGCTAGTTTCAGCGGTAAAAGCATAACTTATAAAAAGGTGCTTGAAGCACTAGGAACAACAACTAAAGATGTGTTAATAAATGTAAGTAATGCAATAATAAAAAAAGACAGTAAAAGCTTATTAACTAATATAGATAAATTATTTAATGAAGGAAAAAGTTTATCTGTTTTAGCAAAAGACTTAACAAAGCATTTTAGAGATTTATTAATAATAAAAACAATGAAAGAAACTGATAATATATTAGTTATTCCTAAAAAAATGCTAGAAAAAATGCAGGCTCAAGCAAAAGAAGTTACTGAAAACGCTTTACTTAGCTTTATGCAAACTTTAGCTTCAATGGAAACAGAGTTAAAATATTCTACAAATGAAAGGTTATTATTTGAAACAGCAACGCTTTCTTGTATTCACTCAACTAACGCACTACAAGCATTGCAAACAAGGGTTGAGCAGTTAGAAAAGCTAACTCAGGTGCAACCTAACTCAAAAAAGTTTGAAGCTGAGGCTAAAAATACAGTAAAAAAAACCATTAAGCCTCAGCCTAATAAAAAAATAGAAGACTATAATAAAGAATCAAAACAAAACAATAATAGTAAAATAAATCAAAACAGTAATAGTAGTAAAACAACTGAAAACGATAATAGCATAAACTTAAGTAAAGTGTGGGGAGAGTTTTTAATAAGCTTAAACGCAAAAACTTACCCTGTATTATATACAGCAGTGGTTGACGCTAAACCACTTAAGTATGAAAATAATACATTTGTGTTACAAGTTAATAATAAAATAGCTTTTAATACTCTTAGTAAGAATGAAAACAAAAAAGTTATTGAAAAATTTTTAAAAAACAAGCAAATAGATGCAAAACTTAAAACAATTATGTTAAACTCTACTGAGAAAAACAATAATGAAGAAATACTAACTCAAAAGTTTGGCAAAAAATTAAAAATAATAAATTAAAAAAGGAGAATATAATATGAAAGGTTTTGGCGGTAATATGAACCAACTAATGAAACAAGCACAAAAAATGCAAGAACAAGTAGCAAAAGCACAAGAAGAACTAGCAGAAGAAGAGGTTAAAGGTACAGCTGCAGGTAGTCTTGTAGAAGTTACAATGACAGGTAAAAAACAAGTAACAAAAGTAAATATTAAAAAAGAAGCAGTAGACCCAGAAGATGTAGAAATGTTAGAAGATCTTATTATAGTAGCTTTTAACGATGCAAATAAAAAAGTAGATGAATTATCTGAAGAAAAAATGGGTAGTGCAGGCGTGCCAGCTGGCGGATTGCCATTTTAATTAAAGGACACAAAAATGAAAAATAACATAGAAGCGTTTGATAGACTAGTAAATAATTTAAGTAAGTTACCGGGTGTTGGTAATAAAACAGCTGGGCGTTTTGCATATTCTATTATAAATATGGATAATCAAGATGTTGAAAACTTCGCTCAAAGTTTATTAGATGCTAAAAACAAAATAAAATACTGCAGTATTTGTGGCAACTGGACTCAAAACGACCCTTGCAAAATATGCTCAACAAGAGACCATTCTACAATATGCGTTGTAAAAGAGCCTAAAGATGTTTTGGCTTTTGAAAAGGTAAAAGATTACGGCGGTACATACCATGTACTGCACGGAACAATTAGCCCGCTTAATTCAAAAGGGCCAGATGACATTAGAATAAAAGAGTTGTTGCAAAGAGTTAACAAAGACCAAGTTAAAGAAGTTATTATGGCAACCAACCCAGATGTTGAAGGCGAGGCAACTGCTCTTTATATTTCTAACTTGTTAAAACCATTAAATGTAAAAGCAACAAGACTTGCAACAGGCATAGCAATGGGTAGTGACTTAGAATATGCAGATGAAGTTACTTTATCTAAAGCTTTAGAAGACAGAAAATCAATTCAATAAATTAAAAAAAGTTAAAACCTAAAAGTGGTGTTAGCTTTTTTTATGTCTTAAATAAAAAGCTTATATTGACTTTTAATAGTTAATTTGTTACTATATAAATATATTAAAAAAATGTAAGGATTTTATTATGGAAAACAAAAATAATAGTTTTAATAGTTATTACTTTAAACATGGTTTTTTCTTAAAGTATAATGAAAAAACAAACAAACTACAAACATCTAACGATTTTGAAAAAGAAGTAAAACAAGCACAAAGCGACCCAAATTATAAAAAAATTTTTAAATATGGTGTAGATGGTGATTCACCTTCTAGTTTTTATGAGTTTGCTAAAGTATTAGCATTTCCTTTTATTGCAATACCTTTAATTATATTTTCTAAAGATGAAAAGATAGCAATGTATAATTATTTTAAAAAACCAAACCCTTTTTCTAAAAAAAGAGTGGAAAAATCTGGCGGGCTTGAAAAATTTAATAGACTAAGAAGATTAAAAATCGCAGACATTCAATCAAAAAGAGAAGGTCTAAGCGTTTCTGAGTTTGTTAAAAAAGAAGAAAAAGATATTATAGTAAAGTTTTATAATAGAAATACAAGTAACAAGCATAATACAAAAAGTAAAGCAGGCGAGCCTTTAAAGTATGAAGACTTAAGAGAAAACTCAAGAATAAAATATGAAATAGACAATAAAGAAAAAATACAAAAAGCATTAAAAAAGCAAAAACAGTCAAAGCAAAACCAAGCTAAAATGCAAAATAATGATGAAATAGAAATGTAAATGTACAAAAAACAGCTATAGTAGCTGTTTTTTTTGTAATTTAAATTAAATTAACATAATATAAATAGTTTAAAATAAATGTCTAAGTGAAATTAAGGAGTAGTTGTGAAATATAACGATAATTTTAATTTACCGCCAGAAGAAACACTAGAAAAAATGAGATCAGCTTATAAAGCTTCTGCTTTAAAAACAAAAGTTTTAAAAGGCAATGACAATAGTAGTCAAGCAATAAAAACATCAGAAGCATCTGTTAAAAGTATGTTAAATAGTTATAAAAAAATAGAAAATTTAAAAACGCTAACTTCAAATAAAGTCGCGTTAAAAAATATTGCTCAGTTAATTAGTAAAACTAAAAGTAATGTTCAAGAAGTAAAAATTTTATATAAACACTTAGAAATAAACTGTAACTTTATAAATAAATCAGAAAATCAACAAAAAAACTTTTGCAATACATTAAAAGATTGTATAGATACAGAAACTAAATGTATTAGTCATTTATTTACTTTAACAAGAGTAGAAAAAATAGAAGATAAAAAATTAATATTAGATAGAATAATGCAAAACAGGTTAGATGTTTTAAGTAAGTTAAGTAGTTTGTTTGGAACATGCAGTTATAGAAGTTATAAAAAAACAAAAAACGCAAAGTAAATTGCGTTTTTTATTACTAATTTAATTTTAGTTTTAGCCTAAATCAATTTTAAAAATATCTTCGTCATCTAAATCTTCAGCCGATTCTTTTTTTGCTAATTTGTCTGTTCCTATTTTTTCTATAACATCTTCAAAATATGAGTCCCAGTTTTCTTCTAGCTCACTTTTTTTAATAGGTTCTTTATAACCTAATACAATTGCAACTGCTTCTTCTAAAGCATCTGCTGGAACTAAATAAGTTTCTATAGAAAGTTGATTAATAGCTACAGCTTCAGGGTCATTACTTACAAACCATCTATTTTCTCCAAAACTATCCATTAAGTCTATAACATACTCAACTCTTTTTTTATCTTTTCTTACAAACTCTTCAGCTAATTCTCTATTAGTCCATTCAGGATATTCACTAAACAAGTTTAAAAAATCTTCTGCTTCTAGCATAATAAGTCACCTCTAATATATTTTCTATTAAGATTATAGCACAGCCACTTTAGTTATGCAATAATAAATTTTATTTTATATATTTAGTAACATATAACTTAAATTAAATTACCTATATATATAGTACCTAATAACATTATATATATGCCTGTATTGTTAAAGCATTTTTTTGTTATAAAGTATTAAAAAATATAAGTATATAAATGTTAAACAAAGCACTACAACATAATACAAAACAAAGCGACACACACGGTTTCGGGTGTGTCGCGAGTAGTGCTAATTTTGTTTAAAAAAGTTAAAAAAAGTAATTGACAGAGGTAAAGTGTTATGTTAGACTGTAAAAGCATTTAGGCACTCCGG
>Ga0136596_1000090_pt1 | contig 50403 bp, 46 predicted proteins | sample AntRauTorcE11897_FD_101387 | JGI IMG/M metagenome (GOLD analysis project Ga0136596, IMG submission 101387) | Saline lake microbial communities from Rauer Islands, Antarctica - Metagenome Torckler E11 #897 | ecosystem: Environmental > Aquatic > Non-marine Saline and Alkaline > Saline | place... | reverse complement strand
GTTTGTAACTGTTTCTGAGATCCCCGTGCCATCCCTGACTACATCCAGGCCAATTTGATCAATAGGACTCTTAGAAATACTGTTGGTGGTGCTTATATTCATCACCCCAATAACCCCGGCAATCAATATAACTGCGGCTGCGGCGGCGTAACGAATAACTTTCTGGAAGGAATGAATTTTTGCTGAAGGATGAGCTGTTCTCTTACTGTCAATAATTGACTTCAGATTTGCTACGCTTTTCATGTAATCCAGATAATAATCATCCTGGATTAACTCTGCCCACAATTCATCTGTTTGTTCTGCATTTAACTCGCCATTTACATACAGATCAATCTTCCTCTCTAGTTCTTTATTTACTTTACTTTCTATCATTTTTCATTTGTAATTATATGATTACTAACTGATTGTAAACGTAATTTTAGGATGCCCCCGATGACTAAATGAATATCAAGCCGGCATTCTTTTGTTTGACTTTATAATACTACTCAAGTCATACTATCTTTATCAAGAGTAAATACCTCAACAATTGTTACACTATTATTTCAAATTTCTTAAAAATTATTTTTAGCATCTGCTTTTCTTATTATAAAGAGTATTCCCAACCCAACTTTGTTACACCTTATTCATCAAATAACAGTAATGTTAATGGATTCTAATCAACTGACTTTATGGCTTTTAACCACAATCTTATTCTATTTCTCTTTAGTTGTATTTTATTAATCTCTTGCAGTAAACAGACTACTATTGAGGGTTCCATAGATTATGTGGGAAATGCTGCTCTCGTTTTGCAAGAACAACCAATTCATTACAAATATGCACCTGTTGAAGCGGAAACATTGTCTATATCTGAAAATGGAACATTCCTGCTTTCTTTTAATAAGGATCAACCTACTCTACAGACAATACATATTAATGATGAGGCCTATCCTGTTTATTTAATTCCAGATAACACCCTCAATATTCAAATTACACGTTCCGATTTTCCCCAAAGTGTTCAAGTGGAAGGCTACCCCAATAATTGGGCTGAAAAATATGATGATTACCTGAAAGAAATTAATGGGCTGGATTCAGAAATGTTACAAGAGGTTGAAAAGATCAAAGTTGGGGAATCGAATCGCCTAACGGAATTAAGTAAGCAGAAATATGAGGCTGCTCAAAAACACCTTCAAGATACTCCTATGGATGATTACTATCTAAGAACTATCGGAGAGCATCTCGTTTTTAAGGTTCGCTCCATAGAATACAATGACCGGAACTTCAATAACTTTGATGCCGACTCAGCACGTGATGCCGTATTCGTGGAGGCCGACTCTTTAAACTTCTTTACCATTGAATCACTGAAAGCACAACGGGCAGGAATACGAGATTTCGCTCATTATTATGCCCGTACATTTGGTATTTATGACAGTGTAAAATCAGCCTACGGGATAGATCTTTCTGAATTTGATATCAAGAGAGTGGCTTATAATGAACTTAATGAAAAACGTCTTCAGGTCTTAGATCATATTGAAGATCGCGATGCCTTGGCTCACGCGCGAATGTATTTAGTTGCCGAGCGTATCGGAGAACAATCACTTGATGTTGCTACTCCAAGCTACGAACAATACCTCGAGGAATTCTCAGATTATCCCGAGTACACTGAGTTTCTAACCTATTTTTATAACGAGATCAAATCCGTTTCTCCGGGAGAGCCTGCTGTTCCATTTGCCATTCCCGATATTGACGGTAGTATTCACACTATGGAAGATTATCGGGGTAAATTTGTGCTACTTGATTTCTGGGCCGGATGGTGTCAGCCATGCCTTGATGAATTTCCCCACATGCGGGACATCTACGAGCGTTATTCAAGAGATGACCTTGAGATCGTAGCCATTTCCAATGAAGTAGACAGTCTTGTTTGGGTTCAGGATATTCAGCGATTTGATAACCCCTGGGTGCAACTTTACAGTGGTGATGGCTTTAACGAAAAGACGTTTACTGCTTACAAAGGCGGCGGTATTCCCTTTTACATTTTAGTAGATCCGGAAGGAAAAATCGCACGATATAACGATATTCGAGCTTCATTTAATTTTACTACCGTATTTGATTCCCTCTTAACTGAATACAAAAATTCACAAAAATGACTCTTCGATTTTTACTTGCTTTATTATTGATTCCTGCCATACTTGCCTGCGAGGATTCTAAGCCTAAACCTGAAGAGATCATAGATTCCCAACGCCTTGGACAGATGATCGTTGTTGGTTTCAGGGGTACCGAACTTTCTGAAGAAAGTACGATCTATAAAGACCTCAACGAGCGAAATATTTCAGGAGTTGTTCTTTTTGATAGGGATGTCATCACCGGAAACCGAAGCCGAAATATTGAAAGCCCCTCACAGCTCATGCAGCTTACCAACCGGCTGATTGCTATATCTCCAACCTCACCTATTATCGCGGTAGATCAGGAAGGAGGACTAGTGAGCCGGCTAAAAGAAAGCAAAGGCTTTCCAAGGTCTGTTTCTGCAGAATATTTGGGGAATTTAGATAATGAAGATTCTACCAGACATTACTCCCGAATAATGGCCCAGGAATTCATGGTGGTAAGTACTAACACAAATTTTGCACCTGTGGTGGATGTAAATACTAATCCCGATAACCCGGTGATTGGGAAACTGGGACGGAGTTTTTCATCAGATCCTAAGAAAGTCACCGAACATGCCGCTTACGTAATTGATGAGTACAGTAAAGAAGGAATCTTATCCGTCCTGAAGCATTTTCCAGGCCATGGAAGCTCCACTTCCGACAGTCACCTTGGATTTACCGATGTAACCGATACCTGGGACGAATCCGAACTTATTCCGTACAAAGAACTTTTTTCTGAAAAAGAGGTCCATGCAGTTATGACAGCTCACATCTTCAATGCCAACATCGATACTCTCTGGCCGGCTACTCTTTCCGAAAAAACCATCAACGGACTCCTTCGGGATTCGCTTGGGTTTGAAGGGGTAGTCTTTTCAGATGACATGCAGATGGATGGCATCCGGGCTGAATACGGACTGGAAACAGCTATTGAAAAAGCAATAAATGCCGGAGTAGACATCCTGATTTTTGGAAATAATCTAGTGTATGAAGAAGATATTGCCGAACGTGCAATCAGCATCATCCAAAAACTGTTGCGGGAAGGTAAGATCTCAAAAGAAACCGTAGAAGCATCACTCGCTCGTATCGAGAAATTGAAAGAAGAAGTGATCGCTCCACTTTGCTCGTGCATGAATTTTCTGAATGAATGAATCGAAAAGAGATCCTTTCCAAAACTGAAGAGCATGTCCGCAACAAACTGGAAGGCGAAGGAAGCGGTCATGACTGGTGGCATATTCACCGTGTCCGTAATACCGCACTTAAACTGGGTGAGGAAGAACAAGCCGACCTGTTTGTTGTTGAACTGGCTGCCCTTCTTCATGATATAGCTGACCATAAATTTCATGATGGAGATGAAGAAATTGGTCCGGCCACAGCCCGAAAATGGCTTAAAGGTTTAGGAGTAAATACAACCGTGACTGATCAGGTTTGCGACATCATCCGGGATGTTTCCTACAAGGGAGCCGAAGTTGAAACTCCCATGAAAACTATTGAAGGAAATGTAGTTCAAGACGCTGACAGACTGGATGCCATCGGAGCCATAGGCATAGCCCGGACTTTTGCTTATGGTGGGTATAAAGGCCGTGAACTTTACAATCCTAATACTCCACCGGAAAGTCATGATTCCTTTGAAAGCTATAAAAAAAGCACCGGCCCGACTATAAATCATTTCTACGAAAAACTATTTCTGCTCAAAGATCGTATGAATACCAGCTCCGGTCGTAAATTCGCCGAAGAACGTCATAAGTTTATGGAGAAATTTGTGGAACAGTTTCTCAAAGAATGGGATGGAAATCATGAATTATAAGTCCTGAATTTTTCATTTCAGCTAATTCATAATATCCAATCCAAATATTTCTAATTTCCTCTGTACGCTTCACCTTTCAGAATCCATTCAGGCTCACCTTGCCCTTTCAAGTAGTAATCAAAATACTCCTTCATGCGTATCGTGTAATCAAGACGATTTTCTATTTTTTGGGGGTGATGCGGTTCATTGTGGTACTGTAAGAAGATCACATCTTTATTGTATCGGCGCATTGCCAAGTACATTTCGATGCTTTGCTCCCATGGAACTGCTCCATCATCATCCCCATGCATGATCAGCATCGGAGTGTTGATCTTATCTGCATAAAATACCGGGGAGTTTTCGATATATGTAAGCGGCGCTTCAACCAATGTTTTTCCTATACGACTTTGTGTTTTCTCGTACTGAAATTGTCGTGCCATCCCTGATCCCCAGCGAATTCCACTGTATGCACTCGTCATATTACTGACGGGAGCCCCGGAAACAGCTGCATCAAAAATATCTGTTTGAGTAACCATAAATGCCGTTTGATAGCCACTCCAGGAATGTCCGTGCAATCCCAGCTTGTTTTCATCTGCAACACCCATTTCAACCAGCTTCTGAATTCCGGGAACGAGGCTTTTGGTAGCGGCAAAGCCCGGACGACCAATTTCAAAACGGATATCCGGAAGGAAGACCACATACTCATCACTCACGTATTGCGCAAAGACCGGGCGGTGATTGGTCTTCGGTTCGTTGAAATCATGCAGACGATCTGTAAAGAACCTATAGTAATAAGTCATGATCGGGTAGCGCTTATTCGGATCATAATTATCCGGTTTGATGACCACACCCTGAATAAATTTTCCATCTACGCTCAGCCAGTCAATCAGTTCTGCACTGCCCCAGTTCCATTTTTCTTTAAGGTCTTCATGCAAATTCGTCAGTTGGCGTGTACGATTAAATTTCCAGCTATCAGCCACCCAGATATTCGGAAATTCATCGTAGGCTTCTCTTTTGTAAAGAACCGTATTGGCATCTTTAGCTTTTTCCACAAAAGTGAATTTTTTATCCTCTTCCAGTAATCGGTTCACCCCAGCACGATTTGCACGTGCAGAATAAAACCCAAAATTCTTATTCAGGTCATGGTATGAGGTCAGCAACAGTTCTTCATTATTACCGAAAGCTTCTTCCCATTCCTTGTTCATTTCTTCAATCCGGAAAATGCGCTTGGCTTCACGTCCTTCTCCGTCCGTGATATTTCTTGGCGTTCCGCCTGAGGTTTCAAACCGCCAAACGTCATATTTGTCATAGATCATGATCGCCATATCTCCTTCGATCCATCCACCTACTCCATACCCCGGCACATCGGAAGGGTAATCATGATCTTCATTATAGAATGGTACATCAATTTCTTCTGTAAGATTTGTACTGTCTCCTGTTTCCGTATCCATTAAATACCAGTGTTTATCACTATAGTAAGCAGCAAAATTTCCTTCAGGCGAAAGATTTACCCATCCCCCAAAGTGCTCCAAAAATTGTGTGCGCTCACCGGTATTCAGATCTACTGTAAAATAATCACGATAGGTTCCATCCCATGTTCGTTCCCGCATGTAAGGCTGGTCTGTACTCCCAAGCACCACATCCGGATTATGAGCTACACTCACATCCGGCATTTTATGATCGGCCAGCTGCACCCACTCATTTCTATCAAAATGATAAACAGCTGTGAATAAGTGGTTTTTACGGGAATTCCAGGTGTTCTTCTCGTGGGTTTTGATCTGAGGATCGTCTCCGTGCCATATATCAAGTCCACGGTCTTTTACTATTCTGTCCACAGAATACACGTCCACTTCATCCTCCTTATCCTCTTCTTTTTCTGCATCGAAAGCTGCCATTTCTGCATCCATAAAACCAAAAAATAGTCGACCTCCATCATTGGTAAAAGTGAATCTGTTGTTGGATCTCAAAGTAAATCCATCATTCGCATCCGAAGCACTCAGTAACGTGATTACCTCATCATTGACCGCACTCCAAATGTGAAGGGAAGCATCATCTTCCACATACGAACTGTCATAAGTAGCTTTGGTGAAGGCTATTTTTTGCAGGTCATGATCCCAGGTAAGATTGGCATAAAAACCGCTTTCTACCGCGTCAATCGTACGGGATTCCTCTTCATTCAGATCGAACACAAATAAGCCATTTTCGGCATCCGAGGTATCCACGACCGAAAACGCCAAGTAATTGGAGAGGCTGTCGAAGGCGATCTCATGTACAAATGGGAGTTCAAATTCATCCCCTGATGTCAGGTTTCGCAGGGTGAGCTTCGTTCCTAATCTTCGGTTCTTAGATTTCAGGTCCTCTACTTCCTTAGTCTGTATATGGTGAACGGCCAGCCAATGCCCGTTATCCGAAAACAGAAAAGAACGGACGCTGTCAAATTCTGTGATATCGCCACTGTTGGTCGCTAGCAGTGAAAGTCCCTGCTGTGGTTTATCATTACCTTCCTTCAGCTGCTCAGCCAGCTTTACTTTTCTAAGGGCTGCTGCCCAAGCTCCGTTTGGTGTGATATTAGGAGAAGCTCCCAGTTCTATGGAATGAGTAGTACGCCCATTGGTGCTTTTAACTTCAACTTTTCCGTCACCGTAATCGGGCCAAACTTCATAAGCTACCCACTCGCCATTGTCGGAGAGCTCGATGGAGCCGATGTCTTCAAATTTCATTACATCTTCGAAACTCAAGACATCTTGTGCCGTAGCCATATTGGTGATCATCAAGCTAAATAAGAGAACAAAACAGTAGCGAATTTTCAGAGAAATCATAGATCTATAATTAGTTTTTGTATAATGCCTGAAAGAAAATGTATTCAGGCGTCAGATGAAATATTTATTCTGAACCTTTTGGATAATTTTACCGGACATAATTTCCAGCCATGAAAAACTCAGATTATACTTACGATTATTTTTTAGAAGCTTTTGAACATGCAAAACAGACGGCTTCGGAATTAACAGAAAATGTAAGTGAAGACATTTTTCTCCAAAAACCCGACGAGGAAAAATGGTGTATGGGCGAGATCTTATTCCATTTGGTGCGGACAGGACGTACTTATTTCTCACAGGTCAGGAAAGGACTTAATAAGCCTGAGGATAAACTAAGCAGTGGGAATGGGCCGTTTACACCAAATTTTGTTTTCCGTTGGTTCATTGGTCAGGTCAGCCCTGAAAATCGCCGAAAACTTCCTACCGTTTCAGCTTTTAAACCGGTTCAAACTACAGAGATCGATAAACTGGAAGTACTGAAAAGGTTTATAGATCTACAGGACGAATTCATACATACCTTAAAAAAGGCAAAGCTAGAGGGACTTGATCTGGATCGTATCAAGACCCGAAATCCTGTTATAAAAATTGTACCGATGTCTTTGACGGCGTGTTTTGCTGTGATCGAGGCTCACCAGCGTCGGCATTTTGATCAGATGAAAGAATTAAAAGAGCGGTTTAGCGATTCATAGTTCATTCCACCGCGAAGCATTTGGAACGAGGGGTAGGGGAAAAGTAGCGATCATTGATTTAGCGGGTCACACAGGTTTCTACTACCTCTTTCTAAGATTCTGCTTCTATGTATCCTCTGTTCTTAGATAAATTTAGCGGTCAAATTTTCGTTCTTTTTTGGGGTACCTGTCATAGGGGAAAAGAAATAAACCATAGGGCTCGTGGCCTTTCCTGCCCACATCCTGATGGTGCCGTTGATGAGCCCTTTGGATCAGCTTCATGACCTTGCTCTCGCTACTGAAGGGTAGAAATCTTTTGTGGGCAAATAAGTCGTGAATTATAAAATATAATATTCCGTAAACGGCGATTCCGCTTCCAATCCCAAATGACGGAGAAGCAAACATTGCATTTGCGCCTTCTACCATCAGCCAGATCGAAATTCCTGCAAAGAATAATGAAAAGATATCGTTTAGCTCAAACAGCCCATGATCCGGTTTGTGATGCGACTCGTGAATTCTCCATAACAATCCATGAAAAAGCCAGCGATGTACGCAGTATGAAACAAATTCCATCCCGATAAATCCTACTGTCATAAAACCAAATAAATAGAGCCAATCCATAATTCTGTGTTTGAATAACTTTCCAAAGATTTCTAAATCACAGTGACGCAAAACTTTGTGTCTCTGCAAAACGATCTTTCTTTTTTTCTAATTAGCCCAACTAAAATTCTCAGATAAAAGTTTAAACTCACCTAAGATACACATATATTATACATATAATTTATATAATCAGTTAAGCTTTCATGGAGGGACTTAAAATATATCAGGGCGGATCGGAAAAAAAGCCTAAATATGAGATGAAGCTATCTCAAAAAGCAGAGACCGGATTTGTGTCACCGGCAGCCGATCATCTTCAAAAGCCATTGGATCTTGAGGATTTGATCGTACACCGACCGGCTGCTACTTTTTATGTTCGGGCGGAAGGAAATGCCATGCAGGCTTCGGGAATTCATAACGGAGATATTTTGGTGGTTGACCGTTCCATCCATGCCAGTGACGGCTCCATTGTAATTGCTGCAATTGAAGAGGAGCCGGTAATCCGCAGATTGGTAAAACGAGGAACGCGACTGTTCTTGATTTCAGATGCCCCAAAATATGAACCCATTACTATTCATCCGGACACCAACTGGATGATCTGGGGGGTAGTTACCCATGTAGTACACCGATATGAGCCATGATCATTGAACCCGGATCTTTTAATACCCGACGTTCTATTGCATATGCGATGATCGACTGTAATAATTTCTATGCATCCTGTGAACGAGTTTTTAATCCTGCCCTGCAAGGAAAGCCTATAGTAATTTTATCCAATAATGACGGCTGTGTGATCGCTCGTTCGGAAGAAGCTAAGAAGTTGGAGATTCCCATGGGGGCACCGGAATTCAAATACCGAACATTCTTTAACCAGAACAATGTTGTAGTTCGGTCTTCCAATTATCCGCTTTATGGGGATATGTCGCGCCGGGTGATGGAAACACTCCTGCACCTTACCCACGACATCGAGGTTTACAGCATTGATGAGGCTTTTGCTGAACTCTCCACAAATACGTATTCCGACCTCGCAGAATATGGGAAAGTGATCAAAGAGACGGTTTATCGCTGGACGGGACTTTCCGTTTCTGTTGGGATAGCTCCAAGTAAAACTCTGTCTAAAATTGCGAATGAAACCGCCAAACGGAATCTCTCCTACAACGGTGTCCTTAATTTGTGTGATAACCCGGGAACCAACCACATTCTTAAAAATATGCCCTTACAAAAAGTATGGGGAATCGGACATAGACTTACCGTCAGGCTGAATCGCTTTGAGATCAAAACGGCTTATGATCTGAAGCAAAAAGTTGACAATAAACGCTGGGTTCGAAAGCATCTGAATGTAACAGGATTACGAACGGTACTGGAACTCAATGGTTTGCCCTGTATGAAATTAAGTGAAGCACTCGAATCAAGAAAAGGAATTCTTACCTCCAGAATGTTTGGAAAACCATTGTATGACCTTAAAGAAATTGAAGAGGCCGTTTCCACTTATATTTCACGGGGAGCCGAAAAGCTGAGGGCACAAGGTTCCGTAGCAACCAATCTGCAGGTCATGCTGATCGGAGATAAATTCAAGGATCCAAAATCGAAGTATAAATACGGGGCATATACTTCATTTAAGGTGCCAACCGCGCATACACCAACGCTTATTCATGCCGGAAAGCGGCTTACAAGATCCGTGTATCACCCCAACACCAAGTACAAGAAGGCTGCTATAATGCTAACCGGACTCGTTCCCCATAGTGAAGTCCAGATGGATCTATTCGATCCTGAACTCTATACCCAGCAGCAATTTCAATTAATGGAATGCATCGACCAAATCAACACCAAACACGGAAGAAATACGGCTACTTTTGCTGCAACCGGATTGCACCGAAACAATCAGCAGGAAGCCTCCTGGAAAATGAACCAAAACTTTTTGAGCAAGCGTTATACCACGGAATGGAAAGAGATCATGGTAGCCAAAGCGAAGTGAGGGATGATGAAGTGATGAGTGATAAAGTGAGTCATATCGATTTACTTTATCACTTGTCACTCTTCACTAATTCCGAGGCTTCTTTGCCGAGCTGCATTCCGAGGGCTACGCCCATTCCGCTGAGTCCGGCTACCACGATCGTTTTGTCAGAAATGCGTTTTAAGATCGGGCTTTTAGTTGGAGTGAATCCCATAATACCCGACCATTCCGTTTCGATCTCCCATCCAAGCGGAAGTTTCAGGACGTCATTAGCAAATCCCAAGAGATGTTTTTTGATCTTTACGTTGGTCCCAAACTGAGTTGTTGTCTCAACATCAATGTCTAAACTTCGAGCGCCACCAAGTAACAGCTGATTGTTCCCAACCCCTCTGAAATAATAATAACCGGCATCGAAATGATACGTACCCTTCCACTTAAAATCGGCAATGGGTTTGGTTACCATCACAAATCCTCGGCCGGGTTTGATCTCTACCTCATCCAGTAATTTGGAGGTGAATGAATTTGTAGCAACCGCCACCTGACGTCCTATCAGCTCTATTCCATTTTCTAATAGAACACTTCCCTCTTTCTGTCTCATAGCAGACACCTGTGACTGCCACCGAAATTCTACTCCCAATTTCAGATTATCTTCATAGAGAGTCCGCATCATTTTTCCGGGATGAAGGCAGCCCTCGTGCTTTATACTTATCGCCGGAAATCCATTATGCTCAGTTGCTTCATACACATTTTCTGTTCCGGCCGCCTCTTTCAGCCACCGATTGCAGGTATCGAGATGGGCAAGTGCTTCCTCATATACGTTTTGGTCCGTAAAGATTTCATATGCACCGGGCTGCCTGTATTCGATGTTCTCATCACCAAGTGTGTTTCTCAATAACTTCAACCCGTTGAAACGCCGTCGTATTCGATCTATGATCTTCGATTCTTCCTCGATCTTCATATCCGCCATATGTTCGGTAACGGACCCAAAACAGGCGAACCCAGCATTTCTTGTGCTGGCTCCAATAGGGAAAAATCCACGGTCAAGCACCAGGACCTTTTCTTCAAGATGAGCTTTTTTATAAAAATAAGCTATCGATTGCCCCGTGAGCCCTGCACCAATAACGACCAGGTCAAATTTCCGGTCATATAATTCCGATTCCCAAAAAGAGCGTTCTGCGTTTATCATTGGTGATCAAAAACTAAGGAGACCATTAAGGGTGTTGCTACTTCGAAAAAACAATCATCCACGTTGTATTTGGGGTGATGCCACGGATAAAGTGAATCTGACTCTTTACTTCCGCTTCCTACAAAAAAGAAAGCGCCGGGAAAGTGCTTCTGATAGAAGGCAAAATCCTCGCCTGCCATCACGGGTCGCTTCAACTCTATGGCAGAACCTTTCCCAAATAGTTTTTCCATAGTACTTAATACGGTCTTTGCCTCTTTTTCAGAATTAATGACTGCAGGATATCCTCGATTAAATACAAATTTGTACCCCCCTCCGGCCGACTCTGTAATTCCTTTGGCCAGCGACTCCAGCTTTTCGATCACCAGGTTTTCCGTATCCGGAGATAAGGTCCGGGCCGTTCCCCACAACTTCACTTTTTCAGGAATAATATTGTGAGCCGTACCTCCCTCGATCTTACCGATCGTTACCACCACAGGCTCGGTAGGGTCTACATTCCGGCTGGCAATAGTCTGCACCGCATTGATATACTGCGATGCTAAAACAATTGGATCTATGGCTTCATGAGCTCGAGCAGCATGACCTCCTTTCCCAATAATTTCAACCTCAAATTCTGAAGTTGAAGCCATAAAAGGGCCCGCTTTTGTAGCAATGGTTCCGGGTTTATTCATAGGCGAGGTATGAATGCCGTAAATAGCCTGCACATTTTGTTTCTGAAGAAATCCGGTTTCGCTAAGCAATTTCCCTCCGCCCGGTAATTTTTCTTCTCCGGGTTGAAATACCAACAACACTTTCCCCTCAATTTCACTTTGCAGTTCTTTTAGAATTTTGGCGGAGGTTAATAAATTTGAAGTGTGTGCGTCATGTCCGCAGCAATGGGATACTCCATCATTTTGAGACATGAAATCTCTTTTCGCCTCCCCCTCCTCTGCTATTGGCAAAGCATCAATATCAGCACGCAAAGCGATCACTCGGTCTGATTTCTTCCCCCCCTCTAAAACACCAACACAGCCTGTTTCAAGAGGGCTTTCATAGGGTATTCCAAGTTTATCCAATTCAGTTTTTATAAACTTTGTGGTCTCAAATTCCTGAAAACTTACTTCAGGATGCTGATGCAAATAGCGCCTTGTTGATATCGTATCCTGAAGGTATTTTTCAGATAGTTTTTTAATTTTGGAGTGCATGCTTTTTAACCTGAATTATTTTTTATGGATAATAAGGATATTATAGGAGTTGACGTAACCTTTTAAGCCAACAGTCGTACTTGTTTGGGTTACTAAAATAGAAGGACTTATGAAAACATCATCTTGGGAAATTATTATCGCCGGCTTTATTTTTGTTGGAATTGGAATATACCTCATAGAGCAAAATTCTCCCCCTATAAACGCTCCACAGGCTCCTACTCCCCCCGACAGTATCCAACTTAACATGGACGGAAATAATCTTAGAGTTTTTGAATTAAAAAGCTTGCAAAATCTTGAAAACCTTCAAAATTTGGAAAACCTGAAGAACCTTAGCAATCTCGAAAACCTTAAAAATCTTACTAATTTTTTACCCGCTGAAATTAGAACAGAGTTTGAGAAAGAAATTGATGAGGTAATGAAAGAGTTTGACCAGGAAAGTGTAAATGTGGTTTTAAATTCTGAAGAAGGCACGATCTCAGTAAACAAAATACTTTCGACCGAATCTGGAAGCTGGACCGCTGTCTCTCCCGGTATATTTGCTTATGTAAAGGAATTTGATGCTTCAGAACTCACAGAAACCGAATTAAAATTACCCTTTGGTTCCATTGAAGTTATTGGTAGTAATAACCCACAAGCCAAGCTTACAATTCAGGCATCAGGACAAGTTTCTACAAAAGAAGATCTCAGGTCTAAATTGAACACTCATGCTGAAATTGAATCAGATCGGGCCATCTTTGAGATCAGAACGAGAGATTCGCAAAATAATGATCACAACATTCAGCTTCAGGCTACTCTTTCCGTCCCAAATGATATAAGAATCTATGCACTTACTAATGCAGGACATATTTCATCTAAAGAAATTAATGGGGATCAGCATTATAAAACTCTGGGTGGTCATATTGTTTTAGAAACACTTACCGGAAAATTGACCGCTGAAACCGGAGGTGGTCATATTACTGTTTCTGATTCTGAAGGAGACCTGACATTGATTTCTAATGGCGGGAACATCAGAGCACAAGATTCAAATGGGACTTTGGTTATGAAAACCTCAGGAGGAAATCTTCAGGCGTATGAATTTGATGGTTCCATACAGGCTAATACAAATGGCGGTAATATCGAACTCAGATTACTTGAGCTTACAGGAAACTCAAACACCTCTACCGGAGCCGGCAGTATCTTCATCTGGTTTCCTAAAACCGGTAATGCAGCCTTCAACTTATCGGGTAGTTCTGTCGAGATCGATTCTGGTCTTAATTTCAAGGGATCTCAATCTTCCGGTTCAGCTTCAGGCACTATAGGAGGTGGAGGTAACACCCTAACTGCAAAAACCAATTATGGTAAAGTGATCCTAAAACCTCACAATTGACCCTTCTTGCCTTTAAAAAGATTATAACTTTTCACTATCCATGAAGAGTGAAGCAACAGGTGTACTGCTATCACAACAGTAAAGATTACGGCTGTCCAAAAGTGAATATCTCCCCATTCGTGCCGGGTTAAACTCAGCCACACTTTATCATGGCCTCCTGGCGGTAATACGACGTACATTATAATCCCGGTTACCAAAAGAACCAACAGAGCTATAAACAGTACTCCGTCTATGTATTTATTTTGAGTATGCTTTCTCATAATTCTCCTTCTATACACTCAATGCTACATATTGCATATAAATAAATGATGAATTTGTTTTGGTTTTACTGAAATAAAGCAGCCTTTAATTTACCTTTGCCTTCCGGTTCTTTTTAAAAAAGCCAATATTATGTCTCCGAAAATACACTCAACCAAAGACGGTTCCTCCACCCTTTACTCTGATAAATATAATCAGTTCTATCATAACCCAAATGGGGCAGCCACCGAAAGCATCCATGTATTTTTTGAGACACCGGGGTTAACAGAGCATCTAAAAACGGCCGAAGCCATCACCATTCTGGAAATTGGGTTTGGTACTGGACTTAATTTTCTGCTTTTGGCAGACCTTTTAAAAGAACGTAGGATCAACATCCCCGTTCGGTTTTATTCCATTGAAGCATTTCCCGTAGATACAAAAACAGCAAAAGGCTTTGACTTCTCCGATCATATCAAAAACGAGGAGCTAAACTCTATTCTTCCAGACATCTTTCACAAGATAGAACCCGGAATGAATACCTTAGTACCTATTGAGAAACTCGATCTTGAATTGCACCTTTTCTATGGCACTTTTGATGAATTTGAATTGGAGGGTCTTCAGGTTGATCACATCTTCCATGATCCGTTTTCACCGGAAGTAAATGAAGAATTGTGGACAAAGGAGACTTTCCTAAAACTCAAATCCTTTTCAAAGCTTGAAACTGTCCTTGCGACTTATTGTGCAGCTTCCAAAGCAAGAGCAGCCATGTGTGCAGCGGATTGGCATGTGGCACGTGCACAGGGAGCATTAGGAAAAAGAGAGATGACCTTAGCCTCCCTTTCAGCAGAAAAGCTAAAGGAATTTAAAAGAGTGAATGAAGAAAAATTGGCTCACCGATATGAAATTGGAGATTTTAGCTGATGATCAGTTTTACTCAGTTACCTATAACTTCTTGAACCTCACTTGCAGCCTTTGTAATTCCATCCGGATGTCGAAGCATACTCGCTCCCAATAAAAACACTGTATCCTTTCCATACTCATTCATCCACTGGGGAATAGTTTCCAACTTTATACCTCCGCCCGGCATTGGAAATATTTTTTTGAAAGGGGAGTCAGAATTTCGGGCAGCATCATTCAGCTTCAAACATTCTTCAAGAGTGAAGGAAAACCGTCCGCCCGTATTTGGATATACCGTTAGATCAGCTCCAAAAGCTCTGCTTAATTCTCCGTAAAGGAAAGCCGGGGTAAAACCATGTTCCGGATCAGTAACAAAAGTGCCCGAGAATGCCGGATGAGCAATTATAGGAAGATCTAGCTCGGATTGAGCTAACTCGTGTATAGCATCGTATCCACAAATATGAGGACAAACCATAACGCCGTCGGCACCAAGGTCTGCTGCAAGTTCATAATTCTTCATCAACTTAGAACCGGATGTTGTTATATTTGGAAAATAGCGTGTCAGAATCCCGGTTTCTGTCATGGTCTTTTCTAATGCTTCCGAAACCTTCATGACACGTTCTTCAAATGGGGCGTAATCCTGATTGGCCAAGCCGTGATCATCTTTGATCATATCGATACCGCCTAAAGCAAATTTACGGGCTTGCTCGGCAAGTTCATTGGTGGAAAGTCCCATGGGTTTAAGAACCCCGCAAGCCATTGGTCGGTTATGTATTCCAAAAACATCTCTTATACCTTCAATTCCAAACTTTGGACCACCAAAAAGATGACTCAAAGATTTCCAGTTTACAGAGGTGACCTTTATCCCGCGCTTTAAGGAAATGTTACCATACAGGATATTCAAAAACTGAGTCCGATCATTGCCGGCATTAGCCAAAGGCCAATTTATTTTAACTTGAAATCTTCCCCCTCTTTCTGGCTTTACTTCTTCTATTCTGCCAACCACTTTATCCAGGATCTCTTCAGAAACTACTTCTTCGGGCAGTTCCACACTTTGTTCGAGGCAGATCCATTTTAGTTTTTCATCTATGGACTCTCCCTCATAACAAGTTATGATATAGTGTACCTCAAATGTTTTCATAGACTTCACAGGTTAAGGTGTGGAAGTGTTATGGTGATACTATTCTTTTTTTAAAATCGGTAGCCCCATTCACAAGAGAAGGAAATTCAGTCTTTAACAAATTCTGTGATCAGCTTTTTGATCTCGTCAATTCCATCCCGGGAGTCAGCTGAATAAGGTAAAATTGGAACATCAATATTCATCTCCTTCATGATACGCCTCACCTTGGCCTTGGACTGATTTACTTTATTCCTGGAAAGCTTATCGGATTTAGAAAGCACCACTGCAAATGGCTTCTCGTTCATCCCCATCCAATAAAAGAAATCTTCATCAAGCTGACTTGGATCGTGCCGAACATCTACCACTTGTAAGATCAAGCGAAGTGATTCTCGGTCCAGCAAATATTCCCGAATATTCTTTCCCCAGCGTTCGCGTTCTTTTTTAGGAACTTTGGCATAACCGTACCCCGGAAGATCAACAAAAAAGCATTCCTCCCCCAGCTTATAGTAATTCATTTGCTGCGTTTTCCCCGGCACATTTGAAGTGCGGGCAATATTCTTCTTATTCAGAAGGGCATTAATCAGAGAAGATTTACCGACATTAGATCGCCCTGCAAAACAGACTTCAGGTAAGCTAACGGTAGGACATTCTTCTAATTTAGTAGCGCTTGTTATGAATGTTGGCTGAGAGTTAAACATCAAATTAACTCGTTGGCTTCTTTCTCAACACCAAAATTTACCGGAACAGGGTAATCCCCCGTAAAACAAGCTGTGCAATACCCGTGTTCAGAATCATTTGCCTCTTTCACAGCTTCCACTAATCCATCTGCTGATAAATAGCGCAAGCTATCTACGCCGATCTCTTTGGCCATTTTATCAATATCCCGGTCAAATTTATTAGCGATAAGCTCATCCGGACTTGGGAAGTCCATTCCATAATAACAGGGACTAATGATAGGGGGCGAACTCACTAAAAAGTGAACTTCTGACGGATTGCATTCACGGATCATATCCACCAAATATCGGGAAGTCGTTCCCCGAACGATCGAATCATCCACGATAATAACCGGCCTACCTTCAATTACTCCCCGCACCGGATTGAATTTAGTTCGAACTTTCTGCTCGCGTGATTTTTGTCCGGGCGAAATAAAGGTACGGCCAACATAATGGTTTCGGATCAGTCCCATATCATACTGACAATCGTGTCCGAGCTTCTGACTTTCTGTAGCATAACCTAAGGCGGCTGTATTACTTGAATCGGGCACAGAGATCACAACCGGCCTTTTTCCTGTAGTATCATTCTTAGTGATCTCACTCAAAGGATGTTCTTTAGCCAGGCGTTTACCGAGGTTGCGGCGGATCTTGTCCACCATCTCGCCAAATATCATACTGTCTGGGCGGGAAAAGTACACATATTCAAAAATACACTGACTAGTACCTGTTCCTTTAGTAGGCGGAATGAAAAATGATTTAGGCTTGTCGGTTTCAGTCGCTTCTTTATCGATCACGATCACCTCTCCAGGTTCAACATCGCGAATATATTCAGCATTGTTGATATCGAATGCACAGGTTTCACTGGCAACGCAAAAGCCCCATCCACCTTTCCTAATGCAAGCGGCCGAAATCCATTGGGATCACGGACCGCAATTAGCTTGTCATCCGTCAGTATCACTAAACAATACGCCCCTTCGATCTGGCGAAGGGCATCCATGATCTGATCCATTTGATTTTCATACAAACTGTGAGAGATCAAGTGTAGAATAAGCTCTGTATCGGAAGTACTTTGAAATAGAACCCCTTCTTTTCTGAAACGCTCTCGAATTTGCTTAGCATTTGAAAGGTTGCCGTTGTGCCCTATCGCCAAATTTCCGTTTCGATAATGAACTCTGAATGGCTGAATATTGGCGGGATTTTTGGAAGAACCCGAGGTAGAATACCGGTTATGGCCAATAGCATTATTACCATTTAGGATCTTATTAAAAACCTTAGACTTACTGAATACATTTAACACCAACCCAAAATCTTTATAAGCAGGCATCGCAAAACGGTTCTTCTCTTCATCAAAAAAAGAAGTTACAATGCCGGCGGATTCCTGCCCGCGGTGCTGAAGAGCATGCAAACCATAATAAGTATGTATGGCTGCATCGGGGTGATTATAGATACCGTAGATTCCACAATATTCGCGAGGTTTGTCGCTCATATTAAAAACTCCATACTAATGAGGATTGATGAGTTCTAAAGATAAGAAATGATTACGGGTTTCGGGAATTATAACTGAGACAAGTTTTCGACAGGTTATTCACAACCAAAGTAAATTACCCTTTTGGTAATTCAACATAAAAGGTAGTCCATTCCCCTTCTTCACTTTCAAACCAAATTTTACCGCCCATTTTTTCAGTAAACTCTTTAGTTACACTTAATCCGAACCCAGAGCCTTTTTCATTTTGTGTGCCTTGCCGACTCCATGTTTTACTGTTAAATATCTTTTGGACCGATTTCTTCGGGATTCCAATTCCATTGTCTTTCACCATAATAAGAACAGAATCACCCTCATCCTGAGATTCTATATGGATCTTGTCTCCTGTCTCAGTGTATTTAATTGCATTAGAAATTAGATTTCGAAAAATAATACGAAGAGCATTTGCATCTCCTATTATTACAACGTCTCTAATATTTGATTCTAATGTTACGTTTTTACGGATAGCGGAAAAGGACTGACTTCTTATAATATCTTTGATCAATGGTTCCAAAGCTACTTCCTTTAAATCAAGATTAAATCCTGAAAGCTGCTCTTTTGCCCACGTAAGTAGATCTTCAATCACATCCACATTCTCCTTCACAGAGAGACTTACATCATCCATCAACCGTTTCATTTCTTCGCCTTTTAGAATATCATCCTTCACTAATTCCAAAACTCCAAGCACGGAAGTGAGTGGTGAGCGTAAGTCATGTGAAACAACAGCAAAAACCCGATCTTTTGCATTATTGAGATCTTCAAGTTCTTCCTTTCGCGTACGAATTTCTTGTAGAAGTAATTCTTTTTCATTTGCTGTTTTTCGAGAAATAAACAACAAAGCAATAATCAATATTATAATTAGTATTCCTGCAACAATTAATATGTACTGTGTTCTGAGGCGCTTTTCTTGCTGTTCCTGTTTTTCCCTGAGAAGTTCATTTACCTGTTGCTGCCGATTCAACTCGAGTTTATTTTCCAGTTGAGCCAGTTCTTTCTCTTTTTCTAAATTAGTTAGACTGTCGGTAAGTATTTTATTGGCTCGTAATGCTTCATATGCATTTTCATAGCGGTTTGCCTCAAAATAAACTTTATGCATTAGTTCCTGTGCAATCATCAAAGTAATTGAACTGCCAGACCCCTCAGCTAAACTCAATGCCTGTTCACTATGAAAAACAGCCTCTTCATTTCTGCCCAGCTCAAGATATAATCTGCTTAATTCAAAATGGTTAAAGTACATACCCTGAGGAAGCCTGATTTCCTCAGACATTTTAAGCGAAGTCATTAACAACTCTTCAGCTTCCTGATATCGATCCATTTCTAACAAAGTTTTCCCTTGATTATGGACAATAATAGCCGGTGGCGCATTGGGTCTTAATTCTCTCCAGAATTGTTCGGCGATCTCATAATTATCAAGTGAAGCCTGATACTCTCCCATACTCCTCAGTGTATTAGCCATATTCAAGTGAGCCCTGTATTCATCAATCGGACTCTTGATCATCCGGGCAAATGCTAACGACCGATCCAGGTAGTAAAGAGATTTTTCAAATTCTTCTATATGCAGGTAAGACACACCCAAACTATTATACAACACAGTCATTAATGCTGAATCCGAAGCAGACTCAGCGTAATCAATGGCTTTGAGATAATTACTAAAACTCTCATTCATATTCCCAAACGAACCATAAGTATTCGCAAGATCTTGATGAGTTTTCGCCAAAAAACGACCACGGGTAGAATCCGGTAGTAAATATGATTTTTCTGCGGCTTGCTGAAGTACCGGAAGTGCCTGAATAATGTCCCCCTTATTATGTAGCACCACACCTTTTATACGGTATAATTCTCCAATTCGTATGGTTTCGGGGAAATCCTGTATTGCGTGATTTACAACAGCTAACGCATTATCAAGTTCTTGGCGATCAACATAAGTATCCGCAATCAGTATAGCTGCATTAACCATGCCTTTCTCGTACCCAATCTGTTTTGATAAACTATCTGCTCGATTAGCTAATATGAGCGTGCTGTCAAAACTTGACTGAGATTGCAACTGTTTTGAATTGAGTAATAAGGAATCTACGTAAGTAGAATCGGTACTCCTTTCAAGATTCTCTTGAGCATATCCTGCGGAAAAGCACAGAAGAAAAAAAGCAGACAAAATAAATTTAAAGCTTTGGATAGTAAGCAATTCAGTTATTCCAGTTGATTAATTTATAATTACAAAGTAACTGATAACAATTAAGTTAAAATAGAAAAGCTCCCTTTAAAAAGAGAGCTTTTCTGAATTGATAACAAAATTTAATCTCAATTCTGTAAGGTAGCATCGAGCTGAATATCTACCCCGGCCAGTGCTTTGGATACCGGACATCCTTTTTTAGCAGCCTCAGCAATCTCCTGAAACTTGTCGTTGTCAATATCAGACACATTACCTTTTGCAATTAGCTTAATGGTAGTAATGGCGCCAGCGCTTGGATCGATAGTCACTTCTGCGTGCGTTTCCACTGAATTTGGGGTAAAGCCCGCCTTATCCAACTCATTGGAAAAAGCCATAGAAAAGCATCCTGCATGTGCGGCTCCGATTAACTCCTCAGGGTTTGAGCCGGATTTGTCTTCAAAACGAGTGGCAAAACTATACTTTCCTTCATAAGAACCACTTTCCAATTTCATGGTTCCGCTACCTGATTTCAAATTTCCTTTCCATACGGCTTCTGCTTTCTTTATAGGCATAATATTAGTTATTGGTTATTGGGTGTTTGATTCATAGTAATAACGAGTTGGGGTAAGAATGCATTCCTTATTTTAGATTTCAGCATTGCTTACTGAAATCACCTTTAATAGCGTTCAAAAATAAAAAAAAAGTAGCTTAGAGAACTAAACTACTTTTATAATAACCTCAAAAATATTTTTCGATTTTTACTTGATCAGGTTAAGCTTTCTAGTTTGTTTAAAATTTGGAGTGGACATCCTGTATAAATACACACCGGATGATAGTGCAGATGCATCAAATGTTACATTATGAATACCGGCACCGTACACTTCATTGTCAATCAAAACATTAATTTTACGCCCCATTATATCAAAAACTTCCAAGGTTAGGTTGGTAGGTTGATTTAACTCAAATGGAATTTGAGTAGTTGGATTAAATGGGTTGGGATAATTAGCCATTAATGAAATCTGACCAGGCGTTTCTATACCTTCCGTTTCGTTACTTGTAGCTACCGGCTCCTCGTCTGTTACCGTGATATTATCTACATAAATAGTCGGTGTTGCGGCCTCTCCATCTCCACGCAATACTAAGCCCATTACTAATAGGTTATCTGCGGAAAATGAATTAACGAGCTGTCCGCTAACAGTTATCCATTCGCCTTCAGACAGGTCACCTCGTAAATAGACCCTTTGTTCGAAAGTGCCACTTCCAAAATCTGCTCCATGATTATGATATGGAGCTACCTCATTTATGTTCGCAAGCTCACCTTCGGGAATATATATCCTGTAATTTATCCATTGGCCAGCCGTAACATCAGCGTTATTTACAGGATCAAAGAAATCCAAAAAAGCATCAGAAGCTGTGCTTATATTTGAAAATGCTATTGAATAATCTCCCGTTAACGATTGTTCCATTGAAACTGATCCGGATCCAAAGTCGCCATTTACACTCCAGCCTTGAAATGTATTATCATCAAAATTCCATTCTGACTGTGCTTGTACTAATACAGGTATTGCAAATATCATTAGTACAGCTAATGTAAAAACACCTGCTTTTTGCGCACATTGTGATTTAATCACTAATTGTATCTTATTTAACATATTAATTGCTCCGCTAGATTATTATTTCCATATCTACAACCAAATACTGACGGTGAGTAGATCTGTATGTATAAAATGTTTACATACGCTTTTGCTATCAGATAAATTGAGCACTAAATAGCATCAATTAATCTATATGTCGAATTTAAAGTGTATGTAATACACTTGTACTATTTTAATTAAACGGAGCTTTAATTGCAAGCGCTTCCAATTTCTAAAACTAAATAGATCTTTAGGTCGAGAGTCTACAGAAATATTGAGTTTTTTCTACTCATTTGAAAAACCCGAAGAAATGCTGGGTTAAACGAATCTGAATAAAAATTATAATTTGCCAGATGAGTCAAAACAAAAAAAGCAGCCATGTTTCCATAACTGCTTCTTTGGAGCGAAAGACGAGATTCGAACTCGCGACCTCCACCTTGGCAAGGTGATGCTCTACCAGCTGAGCTACTTTCGCTTTTTATCAATAAATTCCCTTTCTGAAAGGGCCTCAAATATAAGGGCGATATCCGATATTATTCAACTCTTTTTTAAAATTATCGCTTTAATTTTTTTCTCACTTTTTCTGATTGCACGTTTTGCCGAAGAAATTGTTCATCCGGCAAGATAGGTTTATCCCTATAACGATCTACAATGCATATAAAACCTAGTGATTCGCCTTTATCAGCATGAAACTGATGCAGCGTTTCCGGAGAAATAAAGACCACATCATGTAAGCCAAGTTCATGCACCTGCTCACCAAGAATCATAGAACCGGAGCCACGAATGATAATTACCGAGTGCGGATGCCGGTGATACTCGAGCGAGGTATAGCCCCCGGATTGAACTTCAAAGTAACGAGTTTGAAAGTTGAGCTGCTGTTCATCATCTCCCTCTCCCAGCAACGAAAAACGATGCACCCCGTGGTAGCAGGAATTATCAGCTTTATAGTCTTTCCGCTCTACACCGCTCCATTCATAATTTTTGCACGTTATCAGCTTCGCCATTTCCTTATTAGGTAATCATTAATCAATTGCCTGTAATCTTACGTCTTTTATCTATAATCTACTATATCTTAAATTGAAATCTCTTTCACAGATCCGAGCAATCTTCCCAAAAATTTATTTCCATACACTTTTTCAATATGCTGCATATCAGCGATGATCACCAATAATTCTTTGCTTCGGGAGAAAGCTACGTTTAAAAGCCTGGGCACGGAAAGTCCGTTCTTTGTTTCATCGAATGGTCGTACGGAATAGTGTCGCATTCCACCATTTTGCCATTCTCCACTCATTACGGTATCAAATATGATCACGGATTTTTCACGTCCCTGGAAGGTGTGGATGGTTCCAACTTCAATATCCCGGTATCCTTTTTCCCAAAGGTGATTACGGACTTTATACACACTGTTTCTAAATGGAACAATGATCCCAATATCATCTGCCGGGTGATTTTTGGTGAGCCGTTTCACGCTCTCCTCGATCAGCCGGTGATGAACTTCATTTACAGGCTTAAACCCTCTTTCACCGGTTTCCTGTTCTAATACCGGATTATATTTAGCGGTGTCAATAAGTGCGACCGAGGCGATACTACCATCAGTGATCCGGCCATCCGCAGGCTTTCCTGACTTCAACCTTCCTTCATAGAAAACCGAACTGATCACGCCTGCCAGATCATCTTTCATCCGATACTGAACATCAAAGAAACAGGTAAAGCTTTCGTTGAAATCGTGCCAACTGAATAGATCTTCGGTATTTTGGGATTTGGATACAAAAGTAAAGATATCTTGCTCGAGAAAATCACGCGATTTAGGGTGATCGGTTATTGCTATCGGCGGAAGCTGCATAGGGTCACCGGCAACGATCAGATGTTTTTTGCTTTTAGCAGCCATCAGCAGCATGTAAGGAATTCCGGCCATAGAACCTTCATCCACAACTACAGCGTCATAACTGAGATTATAGAACAGCTCTGAAGTACACACTTTAGCGAGCGTAGTTGCCACCAGCTGCTTTTTCTTCAACTCATATCGCTCGTTCAAATTCAGGAGGCGGTCGATCTCAATTTCCGCCGATTCCGCTCCGCCAAATTCATCCAGTTTATTCCCGGCAAGCTGACATTCAAGCTCCAGTTTTTCAGGAACTTCTTCTCCATTTCGCATCAGTTCGTCGATCTTTTCCTGAAGCTTTTCATAATTACTGAGCGTATTGGAGAGTGAAACGGCATCTGCTTTTCGGCTATCCAGTTTGGTTTTAACCTGATGCTCAAATAGGATGTCTTCGAGACGGGCATCGTCCAAAGCCGCCTCACCATATCGAGTAGTATTCTGAAGATTGAATCCGGGATTGATCTCATACATTGCATCCATCACACTGAGCAGTCCCACATCTACCGCGCGATTGGTATTGGAAACAAACAACACCCGCTTGTTTTGATTCAGTAAATTAGCAACGATATATCCTAAGGTGGCAGTTTTCCCCGTTCCCGGAGGCCCCCATACATACAGAATATTATTCTTCAGGGATTTCTCGATAGCGTCTTTCTGAGATTCATTTCGCAGCTCATCAACTTTGATCTCTGCTGAATCCTTGTGCTCTTTAAAATATTCTTCGGGTTGAAGGAGGGCTTTAAGTTGAGGGACTTCATCTGCTTTATCCTGTAGTTTATACAGGTGCTCCTCCATCTTTTTGAGTACGAAATCATTTTCCCACTCCAAGAAAACTTCATTGATCTTACTGCCCACATTCTCCGGAAATTCCAGCCGTACCTTCTTGTCCTTAAATTCCACCGGATGAACTTTATGCTCTTTGGAATCGATCTTAGCTTTTATTTCCTCAGCAAATCTTAATCCCTTATTCTGAGTTTCAAAAGTGTAGATAAATTCACCGGAGATCTTTTCCAGCGTCCCATTGAAAAGTACATCCGTAGAAGGGGTCTCTCTGACTGCTACGATCTCTTTTTCGATGGCATCAATTGCCTGTTGTAAAACCTTTTTTATCAAAGTAATGTTTAATGTTAAGTGCTAAATGTTAAATGGCAGGAAACCCTACATTTAAAATTATCAAATTTAAAATTATTCACTGATCCCACAATTCTGCGCGTATCATTTCGGAGCTTTTTTCGGATAAAAGGTACTCTAACCTTAAACGGCTTTTCTCCGGGACTTTCTGCTCCACCAGCCGCGCACTTTCAGGAGTGTACAAGATAAGGTCTGATTCGCGAACAAAAAGCGGTAATGATTTTCCATATATGGTACCTGCTACAAACGAACCCTCAAAATGAATCGATCTTTTCAGCTCTTCGATGATCTTGGGAATCGTGTCTTCTGATCCGGTCACTAAACCGATCGTGGCAATTGCCGCACGATCTACCATATTGAGTAAGATATCCGGGTCATAGTCATATACAATAGGAATGATAAGTAGACTTTCACGAAGACTTCTGAAATTACTCATCAAATGTATGGGAACGAAGAGCGCATCGTATTTGGCTGCACTTTCGTATTCACTTGCGCTGATAACCTGACTTTTAACGCCTACCTGTTTTTTGATCGCGTCTGAGATCATTTTACCAACTTCGTGATTCTCGCCCACGCTGGCACAGGTTTGAATACGGTCAGGCCATTCCATAAAACCAAGCTGCTCCTGAAACAGTAACTCGATCTCGGATTCATCCAGTCCATAACCGATAAGCTCTTCTACCAGCGCCTGTATCTTTTCACCCCCAACTTCCAGCCGTGCCGATTTATCCAGCAACGTATTCTGATTTTTTACGGTGAAGCCACGCCCCTGCTCCCCCAAGATCAACCCTTCGTCCTCAAGGATATGATACGCCTTACGAACCGTATGGAAACTCGCCTCCAGTTGCTGCCCCAGTTCCCGGGTAGATGGCAACATCTCTCCCACCTGAAACTGCTTGGTAGCGATCATCAGTCGTATTCGGTCAGCAATATGTTTGGCGGAGGTTTTCAAAATTAAATTCAGTGCTTAATTAAAATAAATGTGGTATTTGAATATCCTAGTAATCCTTGTTCATTCATCATTCCGTGTTGAATATTGGATATTCCATACTCTATCAGCCATAAAAGTCTTCAATGATCTCAAGATAAGCATTCACGGTTCGTTCTAATCCCCAAAATAATGATTTACTGATCAATGCATGCCCAATACTTACTTCATTCAGATGGGGTACAGTTTCCAGCAGGTCAGGCAGGTTTTCTAAATTTAGTCCATGACCGGCGTTTACCTTCATTCCCAGATCGTTGATCAGTGTAGCTGCTTTGCGGAGCCTGGTAAGTTCATGCTGTTGCTTACCAGTCGATGCATTTGCAAAAGTTCCGGTATGAAGTTCGATGGCATCGGCTCCCAGCTCATGGGCAAGTTCAATATCATTGGTATTTGGGTCTAAAAACAAACTGATCTCTACATTGGTTTTTCGCAATGCAGGAAATACACGTCCCTTGAAATCATTATAAACAGTTTCCATATTGAGTCCGCCTTCAGTGGTCAGCTCTTCTCTTCCCTCAGGAACCAGTGTGCACAAATGGGGATCAACATCGGTACAGATTTTTAACATTTCATCGGTAGCTGACATCTCAAAGTCCAGCTTTCCGCGTACATTTTCTTTTAATCGATATACGTCTTCATCACGAATGTGCCGACGATCCCCTCTGAGATGAAATACAATTCCTGCAGCCCCGGCTTCTTCACAGATCTGAGCCGCTTCAACAGGGTCAGGATAACCTTCACCCCGGGCATTTCTGAGCGTTGCAATATGGTCGATATTGACAAGTAATTTCATTTAAATTTCGGTGTTTTTTAATTTCAGTAATTATACTTCAAAAGTAAGCATATCCGTTTATATTTACAGATAATGAAATCAGACGGCATCATCATCAAAAAAGTACTGCTAATTATTTTTGCAGTAGCCATACTTACGGCCTGTGGAACAGTCAAAAGAGGCTCGATTCCCTGGGAAGCAGAAGAGAATACCTCGGTTGGTAAAGACTCTGACTCTGATTCTAATTCTAAGTCTGGCTCCGGTGAATTTGTCATAAGTGAGGATGCTCCGGCAGATATAAAAGAACGACAGGAATTCCTCCAGCTTGCCTATAACGACTGGAAGGGCGTTCCCTATGTTCTTGGGGGTTTGGGATATGAAGGCATAGATTGTTCAGCATTTATGCAGGTGGTTTTTGAAGATTATTTCTCAACATTACTTCCCCGTACAACTTTGGAACAATTATCAACGGGCAGATCGGTGAAGAAGCAAGAGATCACAACCGGGGATATGGTTTTCTTTAAAACCGGACGAAAAACCTATCATGTTGGAGTAATGGTAAATGAAAAGGAGTTTTTACATGCCTCAACTTCCGAAGGTGTAAAAATTTCTCCGCTTGATCATCCTTTTTGGGAAGAAACCTATTTAGGGATACGAAGAGTATTTTAACGATCACCTTTTTTTATAGTGATGGTTCATCATTTTTTTATAGGCCTCAGTCAGTTCTATGTCCCGGCGCTTCATCATAGCTTTCATCGCTTCAACTGCTTTATCGAACTCATATACCCCATATTCTTCTGATCCCACCCACGAGAATGAAGGAATATATTTTGGAGGAAATCCCGACATAAAAATATTTGAACTGACACCACATATGGTTCCTGTGTTCAACATTGTATTGATCGCAGTTTTGGAATGATCACCCATTATAGTTCCCAGAAACTGGGCTTCTGTTTCAACTTCTTTTTTTGTATTCCAATCTGTGATGCGGACTGTACTGTAGTTATTTTTCAAATTTGAGGTATTGGTATCTGCTCCCAGATTCACCCACTGGCCGAATATTGAATTCCCAACAAATCCATCGTGCGCTTTGTTGGAATAGGAGTGAAAAATACAGTTTGAAACCTCACCTCCTACTTTACAAACGGGACCGATCGTTGTACCACCGTAAATTCGCGCCATCATTTTTACCGTAGCTCCTTTTCCAATTACTACAGGCCCCCGCAAAATACTGCCGGATTCAATATGTGCCCCTTCCATGATCACAACCGGACCATCTTTCGACAGGATCTGAACTCCCGATTCGATCTCTACATTATCAGCAACAAAGGTATTTTGAGGGTCAGTAATGTTTGCTTCAAGCTTACTCTCTGTCTCTGAAACAGCCTTTAATCCTGTAAGCGGAATATCTTTCTCTATTTCATAAGAATTCAGAATAAGCAGATCCCATAGATTTTCAAGGTATATAAGGTCTTCGGTTTCTTTTGGTGAAAGACCTTCACCTGAAAACACATTACGGTCAAACATTTGCTTTGATGGTTTTCCAGCTATCATCGCGGCAACAGTATCCCCTTTAAATAAAAGCTTCTCCCCTTTTTCTAAAGATCGAATGGCGGTTACCAAGTTTTCTGATGGCAAAAACCTGGAGTTGATCCAAAGCACCGGTGCTTCACGTTCAACCGGTGTATTTGGAAAAACACCGCTGAGGTATTCCGGCAGCAACCTGCTAAAAACATTCACCCCTAATTTACGCATCCATTTTTGGCGGATGGTATAGATCCCAATTCTCAGATCATCAAGCGGTCGTGAGAGTGTCAGAGGTTTAAAACGCTTGGCTTTTTCATCCGTAAAAAAACACACTTGTTTGATAGATTGCTGTCCCATAAATATTAAAAATCGTAATCGTTATTCTATATATAAGGCTTTATATTTAAGGAATATCGCAACCAAAAAAAATTATTTAAGCAATAAGAATCTATGTGTGGAATTGTAGGGTACGTAGGAGATAAACAAGCGAGTAAAGTTATTATTGATGGACTCAAGAGGCTCGAATATAGAGGATATGATTCTGCCGGAATTGCTATCATAAACGGTCAACTGAGCATAAGAAAAGGAAAAGGGAAAGTTGCTAATCTTGAAAAGATGGTCGGCAACGATGAAATGGGAACTATTGGTATCGGCCATACCCGATGGGCGACCCACGGTGAACCTAATGACATAAACTCTCACCCACACACTATTGAAAGCGGCAAGCTTGCTATTGTTCACAATGGAATCATAGAGAATTATAACACCCTCAAGAAAAAACTAACCGAAGACGGATATAGTTTTTATTCCCAAACCGATACCGAAGTACTTGGAAAGCTGATCGAAAGTTTTCTAAAGCAGGATTCATCTTCGCTAAAAAAAGCAGTACAACTTGCCCTTCATCAAGTGCATGGAACATATGGAATTGCCATTGTTCACTCCGACTTTCCCGACCAAATTGTGGTAGCAAGAAAAGGGTCTCCTTTACTGCTTGGTGTTGGAGATGGAGAAATGCTGATCGCTTCAGATGCGTCTGCTGTTGCGGCTTATACGGATAAAGTTGTTTATCTGGATGATGGTGAGATCGCGGTTATTACCAAAAATGATTATACGGTTGAGTCAGCAGATCAGGTTGAACTCTCAAAAGAAATTCATGAATTATCGCTTAGTTTAGAAGAGATCGAAAAAGGCGGTTTTGACCACTTCATGCTTAAAGAAATCTTTGAACAACCCAAAGCAATTTCTGACTGCCTTCGTGGCAGAATCGATCCTAAGAATGGAACCATCACGCTTGGCGGTATAGAAGGAGTTATGGATCAGCTCGTTAATGCCAGAAGAGTGATCATAGCTGCATGCGGAACCAGCTGGCATTCCGGATTGGTAGGTGAATATTTGTTTGAATATCTCGCTAAAGTTCCGGTTGAAGTTGAATATGCCTCAGAGTTCCGGTATAAAGAGCCTTTGGTGGGAGAAGGTGATGTTATGATCGTGATATCACAGAGTGGGGAAACTGCAGATACTTTGGCAGCCCTTCGAGAAGCTAAAGAAAGAGGTGCATTAGTGATCGGTGTGGTCAATGTGGTTGGTTCTACGATCGCACGCGAAACGGATGCCGGTGTTTACATCCATGCCGGACCGGAAATTGGAGTTGCCTCAACAAAAGCTTTTACGGCACAAGTCACCGTACTCACGATGATGGCCATAAAACTTGGGCTTGAAAAAGGAACCATTTCAAAAAAAGAGGCTAAAGAATTAATTACCGAGCTTTCAAGTATCCCACAGAAGATCGAGGAAATACTTCAGAACACAGATCAGATCAAACATATCTCGAATCTGTTTTCCTATGCTCCCAACTTCCTTTACCTGGGCCGCTCCTATAGTTTCCCGGTAGCTCTTGAAGGGGCTTTAAAATTGAAAGAGATCTCGTACATCCATGCGGAAGGCTACCCTGCTGCCGAAATGAAGCACGGCCCCATAGCTCTGATCGATGAAATGATGCCCGTAGTTGTAATTGCGGCTACCCATCACACCAACGATAAAATGATCAGCAATATTGAGGAAGTACGCGCCAGAAAAGGTCGCATAATTGCAATCACTACTCCAGAAAATGAAGAGGTTGGTGAACTCGCAGAATTTTCATCTATGGTTCCAGAAACCATGGATGTATTCTCTCCGCTTCTCTCCGTTATACCCCTACAGCTTTTATCTTATTATATAGCCGTTAATAGAGGGTGCAATGTAGATCAGCCTCGTAATCTGGCAAAAAGCGTAACTGTTGAATAAGCTTTGTGGATAAATTGAGGAAAACTTTTTCCCACTATTACTAATCCTTTAGCTATTTATTACTGAAAACGATTTTGTATTAATTTTTCCTAATATTTATCTGTGGATAACTTGACTTTTATTTGATAAATGCTTTAAATCCCGTTCGGTTAGTTTAATACTTTTATATCGGTCATGAAAAACTGGAAGACATTTCTTTTTAAGGTTGTGGTTTTGGTATTAGTAAGCATCGTAATTTTTACAGGCTGAGCATATCTATACTTATCGCAAATAATTGCTCATTAGAGTGGGGTATACTACGTTAAAAAAATTTTCGGCTTATTAAGTTCTCTTAATAATATGAGTTCTTGTTAAATTCATAACTACCTTCAGGTCAACATATAATGTTTAAAGAAACTGCCTGTTATGAGTGCTATTGATCTGAGTTATTTGGAAGACCTGACCGGGGGAGACAATGAAGTAATGAAAGAAATGATCGAACTTTTGATTGAAGAAACTCCCAAACATCTGGAAAACATTAAAGCAGCTCAGAACGAAAAAAATTGGTCTGGATTAAGAGCTGAAGCCCATAAGATAAAGCCAATGTTTCTATACGTGGGTTTGATCGAATTAAATGAGCTCTGCAAGCAAATAGAAGAGAATGCCAAGAATATACAAGATATCAACTCCACGAAGGAATTGATTGCCAAACTTGAATCAGGATATAATGAAGTTGCTAAGGACCTAAAATTGAAAGCTTCAGAATTAAGTTAACGTCATTTGAAGGTGATCAATATCATCTACGATATACACCTCTCCCTCTTCTTTGAAACCCAATCTGTTATAATAATTTTTTAAAGCCGCCTGTGCCTCAATTCTTATCTCATCTCCCTTACATAGTTCAATCCCTTTCTTAATTAGTTCCGATCCCAAACCTCCTCCCCTATACTCACGTGCTACTATAATCCGGCCTAAACTGGCTTCATTATCATACTTAACTCCAGCTTTGAACAGTCTTAAATAAGCCGCAATCTTACCCCCATCATAAAAGAGCAGGTGGTTTGCCCTGTCATCATATCCATCAATATCTTCGTAGAAACATTGCTGTTCGATCACAAAAACCTGTTGGCGTAACCTGAATAGATCTTCCAGTTCTTTTGGCTTCAATTCATCAAAATTTTTATAAACAATATTCATAACTCAATTTTTATGTAACCATTTCCAATACTGAAACGTACAGAAAACCCACTTTTAATTAAATACCCTATTATGATCTGGGCCTGGTTACTAAATAGTATTTCCGTTTACGCCACTGCAAGTTTGCTTAAAGGCGTAGAGATCAAAAACTTTTGGAGTGCAGTTTTTGTAGCTGCCTTACTTGCTTTAATTAATGTCTTTATAAAACCCATTTTACTGATCTTAAGCCTACCCATAACCATCATCACCTTTGGGTTATTTGTATGGGTGATCAATGCCGCACTCATTATTTTTGTTGATGCTATGGTAGAAGGATTTAAAGTCAAGAACTTCGGCTGGGCACTAATTTTTGGACTCGTAATGTCTATCATAAGCTGGACTCTTTTCAAGATTTTTGCGTAAAACCAATACCAAATAACAAAGGCTACCTTAAAAGCAGCCTTTGTCGTGTGTATAAATTTTGCCTCAGTTGTCAGATATTATCACAAACAGCCTGAGTGAAAGTAGAGGTTGTTCCTTCTCCACCAATATCCGGTGTACAGTACACTTTCTTTTCAACCAAAGTTTTGTATATCGCTTTTCTGATATTTTCGGCTACTTGTTTTTGATCAATATGCTCCAGCATCATTAATGCTGAAAAAAGAAGTCCCATTGGATTCGCAATATTCTTACCTACAATATCAGGAGCTGAGCCATGCACAGCTTCAAACATAGCTGCATCATCCCCAATATTAGCAGCACCGGTTACACCGAGTCCACCTACAAGGCCTGAGGCTAGATCAGATAATATATCTCCAAATAAATTGGTCGTTACTATCACATCAAATTGCTGAGGGCGCATAACCATTTGCATAGCCATGTTATCTACGATCAGATCCTGAAATTCAATATCAGGATATTCCTTAGCTATCTTTTGTCCAATTTCCAGGAATAATCCGGTTGTAAGCTTCAGGATATTAGCCTTATGAACAAGTGTCACCTTCTTGCGATCATTGTTCATGGCATACTCAAATGCAGCTCTGATAATTTTTTTACTGGCTTCTTCAGTCACCACAGCAATGGCTTCAGAATGACGCTTATTTTCTCCTTCATCGATCCATTTTTCTTTCCCTATATATAGTCCCTGAGTGTTTTCACGGAAAAGAACCATATTAACGTCACGGAATGGTGTCTCGATACTTGGAAGTGTTCGGGCAGGTCGAATATTGCTATACAGATTAAATTTTTGACGAAGAGCTACATTCACAGATCTGAAACCTGAACCAACCGGTGTTGTAAGCGGGCCTTTTAACGCAATCCTGTGTTCTTCAATAGCTTCAACCGTTTCATCGGGAAGAGGGTTATCAGTCTCCTCATAGGCTTTCAAGCCGGCTGATCTCTCGATCCAATTAACCTCAGCTCCGGCTTTTTCTAAAATTGTAGTAACGGAATTAGTGATCTCTGAACCGATTCCATCACCGGGTATTAGCACAACGTTTTTCATTCGAACAGTAATTTATATTCTTCAAATTTTTAAGAGTCCAAATATATTGATTTAAAATCCCAAATGTGAATTAGTGGAAGTTTATTATCACTAACAATAAAGAAAAGGGAGCCTAAAACAAGTTCTGTTCTTTATTTGCCGGAATGAAACAACCTATAAAAAGCTTCTCTCCATAAAAGTAGAACTGTGATGAAACGATCCTTAGTCTGGTTTAGGAATAATCTTAGAATTCACGACAATGAATCTCTGATAAAAGCCTGTCAGGCTAGTGAAGTTCTTCCCCTCTATATCTTTGATCCAAGGCAATTTAATTCTACTTCATTTGGCTTCCCAAAGACAGGCACCTATCGAACCAAATTCCTAATCGAATCTCTTCAAAACTTAAGAAAAAGTCTCCGGAATATTGGAGCAGATCTAGTAGTTAGGACAGGCCATCCAGAGGATATTATTCCTTCCCTGATAAAAGACCATTCTATTGATCTTGTCTTTGCACCTAAAGAAATTACAACTGAGGAAATTGAGATCGAAGAAGGTCTGAAAGAATCTTTAGAAAAGAAGCTGAACTTTTCCTGGGAGAGTACACTATTTCATATAAACGATATTCCTTTTTCTAAAGAAAATATTCCGGATGTATTTACTCCTTACAGGAAGAAAACCGAGAAAGCTTCAAAAGTTCGAAAAGAATTTGAAACGCCCACTTCCGCAAAATTTATAGATGGTATTGAACCGGGAGATATCCCAACTCCTAAGGACCTTGGGATTGAGCCAAGAGAAATTGACGAACGAAGTGTGCTGCAATTTCGTGGCGGAGAAGATGAAGCACTGAACCGTCTCAAAAGTTTTTTTTGGGAAGGAGATCATCTAAAGAACTACAAGTATACCCGAAATGGGTTATTGGGAGCGGACTACTCATCAAAATTTTCTCCCTGGCTGGCAAATGGATGTATTTCTACTCGCAGAATTTACTGGGAAGTGAATCAATATGAAGAAAAGAGAACAAAAAACACATCAACTTACTGGCTGATATTTGAACTTATATGGAGGGATTATTTCCGGTTTTCTGCATGGAAATATGGTAATAAGATCTTTTGGCCTTCGGGAATTCAGGGTAAAAAAAGGGAATGGAGACACTCTGAAACTGATTTCAAGAAATGGGCTGAAGGTAACACAGGAATTCCTTTTATTGATGCTAATATGCGTGAACTTAATAACTCCGGTTATATGAGTAATCGTGGCCGGCAGAATGTGGCCAGCTTTTTAGCACAAAATCTTAATATTGACTGGCGAAAGGGCGCTGAATACTTTGAATCTCTGCTGCTCGACTATGATCCTTGCAGTAATTACGGTAACTGGGCTTATAATACTACTGTTGGGCACGATCCCCGTAATCGTTACTTCAATATTATTAACCAAGCTGAAAAGTACGACAACAATGGAGACTATGTACGGAAATGGATTCCTAAACTAAAAGATGTGCCCAAAGAATTTATTCACAAACCACATAAAATGAATCCCGAACAACAAACGTTATTCAACATAGAGGTTGGAAATGAATATCCAAAACCGATGATAAATCTGGATGAAAGTTATGAAGAAATCAAAGCAAGAGATTAAGAACAAAATTTTAACTTTTACCAAACAGAAAAGATCTGAAAAATCTGTCTCGTCTTCTGAAGTTACCAGAAATCTTTTCTCAGATGTATGGAATAATCATCTTGATAGTGTGAAAGCTATATCAGGTAAATTTAAAAACAAGAGACTTGTCAAAACAACGCAAAAAAGGCCGGATATCAGGATAGATGAAGGCAAAGGACCTGTACGTTTATCTATTTTTAAGCACGATGAGTAAAATGGTCAAAAATCTGACCTTCCTGAAAAAGTATGTCCGGTTTGTAATCGTAGTTTTAAGTGGAGAAAAAAATGGGAAGATGTCTGGGATGAAGTAAAATATTGCAGTGATCGATGCAGGAAGAATAAATAATACTTTTCTAAATTCTATTCCAAACCCACTCAGGCACACACTTTACCAGCCATGCAAGAAGTCGCCACCGCTTCGTTACATACAAATAATTTTTCTTTTTATCGATTCCCTTCACCATCTGCCGCACTGCTTTTTCAACCGGTGCAACCCAAAACATCCCCTTCGCTTTTTCCGTCATTTCCGTCCAGATGTAACCCGCCCTGATCTCAGTAACAGTAATATTGGCATCCACTCTTTTGGCTTTCTGACGATAGCTTACCATATAGTTCGAAATAAAATGCTTGGTTGCTGTATAAGCTGCTGCACGATGATGAGCTAACAATGAAGCCATTGATGACATCCCAACGACCTGACCGCCTCCTCTTTCTCGAAAATATTCGAAAGCAAAGTGGCAACCATGCGCAAAGGCGAGCGCGTTAACTTCGATCATTTTAGATTCAGCCCTCCATGGAGGTAACATCTGGATACGTCCGATCCCTGCATTTAGTACCATAATGTCCATCCCCCCCATTTCCTCGATCAGTTCCTGATACACTTTTTCTGCCCGTTCGTGATCCGTGACATCCAAAGTTCTGATGTAGGCGAGCTCCCCGATCTCGTCTTTGAGCTCTTCGAGCCGTTCCGTACGACGACCTATCAGCCCTATCTTATTTCCTTTTTGAGCGTATTGCAGAGCCAATTCTCTGCCAATTCCCGAAGTGGCCCCTGTAATGATGATGTTTTTCATGGCTTATTATACTATTAGGCTTTTAAGTCTTCGAATACCATCATCATTATTGATTCTATTTTATGACCTGTAGAGCAGGTTTTTTTTGCTTGGCATATTCGAACGCACCAAACATCACGCCGGAATAGAAAAGATCGCCTATCACCGTGTAATGGAAGAATGGAATTCCGGCGGTATAGCTCATTAACAAACCTTCAAGACCCATAGGGTACATTGGATTTCCTATCCAGGAACCAAAGTTGGTAACAAGAAAGAATATCATTGAAGCACTTAGACTTCCGGCGATCACTGTTTTAAAATTAACTTTTTTGAGGATAAAGATCCCTGCAAACACAATAAGGGCAATGGAACCGTACATCCAGTAAAATCCGGGAGTAAACAGAATAAAACCGCCATAGAAGTTTGCAAAGAGTAAATTATTTACTAGTAAATCACTAACAAAAAAGGCTAGCAGCGGTAAGAGAAAAGAGAATTTTTTGTCTGTGAAATAGGCTGCACCAAAAATGGACATTGCACCCATTGGAGCAAAATTATAGGGATGAGGTATAATTCTTGAGAGTGCTGCTATTAGGATAAATCCGGATAAAACTATAAAACGTTTCTTATTCATTGATCTGATTGTGCTTGGTTTGAATCCCTAAAATAAAAAAAGCATCGTCTCAAATGAAACGATGCTTTCAAAATATCAGGTATTTTTAAAATTACATGTCAGCATTGAGCTCAAGATTAAGATCAATGGTAACTTCATCACCAATAACGGCATTTGAAGCCCAGTCACCGGTGCCTACTTCATAATCGGTACGGCTCAAAGCAGTTGAAGCAGTAATGCCTGCAACCAGTGTATTTTCCTGCATAGGATTTTCTCTTACACCAAGAAGTGTAAATGGAAGCTCAACTTCTTGAGAAATATCTTTGATCGTGAGCGTGCCTTTTGCAACAAATTCATTTTCTCCGGTAGATTCAATTTCTGAACTTGTGAATGTAATATGTGGCCATTTTTCTGCATTAAAGAAATCATCTGTTCTTAAATGCCCGTCTCTTCTTTCATTTTTAGTGTCAACGCTATTCACCATGATCTTAACATCGATCATACTTTCTTCCAGGTTCTCCGGGTCAAAGTTTACGGTTGCTTCATAGTCATTGAATTGACCATTAACCGGTGTGAAAAAGTGAGTGACTTTGAAATTAATAGCACTGTGGGCTTTATCAATAGTCCAGCTTGTGACTGCGAAACTTGTAAGTGCCACTGTGGATAATGTAAAAATAGTGACCGCAATTGATGTTGTAATTTTGTTCAGGATATTCATTTTAATTTATTTTTTTGTTTTAGTTATCTACTTGATTGTCATCAAACAGAATCTATTTGTGAATAATTTCATTTAATGTTCAACTAAATGAAGATTGTTATGAGTCTTTGATTGCCTCAGTTATAAGATTCTTACCCTATTTATGTAACATCATGTAAAAACAATTTATAAAGCCGAACAAATTGTATTTTCTTATGTTTAGAAAATAACTAAATCAAAAAGATCTAGTTTTAAATCTATCATTTTAAAATTTTGTCATGAAGAATTTAATGCGTTATACGTTCATAGTATTTTTGGGTGTAATCTTTAGCACAGCAACCGTTTTTGCACAACAACAGCAAATGCCTCCACAGCCGGAACCTCTCAGTCCTGAAGAAGTAACTGACGAGCATTTAGAAAAAGTTTCGAATGTTACTAAAGAAGGTCAGGGTATTCAGGAAGAAGCTGACGAGAAGATGAAAGGGGTAGTGGAAGAAGTTGGAATGGAATATGAGCGTTTTCAGCAAATTATGATGGCGCAGCAAAATCCACAATTAGCTAACCAGATGGAAATCACCAGCGAAGAGCAACAGGCTTTGCAAGAAGTACAGCCTCAGCTGATGCAAATTAATCAGGAAGCTCAGCAAAAATATGTAACCAAAATTGAGGAAGAGGGAATGTCTGTTCAGGAATTTCAGCAAATCGCACAAGCAATTCAGGCTCATCCTGAAGTAGCACAGCGTTTCGAAGAGATCAACAGTCCTGATGATGACGGCTAATTCTAGTCCCTCATTTTAGATCTAAAGCCCGGTGTATAAACATCGGGTTTTTTATTTTATCCAGGATCTTACCTGCTCAGCCACTCTGAATTTTTAAGGGTAAATCGCCATGGTAAATCGGCATCTTCTCCTGCATAATCAACACCAATCCTTTTGCTTTCTTTGATCTGACCTTTCGAAACTTCTATCCCCCGATCTTCGATCCAAATAGTATTTCCCGTCAGATCTGTTTCATTTAATGATGTAGTGATTCCTAATGCTTGTGAAAGTTTACCCGGTCCGTTTGCAATAACAGGCTTCAACTTTTCTTTCTTTCTTCGTTGAAGCATATGTTCCGCTCCTTCTAATGGCTTAACCGAACGTACCAATACCGCATCTGCGAATCCCTCCCTATTTGTCACCACATTGAACAAGTGGTGTATACCATAACAAAGATATATATAGGCAATCCCGGGAGACTCATACAGAGTATTAGTTCTTTTTGTCCGAACATCCGGATAAGCATGGCAAGCCCTGTCAGTTCTTCCATTATAGGCTTCAGTTTCTACGATCGTACCAGAAGAATAGACCCCATTAATATCAGTGCATAGCACTTTACCTAATAATTCACGGCTGATCTGAACGACATTATCACGTTCATAAAATGCAGGAGGGAGCTTAGAAGACATCAGGAGATTGCGGTGTAGGGATTCTCTTCAATAGCAGGTTTATTAATCATATAAATATCCTTGTATGCTCTTCCGATAATGGCACTGATAACAAAAAGAAGAGCCGTATAAAAAGTCCACACTGCTAAAATGATCAGCACCGTATATCCCTGATAAAAATAGCGGTACGTTGAAAATGCATATTCCAGATACATACTGACTCCGAATTTTGCCAATTCAAATAACACCGTATATGTAACTGCAGCTACCAATGCTACTTTTGGCTTTATCTTGCGTTCACTTACAAATCGAAATGCTACATAAAGCACAAAAAAGGCTAACACTATCGGCAGCAGAAAATTCAGAAAGTCATAGATCCAGGGGAGTTGGATCACCACATTAGTAAAAGGGATATCGATCTCACTTAAATTAAATAGTGATATGGTAGAAACAGCTAGACTAAAAATCAGAAATACAATACCAATCACGCTGAATCCAAAGAAATTATAGACCACATCCATTACCGGATGTTTCCGGTCTTTGATGTCGAAGGTATCAAAGAGTACGTGCTTAAGGCTGTGCAGTAATCCCTGAGTAAAAAAGAGAAGCACAATAATACCGATAATACCAAAAATCCGGCGGGCACCGATCAATGGATCCAACAGGGTTTCAATTGTAATGGCCCCTCGAAATACATCATCACTTTGAGTCTCATAGGTAAAGCTGGGGAAAAACTCTCGTCCATATCTTACAATCTCGTTAAACGCCTCTTCAGCGGATAGCAGATACCCAATTATCGAGATCAAAATGAGCACAAAGGGTACCGCACAAATAAATAGGTTGAAGGTGATGGCTGAGGCATTAAAGAATATGTCTTTTTTGCTCGCCAGCTTTAACACACGCTTCCAAAATTCTTTATGTTTTTGCAAAACCGGTCATTGATTTATGAACAGTCAAAATTCGCAGGATGTGGGATGAATTACAAGCGGTGATTTACCACATAGTTTTTGAATAAATTCATTGGTAAGTTCCAAACCTAATTTCCAGCAATCTATCAGCATAAAAAAGGTATTTCGAGCGCATGAGTGCTAAGAAAAAACAAACTCCGCTGATGCGGCAGTATTTCAAGATCAAAGACGAACATCCGGGTACTATTTTACTGTTCCGGGTCGGAGATTTCTATGAAACCTTCGCCGATGATGCCCAGCTGATCAGCAAAGAACTGGGAATCACACTCACCAAAAGAAATAACGGTGGTGACCAAACTCCCCTTGCCGGATTTCCTTACCATGCTCTCGATAATTACCTTCCTAAACTGGTAAAAAAAGGATATAAGGTTGCAGTCTGTGATCAAACGGAAAATCCGGACGAAGCCAAAAAAGCCGGCCGTAAAATTGTGAATCGTGAAGTCACAGAGATCACTACTCCCGGGGTTACCATGTCGGAGAAACTGCTGGACCATAAACGAAATAATTATATCGCCTCCCTGTACTGGGATGGCGATACCATTGGTGTTGCTTTTTCTGATATCTCAACCGGAGAATTTGCACTCAGTCATATTCATGAAGAGAATCTGGATAGCCTGCTGGCAGCCATACAGCCTTCAGAGATCCTGGTTCAGCAAAAAAAGAAAAATAAGCTGGATGAAAAGCTCACTCACCACAATATCACTTATATAGAAGACTGGGTTTATGAAGGTGATTATGGGTATAAACTGCTCACCGAGCATTTTGAAACCCATTCACTGAAAGGATTTGGCGTTGAAAACCTTAAGATCGCTCAAGTAGCTGCCGGTTCCCTGATGCACTATATGCAGGAAACCCAAAAAGCCTACTTACACCATCTCAGAAGATTGTATGCGTACGAAAGCAATGAATTCATGAGCCTTGATGCCGCCACTAAAAGAAATCTGGAACTGGCGACCAGTATTCAGGAGGGCGGAACCGAAGGGACACTGATCTCGATTTTAGATGATACCTGCACTGCAATGGGTGGGCGTTTACTTCGCCGATGGATCATGCGTCCTTTAAAACGACTCAAACCTATACAACAGCGTTTGGATGCTGTAGATAAATTGTTCAATTCCCACGATATCCGGAATTCACTTCGGGAAGAACTGGAACAGATAGGCGATATGGAGCGACTCATCTCCCGCATTTGTATGGGGCGAACAAATGCAAGAGACGTGGTTCAACTTAAACTGTCTCTGGCCCAGATCCCAAGACTCAAAAGCCAGATATCTTCCATCGATGATCCTTTACTCCAGGATATTCTGAGTAGATTAAAACTGCTGATCGAAGTTCAGGAACGCGTCAATTCAGCCCTGAAAGAAGATCCCCCTGCAAGTGTTCGTGATGGCGGAATGATCGAGGAAGGCTTTAACGAAGAACTGGATGAACTCCGGGATGTGGCTAAGAATGGAAAAAAATATATTGCCAAGATCAAGGATGAACTGGCTAAAGAGCACAACATCTCATCCCTGAAGATAGGCTATAACAAAGTATTCGGCTACTACATTGAGGTGACCAATACGCACAAAGATAAAGTCCCGGACTCTTTCATCCGTAAACAAACGCTGGTGAATTCAGAGCGTTACATTACTCCGGAATTAAAGGAAGTTGAAGAGAAAGTCTTATCGGCTGAAGAGCGAAGCAAGACACTGGAATATGAATTATTTGAAGAACTTCGATTGTATGTTGCTGAGTTTGCCGATGATGTTCAGCAAGTTGCCCAGGCCGTTGGGGAACTGGACGTGTTGCAAGGATTCGCAGCAGTGGCTTTCCATAACAATTACGCCAAGCCGGAAGTAGGTGATCACGAAGAAATTGATATTAAAAAAGGACGCCATCCAGTTGTTGAAAAGTCACTTCCAATGGGTGAACCGTTCATCCCAAACGACATTAAGCTGAACAATGAAGATCAGCAGATCCTGATCATTACCGGACCGAATATGGCAGGTAAAAGTATCATTTTAAGACAAACGGGCCTAATCGTATTACTTGCACAGGTTGGTAGTTTTGTTCCGGCAAAGTCAGCAAACATTGGAATGGTTGATAAGATCTTCACACGTGTTGGTGCTTCTGATAATCTTGCTGCAGGTGAAAGCACCTTTTTGGTAGAGATGAATGAGGCCGCCAATATTCTCAATAACGCCACTCCCCGATCGCTGATCCTTTTGGATGAAGTCGGACGCGGAACTTCTACTTTTGACGGTTTGAGTATTGCCTGGTCTTTGGCAGAATATCTCCATAATCATGCCCCGGTTGCAGCCAAAACATTATTTGCCACTCATTATCATGAGCTGAATGAATTGGAGCAAATGTATGAGCGTACCAAGAATTACAATGTTCAGGTAAAAGAACATGATGGAAAAGTGGTCTTCCTCAGAAAACTGGTTCGTGGCGGAGCCGACCACAGCTACGGAATTCAGGTGGCGGATATGGCCGGATTGCCACAAGTTGTTATCGAACGCGCGAAAGAGATACTCAAAAATCTGGAAAGTCACAGTCTGGACATCACCAACAAAAATGGCTCGATCGAGAAAGAAGCTTCATCCAAAAAAGAAGCGACCAAAAAGCTTTCTGATAACATTGAAAAGCAGCCTGAGACTAGTCAAATGTCTATGTTCCAAACACATGTGGATCCAAGATTGGAAACGGTGCTTAATAAGCTGGAAGCCACTGATCCGAATAGAATGACTCCTATTGAAGCACTGATGTTAATTACTGAACTAAAGAAACTGGTGGACTAAGACTGTGTTAAAGTGTTTAAGTGCTTACGTTATTTGCATGAAAAACGCTTTAGCTCTTAAACACATAAATACATGAAGGAAAAGCCTCACAAATCCGGATACGTTGCCATCATTGGGAAACCGAACGCCGGGAAGTCTACGCTGATGAATTATATTCTCGGCAGTAAGATCTCCATCACTACCCATAAGGCGCAAACTACCCGGCATCAAATTGTGGGGATCTTTTCGGATGATGATACACAGATCGTTTTTTTAGATACTCCCGGGGTCATCAGTCCCAAGTATGAACTTCAAAAAGCCATGATGAAAACGGTGGAACGGGCTCGCTCAGATGCCGACCTCATCCTTTTCATTCATGACCCCACAGATAAACACCCAACGGATGATGTGATCAAATTGATCAGTTCCATCAACAAACCGGTGTATCTTGTTGTGAACAAAATGGATTTCGCTAACCAGGAGAAAGCTGAACGTTCAGCAGCTGAAATTCAAGACAAAATGAAGATCCGATCGGTGCATTATGTTTCGGCTACAGCAGGAACCGGAGTGTCAGAATTGATGGAAGAAATTCGTGCCGGACTTTTACCCGGGCCTCCCTTCTATCCCAAAGAAGACCTCAGCGAGCATCCGGTTCGGTTCTTTGTATCAGAGTTGGTACGTGAGCAGATCTTCCTGCAATTCCATCAAGAAATCCCTTATTCCTGTACCGTTGAAATAGTTTCTTATGATGCCGATGTAGATATTGACCGCATTCATGCTGATATCATTGTGAATCAAAAATCCCAGAAAGGAATGCTGATCGGGAAAGGCGGTACTGCTATTAAAGAGTTGGGAATTCAAGCCCGCGAATCTATCGAGGAGTTTATTGGCAAGCAGGTATACCTGGAACTGCACGTAAAAGTCCGCGAAAAATGGAGGGAGAAGGAAGGATGGGTTCGTAATTTGGGTTATGGCAAATAGTGGAATAGAACGCGGATGGCACAAATTGAGTGAAAAATCACTGATTTATTTTAGTTTTTTATTTTTATTTGTTGATCTATCTCTTTGGAGATCAGGCAAATCGCTTCATCCGGGTTCCTGAAAAAATAATTTGCACCATCCAAAATCTACCCTTAACATTAATGCAATGAAATTATTCCAACAAAATATCATCGATCCTTCTGCAACAATGTGTTGTATGTGTATGTGCGAGGCACAAACATAAGGGCTATGATATAGATCAAAGATAATTAGACAAAGCCCTTTTGAATGCAACTCAGAAGGGCTTTTTTATTGGATAGTAATTTCAATCGTTCTTTAACATACTGTTGCATTCTCATTACGAAAGGTGGAGGGATCAGGTCCTGTGAAGCCTTGGCAACCGTTCCCCGATTTAATTATCGGGGAAAAAGGTGCCACATCCTGTCTGTTACATAAAATTTATGTGTCAGAAAAGATGAGTTCGACAAGCCCGGTTTTGTAAGAAAAGCCTCTTTCGGATTCATCTCTGAAAGAGGCTTTTTTTGTTTGAGCAATGGAAGTCTCTCAGAGGAGGATCATCAGTCAAGATTCAAAACAAAAAACCAACACTTACTCAAAACCAACAATCATGAGCAACGAAAAAGAAAAAAGAGACTTCAAATTTGAAACCCTGCAGCTTCATGCAGGACAGGAACCCGATCCCACAACCGGATCGCGGGCCGTTCCCATCTATCAGACCACATCCTATAATTTCGATGATACCGAACACGCTGCCAACTTATTTGGGCTTCGAGAATTTGGGAACATCTACACCCGGATCATGAATCCAACCAATGATGTATTTGAAAACCGACTGGCTGCACTGGAAGGAGGAACTGCAGCTCTGGCAACGGCATCCGGACAGGCTGCCCAATTTTTGGCGATCACAAATCTTGCCGAAGCGGGTGACAATATCATTTCAACCCAATTTCTATATGGGGGGACCTATAACCAATTCAAGGTGACATTGCCACGCCTTGGCATTAAGGTAAATTTTGCTGAAGAAGATTCGGTGGAAGCATTCGAAAAACATATCGATGACAAAACAAAAGCAATTTATGTAGAATCCATCGGAAATCCCCGTGGTAATATCGCAGATTTTGAGGGTCTTTCTGCCCTTGCTAAAAAACACGATATCGCCCTTGTGGTGGATAATACGTTTGGTGCAGGCGGAGCTTTAGTTCAGCCTCTCAAACATGGCGCAAATGTGGTTACTGCTTCTGCTACAAAATGGATCGGTGGGCACGGTACCTCTATCGGTGGCGTAATTGTGGATGGAGGAAACTTTAACTGGGGCAACGGTAAATATCCCGGATTCAGTGAACCTTCCCCCTCTTATCATGGACTCAATTTCTGGGAAGTTTTTGGGGAAGATGGTCCTTTTGGGAACATCGCTTTTGCTATCCGTGCACGCGTGGAAGGATTACGTGATGTCGGATCTTCACAATCACCGTTCAATAGCTTCCTCCTCTTACAGGGATTAGAGACGCTGTCGCTGCGAGTAGAACGTCACAATGATAATGCACTTAAACTAGCCAAATTCCTTCAAGGGCATGATGCTATTGAATGGATCAACTATACCGGACTCCCTGAGCATGATTATCATGAGCGTGCCAAGAAATATCTCAAGGATGGACACTTCGGTTCTGTATTCACTATTGGTGTGAAAGGCGGATACGATGCAGCGCGTGACTTCATCGAAAATGTGGAACTTTCCAGTCACCTTGCCAATGTAGGTGATGCCAAAACGCTGGTCATTCACCCGGCATCAACTACACATCAGCAGCTCAATGAAACGGAGCAGAAAGCCAGCGGTGTCAAAGGAGATCTGATCCGGGTCTCCGTTGGGATCGAACACATTGATGACATCATCGAAGATTTCGAGAAAGCTTTTGCCAAGATCAAGGTAACCGCTTAACTCTAACTAGTACTCCATTGCGGGTGTGGTGGAAATCCGTGCCCGCTTTTTAAAAATCACTACTATGAATAAAGGAATCAAAATCACACATCTTCAAAAAAGCTGGGCCACAGAATCCGGACATAATTTCGATGATGTTAACATCGCCTGGAAAAGCTGGGGTACACTCAATGAAGATCGGGATAATGTGATCCTGATCTGCCATGCTTTAACAGGTCACGCCGCAGCCGATGAATGGTTCAACGGGTTGTTCGATGAAGGTGGAATCCTTGATCCTGAAAAACAATTCGTCCTATGCATCAACGTGCCGGGAAGTTGCTATGGCTCCACAGGACCAACCACCATCAACCCAGAAACCGGCAAACTTTGGCAAGCTGATTTTCCCGATATCACCATCCGTGACATCGTAACCTTCCAGCAGCTTTTACTGGATGAATGGGACATTCGGGACATTGAACTCATACTTGGTGGATCTATGGGGGGAATGATTGCCCTTGAATTTGCCCTCATGGATGAACGCGTACAATCTGCAGCTCTTTTTGTAATGGGGAAAGCACATTCACCCTGGGCTATAGGTATCAGTCAGGCTCAGCGACTGGCTATTCAGGCCGATGAAAACTGGAAGGGAGGATTTTACGATCCTGATCAACCGCCCAAAAAAGGATTGGCTGCAGCCCGGGCGATGGCAATGATCACTTACCGAACGCCCGAAAATTACGAAGCCAAATTCGGACGTGAGATTCATCCTGATAAACACATCTATCAGGTCGAGTCTTATCTAAACTATCAGGGTCAAAAATTAACCGAGCGGTTTGATGCAAATACCTACATCATTCTCTCCAAGGCTATGGACTCGCACGATGTATCAAGAGATCGAGGAAGTTTTGATGAGGTACTCGGAAATCTGGACAAGCCAGTATTGGTAATCGGTTTTGACAGCGACCGTCTGTACCCCATCCAGGAACAACGGGAATTGGCAGAACTTTTACCGCACGCTCAACTTACTGATTTAAAATCCTCTTATGGCCATGATGCTTTTTTAATTGAGTTTGAGAAACTCAATCAACAACTGAATACTTTTTATCACTCATTCATCAAGAAAAAATTATGACACTCGCATTAAAAAAGACCATTCCCGAAACAAATTCTAAAAAGAAAAAACTCTCCCTTTTTATTGCCGGCATTGGGGCCGTTGGCGGAACACTATTGGGACAGGTCAGAGGACTGAACCATCCACTTTTTGAACTTGATATCATCGGTTTTTGCAATAGCAGCTATACATGCTGGCACCCTGATAAAGCACAACTTGATGAGCCCGGATCACTTCAAAGTGGAGAGAAAACTGCTTGGGACCTCATCCCTGACAAACTCATAAAAATGTCTGACAGCAACCTGATATTTATAGACGCAAGTGGCAGTGAGGTTGTAGCCCGAACATATAGCAAGTTACTTGAAAATGGCATCCACATTTCTACTCCAAGCAAGCGAGCCAATTCCTTTGAGCAGGAATACTATGACCGCCTTTCCCGAGCCAGTAATTCTTCTTTAGCAGAATACCGATTTGAAACTACGGTTGGCGCAGGATTGCCCGTGATCAGTACTATAAAGACGCTTATAAATAGTGGTGACAAGATCACCGGAATATCAGGAGTGGCTTCTGGTACCATGACGTTTTTATTCACTCAGCTGCAGAATGGTCTTCCTTTTAGCGAGGCGGTTCGAAAAGCCAAAGAAGATGGATATTCTGAACCCGATCCCCGAGATGACCTCTCCGGTGAAGATGTAGCCCGTAAATTCCTGATCCTTGCCAGAGTTTGTGGATATAAGTTTGAGCGCGAGCAGATCCGCGTGGATACCTTAGTTCCCGAAAACCTGATCTCTCTTTCTACTAAAGAATTTCTTGAAAAACTCCCGGACCATGATAGCCACTGGAAAAGCCGGAATGCTCAGGCCATGATCAATAATAGAAAGCTCAGGTATGTAGGTGAGTTTAGTCCAGAAGGAATTTCCGTTGGCGTGAAAGAAGTCAAAGCAGATTCACCGCTGGCTAACCTCAAAGGAACAGATAACCTGCTGCAGATCTATACCAAGCGATATTCAGAATCACCCATCGTTGTTCAGGGACCGGGAGCCGGAAGGGATGTGACTGCTGCAGGGGTTCTTGGAGATATTATTGATATTGGTGGGTTTATTTGATTTAAGAATCCCGTTCAAATTTAATTGTAAATATCACGAGTATGCACAAAATAGAGTCTTGTTAATTCTGGAAATTTTTCAATAGGGACAAAAACATTATTCACTACCAGATTTTGATCTACCAAAAGTATATATGGAGCAATCTTGTCTTCAATTGTTAGTCCCAATGTATTTTCATTTTTATTATAGATTTCAAGCTCCAAGTTGGTTAAACGCTTTAAAACTTCTACATCTTCTTGTGTTCTGTATTCTGCTAATACTACTACTTTTGAGCCATAATCATTGATGAAAGTAGCTGCAGGACTTAAGATATTTTTCAGCTCCTGAATACACGAAAAGCAATCTATATGCCCTAAATCAATTACATATGTGTATTTATTTACTAATAAATTTTCAAATTTTGTATTCGTCCTATCATTAGCGTTATAACTTAAAACAAGTTCATTATTTATTGTTTTTCCATTATCACTAATTCCAAAATATTTATTCTCTATTAAGCTATTTTTAATACTTTTAAGTGTATCAGCATAGTTAGATTTTGACGTAACGGCTTCTTCGAATATTTCTTTTTTATTTTGTACTGAATATAAACTGTACATATTGATACATATCAATACAATGATGATAAAGCCCCAAAAAACTTTATCTGGTTTATTTTTTAATACTTTCTTATCGATCATTCTTTAAATTTTAGTATTTGAAGTATCGGGTTACCATTCTGAGGAAAGGAATGAGCGAGATCAATAAGATTTCTCATTTTCGGATTCTGATAGATATCTGGCGTTTCTTTATAAACTTTATTCAAATGCCTTAATAAATCATTAGTTTCTATTATTGAATATAATGCAGTGTCATCACTTTCATACATGAATGGGACAAAACCATAATCAATATCATTATAAAGTTTTTGAGGCCCTACCGTAGTTTCCCCACTAGCTTTGCTATGTATTATACTATGCTGATTATCTCCAGTACTTATTCTAAAAAAAAGATGAGAATCTGTTTCATTAAAAAACTGCAAAAAAGTTACATAATTATTTCCGACTAATTCTTCTCGCTGAAATTCTGCCCAATCGAAAAGACCTTCACTGTATTCCTTTCTTTTTTCAAATGTAAATTCAGGAATAGCATGTTCTCCAAAATCCAAAATATACTTAGGTATGATTTCTGTCTCTTGCAACTTATATACAGTATCCACCAAATGAGGAGAGAACATTATTTGAGTTCCATAGAATGGAAAATTATTTGGGATTTTATATCCCATCTGCTCCCTTCCCTCTTTAATCGGCAAAAAACTCTGAGTTATATCTCCATCCTTGTTGAAGAAAATTAAATTTTTTCTTTCATGTTCATCAGGTAAATCTAAATTAATTGAATTATCCGCATAGCCAATATATTCATTGATTAAACTGTTATATGCAATCTTATAAATGAAAAATTTAAAATTCACTTCATTCTGTAAGTTTCCATCCAGGTCATACTCGACAATCTTATATGCGCCTAAAGCATGTATTTTTTCATCATCTGAAATAATGACATCACTCATGTGAATTATCTCTCCCGGACCTCGTCCCTCAGGAATAATTATTTCATTGATATACTCTCCATCATAATTGAAAAACCAAACGCTTTGTCTTGCCTGATCATAAAAAGCTATTTTATCTTTTAAGGGAATAATCTTTCTAATTCTCCCAATAGGTCGATTATCCGAAGATTTAAGTTGAACGTATTCTATATCAGAGAAATATTTCGACATCTTTAAAGTATCTTCAACATTTGTCAAATCTACATTAATCTTTGTGAGAGAGTTTTTCTTTTCGAAACTTTCATTCGAAGAGCTTGTACAAGAGACAATAGATATAAATAGTAATATTAGTATGTAACGCATAGGAAAAAGTAAAACACCCTTATTCATAATAAGGGTGTTAATTATTTTTTGATTATTTTTAATCTACCTCTCCACAGTATCCCTGGTCGGATGGATAACAAATATTATTTCCATGAACACATTTCAGGAATTCTTTACCTGTAGTCCAACAAATTTCATTGCTTAATTCCATATCTGTATAGTATGGGTCGGCCTGAACACTCTTCACTTCTACATCTACATATGGTGAAGAACTACTAACCTGAATGTTAATAGCAATCAATGCTAAAATCATGATCAGACTAGCAATTTTGGGGATGAAAAATTTTATTACTCTCATAAGACCTCTTTTTCATTAACATTTAATTATATATAAAACAGATATTTGTTCTGTTGTTAGTAAATAGCTAAAAAAAAAAACCAAGCAAATAAATAATGGCTAATCTGTTCCTGACTTGTACCAAAATTTACTAAAGGTTTTGAAGCCGGAAGGGATGTGACTGCGGCCGGAGTGCTTGGAGATATAATTGATATTGGTGGTCTTTAGCGGAATAATCAATCATTATAATCTTTATCCTCTGCCCATTTTCGGGATTATTTCTGATGTATTCAGAAATACGATCGAATGATTGCCTATCCCGAATAATATGGTCGTGGTATTTAGGTTGCCATTTAAAATTTGGATCCATTTTCCTTGCAGATTTTGTGACCCCAATTTTAAATCCACGAATTATTGATGGTAGATTTTTGGATTGGGGACCGAATTTATTCAATGATTTTTGTTTGCCCATCCGTAGAGACACAAAATCTTGTGTCTCTACATTATTATCACGGACATTATTTTTTTATCGATGATTATGATCCCATGGACATGATTTGGCATTACAACAAATTCACCCAATTTCACGAACGGGAAATGGGCAGGGATTTCCCGCCAACATGTTTTCGCAATTTTTCCAATTTTGGATAATTGCATTTTGGGATTTTGGTTTGAATCGTTTTTTTCATCCAAATTCGACCGTAGAGACACAAAATTTTGTGTCTCTACGGTATTGGCATCATCATTGGAT
>Ga0136596_1000088_pt1 | contig 53503 bp, 77 predicted proteins | sample AntRauTorcE11897_FD_101387 | JGI IMG/M metagenome (GOLD analysis project Ga0136596, IMG submission 101387) | Saline lake microbial communities from Rauer Islands, Antarctica - Metagenome Torckler E11 #897 | ecosystem: Environmental > Aquatic > Non-marine Saline and Alkaline > Saline | place... | reverse complement strand
TGGGCTTTGCGAGATGTTTTGTTTTAGTCCTGTTAAAACTATTTCTGACGGTTCAGAAATGTCGTCGTCTTGATCGCTTTTAAATATCTGGCCTCTAGAAGAAATAGTTAATACCCTGGCGTCTACGCCTGAAGGTGCTTTATAAACAGTCTCGCCAACACCTACATTATAGGTAGTTCCGTCTTCAACGTAAGTAGCGTCTCATTGGGCTGTATAGAGATCAGAGGAGTTAAAGTATGAAGAGCTTGTAATAGTTACTACTCCCGTAGAAGCGTTTACTGATACGCCCGATGGAGCTGCAGGCGAGGAGGTAAAAGTAAAATCCGTGTCGTTTTCTACATCTATAATGTTCCCGGCGATGGCGAAGTTTGGAGTAAGTGTGATACTGGACGGGTTATACTCGTCTAGTTCTTCATTATAGGTAACAACAAAAGAAGAGGCGTTTACCCAAGCCGTAAATCCAAACCCGTCTTCAATATCGGCGATTGTTATATGGTCATACTCGTTTTGACCATCGTAAGCAAAAATAGTTATAGTAGAGGTAAAGAAGTCAGAGTCAATAGTCAGGTTATACCCGTCTGTCGAAACTACCCCGGTGTCAGTGTCCTCTATTAAATTGTAAACCCCGCCAGAGGATTTTGTATAAAATTTAATATCTCCAGTAGAGAGTATCTCCTGTATACCATTTTCTGCCAGACCTACAATTTCAAAAGAAAGCTCCCCTATGCTATTTCTTATGACTGTTCCGTCTATAGGTCGTATATAATATTGTTCCAGAACTTTATTGGCGGCAACTATTATGTCTTGCCAATCTTCTTCGGTATAGTTCCCCCCAAAAAAACGGAGTTGGTAATTCCCCGAGTTTAGATTCTCAAAATAAAATTCTCCAGACTCATCAGTTACATCTACATCTACCCGGATATTGCTATTGTTGTAAACAACAACTTCTATACCTTGATAGGGTCGATCTTTAGGGAGTCTTCCTCTATAAGATGGCATTTATTAACTTAACTTTATGATAGATTATTTACAACTTTAGGACGCCCAGTAACGATGATTTCTCCCTTTATACTACAATCATTATTAGGGTCTGAGGAATCCGGATCTCATGCATCAATGACAAGTTTTCTAGTTCCGTCCGAAAGTATACTTATTGGCAAGTCTGTAGCCTGTATAATTGTTTCTTCTTGGAAAGAGGGAACTTCTAACATAACTGCACTACTCTCTACTCCTTTTTGGTATACCCTAATTATACCCGGGTCTACTTGTGTGGCCCCCGTTACTGCATGGGGTATAAACTCAAGCTTTGTCACAATATAGTCTGCATCTATAGCAGACTCAAATATTTTCCTATCTTGTTTAGATACCCCTGTTCTTAAGATCGTGGTAGTCGTTAGGCCAGTTATATCATCAATAGTAACTTTATGTGTCCCTGTATTAGTATAATCTCATGCCCTTGATATATGATAATCAGAGCCTACAACTGGGTCTCCGCCTCCGTCTAGAGCCGTTACTGTTCTTCCTCTAAGGAAATCTTGTCCAACATACATCTGAGTACCTGTCTGATCTTTATAAATAATATCTGCGCTGGTTCCAGTTATAGTAGAGATTTCAATGTCTATTACTTCAATATCTACTTCGGTATTCGCCAAAACGTTATCTGTGGGATAAATTCCTCCTCCCCCAGAAGTGACTTCCTTTATAATAGGATCGCTAACCGGGTAACCGTTCTGTAAAGCTCTTACCGCTACGGAAAATTTAGTAGGTTTACCAGAAGAGATATGAAGTGTCCTAGTTTGAATGACTTGTCTCTCTATTTGATCTGTATCTAAATTATCGAAGCTAGTAGAATTCAAATCTACTTGTGATGAATAAAGTATTTCGAAAGAGTGGGCTGAGTTAGGGAGATCTCCCGCATCTCTCCACCCTGATATTTGTACACTAAACCCCTGTGCGTCTGCCGATGCTGTAAAAGCTCCAAGGGTGGAAATAGGTGGTAAAGCATTTTCAAATAAGGAGTCGTAGTTAACGACAGCTTGCCCACCAGATGAGTGATCAGGATCATAAGATCCAGCCTGCATCGTTTTAATAGCACTAAGGCTTCCTAAATTAAGGGCTTGTATAGAAACGGTATAACTCTCATCTAGAGTTAATTTCATTGTAAAGCTCGGATTTAACCTAAAAGCTTTATTTAATCTTTGTACAAAGCTATAGCCCTCATTAGAGTCTACTTGTAATAAATACTCATTTACGTTGTCATCTATTATCCTGGCAGATGTTGATGGTGTAGTATCATCCTCTGATGAAGGATCTCCCTCTACTGTAAGTTCTACTTTATCTGCTGTACTCCCTGTCCCTACCGCTGTGATTTTATAGGAATTTGTAGTCTCGGTAAAATATAAATTTTTGCCAACTACATCACCAGAATTAAAAGTAAAGGTTTCATTATCATAACTTAGCTCTGAAACTTCAACGGTTGTAGAGGTTATAGTGTCTACAGCTAGCGCGTCATAATTTCATTTAAATGACACTAAACTATTCTTTTCCTCATGATTTGGACTAGGGGTAATATCATATATTCTTAAATTTGATGGTGTTGTTAAAGACCCATCTCCCGTAACCGCCGGCTTTCCATCTATGTAAAAAACAGATGCTGTAGTACCTTGTAAATTAGTACTCTGCTCATTCCCAGATGTAAATGTTAAGGTATCTAAATTTAGTGTGGCTGTCGTAATCTCTGAATCAGAAACTCCGCTAACCGGTAATAAGGTTCTAAAACCTACATCACCATTAAAATCTACTTTCCCTGAAACCCCATTATTTCCTGAGTTATCTCTGTCTTTAAAGAAAAATGCACCTTCATCAAATATACTGGTCGACAATAATAACCTGGTATCCTTTCTCAAGTCAGCTACCCGATAATCCCCTGACGTAGTAGTGTCATAAGATGATAGTCCCGCTGCAGAGGCATCAAAAGTTCCGGTAGAGTCCCATACAGCAGCCACTATAATTTGATCTGTAGATAGCGAACTCTTAACTGCTGCTAGATCTGTTGTAATCTCTTGTAAACTTACTGATACAGAGTCTGAGAAAACGGTCTTTCTGTTCAGGGACTCCGACCCGAGCTTGTCAAATACAAAAGCATTTACAGCTTTAACTGGGTCACTCCCTGCCTCTGCATAAGTAAGCTTGACGGCGTACCCTTTATTTGCATTAGAGGTTACTAGGTTGTCTGTGGTCAAAGAACTTGTAATGTTTATATAGTTGCCTGCCGTTGTTAAGGCCTTACCCGAAGCTACACTTACTGTAGCATTTGAAGATATGAGCGTAGTTTCAAACTCTGGACCCACTAGACCATTTGATATAGCAACATTTAGCCCCATAGATCCAAAGATCTCAGAAACTCTCTTCTTTAGGTTTGAAAAAGCTTTTGTTTGTACGCTATCTACTAAGTTCTCGAAATTTATTTGTGACCCATTGGGTGCTTTTATTCTATCCATAATGCTTAAATATATTTATTTGGTTTACAGAAATCCAATTTAGTTTGTTGTTTCTTTTAAAAGAATTCCTGCAGGGATTGCTATTTTTTTGAATGTTTCAATTATCTCTGTGTCGGGGGAAAAGTTTACTGCGTTATTTAGATTAACAGTTAATCTAGGTTCTTCTTCACTAGTTACTAATCCATTTATCTTAGTTGAGTCGGTATAATAGTCATCTACCGTAATACCCTCACACAACAGATCAAATCTTTTTACTGAATTACCGTTAGAAAACACGTGTGTATTGCCTGAGCCTATGTCATACTCATAAACACTCTCCCCACTTACTGTTAGAAATTCATTAGTAACGTCAGTTACAGTACCATCTTCATAAGCGAACGGGTAGTCCTGTGCAAATCCGTACAGTTTTTTGATATTGGACAATGTGGGAGCCTTTCTTAAGTGGTAAGAATATCCTCATGTTCAAAATCTTAAATGTTCAGCATACTTTATTCTTTTATCTTTATAGCTTAGCCCCGAAAATCCTTTAAGGTGTGGCTGATATTTTAAGTTTTCTAATAAGGTTATGGGGTTACTCTTTCCAAATATTTTAAAATAAAACTGATTTAAAATAGGGGACAGGGTTATGATTGTTTTTGCAGAGTAATCATTGTACTTAATATTTCTACCTAAATCAGTTTTTAGAGTAACTTGTGAGGCATCTAACTTTAAGTAGGAAAGATCTTGGACACTGTACTCAGTTCCCTCAGTTAGAGTAGTTTCTGAAGACTCTTCTACAAGTTCCGGTACCGACATATGGATATAATCTCCCGGAAGCTTATACAAGTAGTAAGTCTCTGCGGTAGGAGCTGACTTTGGGCCTTCACTGCCATTGCTAAAGGATAAAGAATCGTCACTAAAACTTGTTGAGGCAGTGTTACCTAGTAACTTATGATTTTTTATAGACCTTCCGTACACATTGTAAGAGTCTGCACCTGTTACAGCGTCTCAGCTCACAGATATTGCAGAAGTATCCGGGGACTCGGCCTCAGTCACATAAACCTCTTCAGAAGCTATACTCTCCCCCTTAGAATTCAATGCACTGATTCTATAAGAATATACACCGGTACCTACGTCTCCTTTCGTAACCGATACATTTTCAGGGCTCTCTAAGAATACCTTAGTTACATTAGTGAGGTCCCGCCCGTCTGTATTTAAGTCGTGAGTAATTATCTTAAATTTCTGGTACAGTAGTTCATGTGCCCCCTTCATGAACTTAAAATACTGGATAAGATCACTCTGATAAAGAGAATAATAGGCGCCCTCAGTAGTTTTACTTTGAGCTTCCCAATAATTCTCAAACTTTCTTTTAGCTAACTCAGGTAGCGATTCAAAAAAAGTCCCTAAGAGTTTTCAAACTATATCGGGGTTTGTATCCGTATTAGATAGATTAAACACGTGTTACTCCTATTAATGTTTCTGTATCTGCATAGAACCTGGAAACATCACCAGTGGGCAATGTGTAGGTGTCAGAGTCTAGCGTGTAAGTTGTGTTAGACCCGTCTGACTTATATTGTTTTACTTTTATTGCGATGTTCGTAGATACATTAGTTGCTCCTGCTGTATACAGGGTATTAATTAAGTCACTTTTTTGCAGCTCTCCATCCTCAATAGAGTTGATGTAATTCACTAATCTCCGCTTAGCGATGGCTAGGTCTAAACTCCCTGAATACTCTAAAGAAGTTATACTAACTACAGCTGGTGGCATTGCCTTCTCTTTTATAGATACTGCAGGATATCTATTTTCTGGGGAGTTTAAGTATGTGTTAATACCCGGCCCTGAATCTCATGCTCTATAAATGACTGTTATAGATGTACCATCTGCTTCATCTGAAAAAGCTACTTTATACTCGTTGTCAGGACCAAAGGTTTCTCCCGGTTTATTATTAAAGATACTATACTCCGCGGTTGGATAAGCTATTTGGGAATTAGTTTCCCTAACTTCTAATATATCCTGTATATAGCCATCAGTCACTAAAATCTCTCCATTACTTATAGTATAAGTTGCGGATTTTTCCAGCATGTCTGTCGGTGCATGGCAATAAACATCTATTGAATTCCCTAAATGATACTTACCTGCATTCGGATTAGATAGTTGTATGTAATAACTTTGTAGAGTATGATCTGTGTTATCTGAAAAAGTTGTTCCAAAATTGGCTGCAGAGGCTGCAACATAGATATAGTTACTGGCATCCATATAAGTATTTAGGGCACTAAGGGTGTCACTTATCTTTAAATTTTCAGGCGACTCTGCTATTGTTTTAGTGTGTGTCCCTAATAGTTCCCATTGAGATGCGGTGTCATTTCAAATAACTGCCTGTGTCCTACTGTTACCTGTATCATTGTCTGACGCGTACTGTTCTGGATCATATCCTACACCGTAATAATCTACACCAAAAGATGCACTCGCACTACTTCATTTAGAAGTGTCTATCTTAAACTTGAACATGTGCATAGGAAATATCTCTGCAATAGTTTTTACGTAAGTTCTTTTTACAGTTCACTCATAACCTTTTGTTTGTCCTACGGCTATCCCAAAGTTACCCCGGGTTGAATCTAAACTATCTACATTTGAATTACCTGTATTTAAAGTCTCTCCCGCAGCCGGTACATAGTTTGGGAACGTGGCACCTTTGTTTAATATAAGATCATAAGTTTCTTGGGTACCTGGTCGCATTCAGACCTTTGTACCTAAATTTTCTTTTATTTCGATCTTGAAATCATAATCTGTGTCCTTCTCTATCCAATATTTGGCTCTTTGTAAGTATTGGTTTATACCATTAGTAGCGTCAAAAATATTATTTGCGCCAATTATTACTTCCTCATCCAGCGCATTGTTATCCACTAAGTATGTGTTATATAACCAATAAGCTTTGTTTGCCTCATCAGATATATTCCCAACTAGATTTTCTTCTACTGGATCGGTTCCATTAAAAAAGCTTTTAAATTTTTCAATGTCCGCTTCTTTTTGGGCCGTATCAGAGCCGTAATCATCGGCATCTAAACGTAGTAAAAATGAGGGCTGTTTTCTTCAAGCGAGCCCGTATCCATCATGAGCCATAAATATAGTGTTATTTCTTAACACTGTGATGTAGCACATTTCACCCATCTCAGAAGAATCCGTTGTTTGTATAGTCGTTTCAACGGAAACGCCGGTATGTTTATTTATAGGTTTGTGTAGTATTGGAGCTAGATTAGCTATTTGCTCCTCGCCTAATATACTTCTGAGAGTAATTACTGCACCGTCTAAAGAAAACTCCTGGTCAACTATTTCTCTTGAGTTTGCATCCTCTAACGTTTTTAACACACTGCTTAACTCATCGAAGGTAACATTGATTTGTTGTTCAGAGTCCTGCCCTGTGGGAGTTCTCCCCAAAACAACCGAACTTCCAGATAATCTTATCTCGTCTGGCCAGATCAAGAGGTTATCAGTCCTGGATCCATCATTTTTTAAAAACCCATTAAATCTTTCTTGGTTCCAGTTCTCTATGGTAATAAGTTGATACTGATCTTTCTCAGCTTTTAAGGCATCATTAAGCTTTCTAAGGCCTTTATATTGCTCATTGTTAAATTCCGTTTCTCATGCATTTATAGATGGAAAAACAATGTTAGGGTTTTCACCACTAACAACGCTTTGAGAGAAATTGTCTACAAAGGCCTGATGCCCCTTTGAATATACTTCTGTAGCTTGTCCGCTGACTACATATTCAAAGTTCTCTACGGTATTAGGAGTTAAAGAGTTATAAGAAAGAAGATCTCTGACCATCAAGGCATCTCCTGACCCAATTACTTTTACAGTCTCTATCGCTGAATCTTGGGCTTTTACGTTGGATTCAATGACTGACTCGCTAGCTAAAGTAGAGGTTTTTACTGAATTTAAAATTCTAGTATAATATTGAGAATTTGTCTCTCGAGCTGTTCCCCCACTAATGCTTGAAGATACCTCTATTCGTTGAGGGCTTGGAGATACCCCGTTTTTAGATTTTAAAATTGTTTTAGAGCTTAAAGCACCATCGGCGGTTTTACGAACACTTCTTATACTTATCTCAGCAGTTGAGTAGTAACCGTCCACATCATAAGTTTGGCTCATCGCAAATTTAGTCCCGGTATACTTATTTATAGTCTCATATTCGTACCCGGTATCCTCGAAATAAAAAGTAGTATTAACAGGAAGATTTAAAGACACTGGTTCACTAAAATACAATTTTATTTTACCCGTATGGTAGTCACCCTCAGTTCTAGTCACCAGAAAGTTAGCACCTATTGCATCCAATTCCTCTTCTGTAAGCTTTGTGGGATCTTTTATAGTTAAATTATTAACAATCCGATTATGTTCAGATTGGTAATTTGAAAAAAGAGTTGAAACCGGACTTATAAAAAGATCTCTAAAATTAGAACCTTCTCCAAGGTCTATTTCTGGATCCAGCTCTGCTATTTGTTTAATTAATAAGTTTGTTAAGTCTACCATTTTATGTTACCGAAAATTTGTTTGTTACACCGTCTTCTGTTATGACCTCTATCTGAACTATTCAAGCCCCGTAAGCTACGTCCAAGTCTACTTCAATTAAGTTTAGGGCCCTTAGTCTTTCTTGTTTCCTCAGAGATCTATCTAGAATTTGTTTTTGTTTTATCTTTTCTTCTATGTTTTTTAGCAGTACAGGAAAAGCTTCTTTAACTTGTTGTTCTTGGCTAAAATCTATAGCTCTAAACAAGTTATAAAAATTTTCTCCGAATTCAGGGCTAAACTGGTTGCTGCCCTTTGCAGTTAAAATTCTTTTGACTATATCTTGTACTAATTTGTCCCTCCCAGAAAGCGTACCATTTTTTGGGCTTCAATTAAATGTAAACTCTTTTGTTGAAGAATCAAGGTCTATTAGTCTAATATCTTTTTTCATTAACTAGGTCCTAAGTTTAGCATGGCTCCAATTATCTCTTTTTTGTTTTTAAGTCTGTTTATTGACTGCTCGCTTTTTCTTGTAAATTTCTTAGCCTTTTCAGGATCTAAACCTATTACTTCGGCAAGCCTTACAGAGTCCTCAGAAACCTCCTGAGACTCTTTTGATTTACAAGCTAAAAATTCTGTAATATCATCAGAAAGAGCTAATCCGGCTTGTATCCCATTTAACAGTTTGCTGAGATCTCCTCTTAAAAGCTGATCCGCTAAATCACCTGAAAGTGGAGAGAATCCTAAAGAGTTTATAAATGCTTCCCAAGCAGGTTTTATAACTGAATTAAAAAGAGGGTTGGTATCAACGCTTCTTATAAAAGCTTCACACTTTAATCTCTCTTGCTCGTCTCGATCTCTCTGCGTCTTTAATAAAAGTCTTATACTTTGTAAAGCTGCGATGGTTCTTCTTCTTACGTCAGGACTAACAACTAAAAATGGGGTTGCTCCTAAAACTTGTAATTTACTTTCTGAAATTTCTGCGATCAAATCACTTTCACGGGGAACCTCTTCAAATTCTCCTGGGCTAGTTTCTTTAACCGTTCTATTTAATATATAAGTTCTTAGCTCCTCATACAAGTCTAAAGACCTGTCAAATTTATTTCCTATCTGCTCTGCTGTGGCAGTTGTACCACTACCAAACAGAATTGGACTTTCCCCTGAGGAATTTGCCAAGGTTTTAGCTATATTTAATTTAACTATCCATTCAATTTTACTCTCTCCTAAGTCTGCTTTTCCACTTACTCCAGAAAACTCCCCTCTCCTACTTAATACATCCTCCATACCACTGTCTACGTCTTTTAGTTTAGATACTGCTGGTCCTAAAAATGTCCTTAATATCCCAGTTTCATATCCGACTGTTTCTATCCATTGGTCCATTAGGAGTACGGAAGTTTCTTGTACTTTTACTATCCTACTTTCCGTAGCGTGGTTAATATCTTTTGAAGAGTACTTTGCGACAGTTTGTGCGTCCTCGAGTTCTAGATAATCAAAGACCGAATCTATAGAGCTTTTAATGTTGTCTGTAATACTGGCCATCTTTCCACCCTTTAACCTAGATAAGTTAGATTGTATTACTTTTGAGTCTTTTAAAATAACACTTTGTATAGGAAGGTGCCTACCTATACTATGTATGTATTTTTTAGTAAACCTGGAAGTTGAGTATTTTATAAAAAAGTCATTCACTCCGGGCGTGCCAATAAAGGCTAAAAGATATTCTTTTATTTTTCGCTTCCCTTCATCTGTTACCCCTCCCGTATCATTGATATACTTGTCTTTTAATATACTTACAGAGTTCTTGAAGTATTCTACTATTCCTAATGGGTGCGGGATTTGAGCAGAATCGGTTACCTTGTTTGTTGGTATTAAAGGTAAACCGTATCGTCGATTGAGTCTATTTAGCTCCTTTTGGAAATCAGGACTTAAGAGCTGGTCACCTGCTAATTTTCTAAGCGCCTCATCTATTTCGTAAACGGCGCTGTCTAGGGAGTTTTGGTTTATACTGCCTGATCCTGTTCGGTATCAAGCTGCATTCTCTATTTTTGAATATTCAGCACCTAACAATCTTAATGCTGCTTTAACGTTTTGATGTGCACTTGTTACATCATTTAGAAGAACGTCCTGACTATTTGAATCTACCTCTTGTAGAGACTGCAACATGTCTAAAAGTTCCTCGATGTCAAATAATAGGTTATTTGCTAATTTTTCCCTTCTCTCCAAAACCTCTTTGAGTGCTTTAGCAGCTAAATACTTTAACATAATTTGAAACCCGGCAACCATATTTAAGGCCAAGCCTACGGAAGCAAGCAAACCACCTACAATATTACCTACAACAGCGGATAGCAAAAAGGAGGATAAGTTAGTTGCTAGGGCAGCAGTAAGCTGTCCCATTAAAGCAAATAGAGTAACTATAAAAGGCCCAAAGCTTTGATTAGCTAGATCTTTTATGGTATCTTCAATCTCTTCTTCAAATTCGTCTAGTATTTTCTTGACCGCTTCCGATAAGCTTTGTGGCTCGCAAGGGTCTGCGTTAAGAAGGTTTAATAAATTAGCCATTTATTATAATAAGTCCTTTATCTCTTTGGATAGAGCTACCTTTCTTTTACGTAGTTCTGTCTCTGTTAGGTTTAACTTTTGTTTGATTTCTTTTGCTGTTATTTTGGGCGTTCCCCCCATTCCAAAGGTATATTCTAATATCTTTTTATCTACGGGACTTGCATCAAAGTATGCAAACTGCAGAGCTTCTTTTAGCTTCGGGTCTGTTGTGTCAGGCTGTATATAAAAAGAAAAGCCACCTTCATCAGGGTCAGTAGACGGTATTTCCATGTGAAGATCTTTTCTCTGTTCACTTTGTATCCTCTCTACTTCTGCCTGGGAGATATGCATGGCGTCAGCCAATTCTTCTACAGTGGGTTCTCGACCTTTCCCTGTCTCTAAGTTAGCAAAAATTGTTTTATACTTTCCTAACATAATTACTCGAGGTTCGGGAATATACCCTACGTTTTGATTCTCAGCAGTGAAACGATACAGCTTTTGTAAGTAATTTGTAACGTGCGTATTTATCTGTGTACCTTTGTTAGGATCATAAGTGTCTAAGGCTTTAGACGCTAACCGCTTACCCTCTAACTCTAGAGCTTCGTAAGGGAGACCGCTAGCCTTGTACTTACCTACTTGTCCCCGTATAAGGGGTGTGAGAGATTTAATTAATTTTTTCTTAGCCCCTTTGTCCCCTTCTTGTAATTCTTTATATAGTTCAAACTCGTCTTCTTTTCTTCCCATCTTAAATAGTTATTTGTTGTTTAATGTTTTGCAGAGTATTCCTAATCTTTATGGCTAAAGATAGGAAATTTGCTACGGTATTAAAAGACTCATTTGTCTTAAACATGTTGTCAGCCGCCCCATTAGTCACCTCTTTAAGGGTAGACTCTGAAAACTTACTTAGGATAAAAGTAGTCTCCGTACTTTGGTTTTTCTCTCCAGATATAAAGTCAGCAAAATTATTTATTCTTTCACTCACATCTTGCTTAAACTCGTTTAGAGAAGATTCGTCGTCCCCATAAAAATTTCTAATCAATGTGTTAAAATCTGTTATTCCAATACCACTGTAGTTGACTACCCTCTCAGCTATATTGAATTTTAAAGTCGAGCCAGTGGTTATGAAGGATGTAAAAATATCCAGATCCATTATTAAATTCTCTTCAAAAGCATTTAAATAGGATTGTATATTTGACAGCCTTTCAGCACCTTCTTCTGAAAGTGTTATATTCTCTACACTGTAATTTTTTTCTAAATCATCAGAATCAAATAGGCCTGGTAAATTTTGTGTATGTCTAGCGATGACCCAAGACATTTCAAAAAACCCTAACTTATCATTGTTTGCGTTGTAGTTAACATTGAAGTTAAGGGGATACCCGTATACTAAATGATTGGCTATTTTCATTACCGCGATATTACCGGCCTTAACAAGCTCTGTGGCTCTCATATGTCTGTTATATAGCTGGGTTATAGAGCTTTGCTGCATACCTCGTGAAGGGTTTTTAGACTTTGGCCAGTCTACTGCTTTCCCTGCGAATCTATATACTCGGGCTGTTTGTCCAAAAAACGATACATTAGTACTTCCCAGTGTTTCTTGTATCTGTGCTTTCTCTTGGAAAGACATGTTAAAGTTAGACAAGAAGAAAAAGTTTGTAATGTATTTTATTTCACTACTATCTCCTGCGTCTAATATCATTAGTGTTGCACCAGCAGGTATAGATGAGTGGTTAATATACTCCTCTAAATCTTCGGGTGCTGATTTTGACAAAGATATAGGAAATAATTCTGACCCAAATCCAGAAAACCCAGCGGCTGCGCTTAGGGGATCATTTCAGTTAAATGCTGGTGAGGAGTCTTCAAATTGTGACATTAGTTTAATAGGGTTAGATTATCGTTTCCTAGAGCATCATTTGTTCTTAACTCTTTTAATAAGGCATCTCTTACTTGTTTTCTGAACGCTAAGTTGACGTGAGCTCTTCTCGTTAAATTATAAGGTTTGAAAGCTTCTTTATCAAATTGAATGACAAAGTCAACAGTGCCAGAATCCTGGGTAGCGGATCCTAATTCTTTCCTGAGATCTTCTAATTCTTTAGAAATCTCCTCAAACTTTTCCTGCGCCTCGATGAGCGCATTATAGGCATTTTCTCTTAAAGCTAGCTCATTTGGTTTCCCTAATGATAGTAATGTGTTAGTATATTTTCTATCATCAAAAAGGGCCTCAGCTTCAAGTATAGACTGTTTATAAGAATTTACTTCTTGTTGAAGCTTTACCTCCCGCCGTCTCATCTCTTCTTGGTCTCCGTTATCAATTATTTTCTGCGTAGTTCTGCCTTGCGCCTCCAATATTGAATCTCTTATTTTAAGACCCGCCTCAGTCCCTCTAAAAATAGAAATAGCATCTTTATAGTTTGATTTATTATCTATGTCGGATGCAGTGTCTATACCAATTGATGCAAAATAGTCTGCCTTACTTATTATAGATCTTGAAGTCTGGGAATTTATAAAGTCTTTTAGTGCGCTGCCTTCTTTAGGTATTTCATTATAAATACCTATGTACTTATAAATTGCCTCGTAAATATCCCGAGTATAGGCTCCACTATTTCTTAAATTGTTACCGGTTTCAGGAGATAAGTCTGTGGCTATCCTGTTTTGTATATCACCACTGTCGTCACGTAAAATGTCTAAAATACTGTCATATGTGTCTACAAATTGTTCCTGCTTCTCCATCTTTTCCAGAGCATCAACGCCCTTAGAGAAAGCTTGCTCGTCTTCTGCGTATTGTTTAAAAATACTACCCTTCGAAGATAGCGTCCCTCTGCGTAAATATGGGTACAAGGTCTTGCCAATCTCTCTAAAGTCATATACGCTTTGGTCAAAAAGATATGAGTTTATGTCAGTATAAGGATCCAAAGTGAAGTCGTTGATAGCGTCTTCAAAATCTTCTTCTGTAATATCTTTTAGATCGTGCACTGTTCTTACTGCCCTCATTGTTATGGATGTCGAGGCGGAGCCTTGTGAAGAGACTGAGAGCGTTTTTGCTGCTATAACCCCTGTAAAGGATGGGCCCTTGTCCGGTTCAATGTAAGCTCCGGGTAACCCTACCATTGAGTAAGGAGTATATACTGCGCTTATAGACATATTTCTGGTGGCCATTCTAGCCTGTTGGTGAGCATTTAAAGTAAGTTCATTTAAAGGTTTTTTTATCTTGGATTGGTATTCCTCTTTTTGTGCCTCCTCTAAAGATTTAGTCTCTCCTATAATATCTTGTTTTTCCGTTTCTACAAAAAAGGAAGTTTGATTAACTACATTAGGTGTTATTCCACGGTATGTTTCCTCTGAAGTTAATCCAATAGTGTTTTGGTCTATACCGTCCTGTGTAATATTTAGTTTAGGCTGTACAGCAAACGGTTTAAACCCTTTTGTAGAGCCAATGATACCACTTTGCATAACGCTGTGTACCTCACTGATGGTTCTTGTAGGCTCCGATAAAAAATTTCTTGAAAAGTTTATTTTACTAACTTGTTGTGGAAAAAGTAAATTACATTTTATAGGAGGAGAGTTTTCCATGTTAGGTAAAAAATATCCTCTTATGGGCGCTGATCTTTCTACATTCCCAGATTGAAATTGAAGAGATCCTGTATAAGTAGAAGGAGCTACTAAAGTATAGTGAAACACATTTAAGAACTCTACCACGGCCTCCATGAGTTTAATTGTCCCACCGTTTTTAAGAGAGAACTTAGATTCGGAAAGAGTGAAAAAATTCTCTATCAAAGCTTTTCTTTTAAAGGCTTCAATTTTTCCTATGTTGGGGGATGTAAAAATAGATTCTCTTATATTGAAGGAGTTCGAAACAAGTCCATAAAACATATCATACTCTTCAAACTTTTTAAGGAAGAAATCTATAAAAAGTTCTAGATCTCCTCCGCTTATTTTATCATCACCTATTAATTTACTAATTTCATCTACTAACCCACTAAAAACTGTAAGCTTTGGCTCTCCCAGAGAATCATACTTCTCAATAGGATCTTCCTCTTCTCCTGCTTTTGTCTTATCTTGAAAATTAGAGTTGGTTTCCGGGGTGTCATTTTCTAGCTCCTTTTCTGTACTATTATAGTACTCGTATAAATAGTCACCCAGAGCATCTCCCCACTCCGCTGTCACCATAGAATCTTTTGGTCGCGCAGTCACTGATTGCCACTGAGATAATAAGGACGTAGCTTCAAATGATACCGCCCTCGAGGATCCTGTCTTACTATAGTTTATTTGTCTTATTTCTCCCTCGAATAATAAAATTTTATTAGCTGTGTTCTCTGGCTCGGGCCCAAATATCTGAACTATGGTACCACCTAATACTCTTAAGCTACCGCTGTTGGCGGGGAATTGTACAGTCGCAGAGGGGAAGTCTCCCTCAATCTCCCTAATATTAAATGAGGAAAAGGGAACTTGTATTCCCTCTAAGTAAACTTCAAATCCTGTATATTCTTGAAACGTTGTTTGTGTGTCTGACATTTATTTTATTATCTTGCTGGGTTTTTTTCTGCATCTACTACTCTGATTGCATTTCCGCCATTTATTGTTGCGAAGGCGCTATCTAACCTATCCATTACACTTTCTACGCCTCTTTGTTGCATACTAAAAAATTTCTGAAGAGGTTCTGAGGCACCCTCCCAATTCAGGTTTGACATAATATGAGATCCTTGAACCTTACCAACACTTTCGCTTACAGCTTCCATTAATTCTCCGATTTCCATAGATCCTTTAATTCTGCCCTCTAACTTGTTTCTGTCTAAACCGGCGGCCTCTAATTGATTTAGGACGTCGGACGGATTACCTAAGACTCCCTCTATAGTTAAATCTTCACCTGAACCTATTTTTGCTAGCTGTGATAATTTTTTATAAGCAAAGCTTTCTAATCCTACATCGGTGGGGACTGCAAATCCTAACTGGTTGGCAAGTTCTCTTGATTGTTGCGTAATGTTTGCCTCTAATTGGTATGCACCACCTGCTCCATATAACGCTGCTGCGGACGCAACGCGGTCTCCGTGATGTCTGGATATAAACCTGGCGATATCTCTATCTTGTGCGTTACTTAGTTGCGAAGCATCTATTGCTCCTGATCTCGTTATTTGCTCGGTTAACACTCTCTGTCCCTGTTCAGTTAGACTACCAATTCTACTTTGGGCAGCCCCTTCAAGCAATAATCCGCTAACGTTTCCTAAAGCAGTTTCCTGTAAATCTGCTCCATGACTAGTCATGCGTTCCGCGGTCATACCTGATTCAGCTAATGACCTCCCCCTAGAGATGACTTCAAGCTCCCTTTGGTCCATCCCCATTACACCATCTTTAGCCATCTGGTTGAGTACAGCACTTTGTATGCTAGAATCTACGTTCTCAAAAGCTCCTCCAACCATTTGGCTTACTTCCGTATCTATTAGAGTTTCAATTTGATCTCTAGGGACTCCTTTAGCACTTAACTCTTCCCGTCTTTTTTGATAATGCATAGTTAGTGCAAAATCATCTCTGGTGCTTTGCACTGATCCGCCAGAAAATGTATCTGATCCTAATCTCTCTGCTAGAAGTGCATCTCCTTTTGTGATTGCACTTTTGTCAAAACCTCTAGCGAATTCAAACTTATTTCTGAAGGTATTAAAATCACCCTCCCCATAAGTTCCGCTCTGTCTTAATTGATCAAAAACAGTTTTGGCTTCTATTTTTGCAGAATCTCCAAAATCAAATCCCGTCCCCATAGCTTCGAAACCTTTTGAGCCTCTTATTCTTTCTAGAGCTGCTCTTACTGTTGCTGGTTGTCTATCTATGCCCATTCGTAGGGTGTCGTTTTTTCTATCCATACGTCTTTCAAAATAGTCTGACGTACCATCTATAATATTCTCATATAAGTCTTCTGAAGCATCTACCCTCAGAAAATTAGCGGCACCTGCCCTCATTCTTCCGAACCAGGCCACATCCTCGCTAGCCGCCATAGTGTCACTAATTTCTCTTGTGATCATTCCTATTTCTTGGCTCACAGCGTCATTTGCGCTCACGTCTTGTGCCATCGATATAAAACTTTGTGCTTGATTAGCGCTTACTCCATACATATTCATCATTGCGCTTGTTAAAACTTCTCTATTAACTGTCCCGTCTCCGTTAGCTAGGTTTGTTTGTTTTACAAGCTCCATTGCATTCATAAATGGCATCGATTGTTGCATCTGCTCTGGCAATGAAGCCACTAGCTGTGCTTGTTGAGCCGGTAGACTTATCATTCTTCTAGGGTCCCCGGAAAAATAATTTGAAGAAGCTCCTAACATATCTTGCATACTATCTCCTGGAATAGAGCCTCCTAAAAGCCCAGAGGTATATAGCATTCCTTGGCCACTCATCATAATTCTATTTGTGGCTTCCATATTAGAAAGAGCAAAAGACTGTGTTCCTCCCGCCTCGTGTATTAATTGTCTAGTCACGGGGTCAGCCATTTTTAAACGCTCGGCCTGCATTAAACTCTCTCTTGCCATATCAAAGGCGACATTAGACCCTACCCCTGTGCCTCTCATCATCTCTACACCCTGCATACCGAACTTGCTTACACCTACTGCTCCCAAACCTGTAACTTCTCCTTCGTAAGCTAGCTGGGTTCCTACGGTATCCATCTCTCGGGTAGTTGCTACCATTTCCTGCTGTAGTTGGGCCATTATTTGGGCAGCTTCACGTTGAGTAGATCCTATTTTATTTGCAAAATCTCTAGTGTTCTCAATCACTCCCTGCAATACCTGATCCATTTCCTCATAATTAGATACTCCAGAAAATCCACCTGCTTGTGCAAAATCAGCTACGTTAGATTCTAAATACTCCATACTATACCCCTCGGAAAATCCTTCTGCGGAGTATGCTTTATCTTGTAGCCTGCCCGCCATACTTCTGGCGTCGTCTATAGATAACTTCCCAAAACTATCACTAGCTATTCCCTTAAAAGCTCTGGCTAAAGATTCTCGTTCCTTTGCCTGTCTTGCCGTTACTGAAAATCCGAGGTCAGCAAAAGCCCCCACTGTACTACCTATAACAGCTCCTGTGGCTCCGCCTACTGCAGCTCCGCCTACTGCTCCGGCCGCCATGAATCCGTTACTTGTTATAAAGTCTGAAGTCATATCCGACATATTAAGAGCTGCTTGGTCTCTATAGTCACTTATAAAAGCTCCAGCAGTGTTAGGGTCGTACCCTCTGTAGAAAGGATTATATAGAGCGCTAGCTGATTGGAAAAAACCTTCTGGCCCTGTCGACATTGAGGGAGGCATAGATGATATACTTGGATCAATAGGTTGTGATATCAAACCTATTTTTCGCATATCCTGGTTAAATTTATTATAGCCTAATCTTAGATATTCTGCGTTACTATCTAAGAAAGAGGTGCCCCCAGACATCTGATCAACAGCACTCCCTACGGGTGGTTGAGCAGGCATTTGAACACCTGGCATTCCGTTGAGTGCGGCTAAAGCCTGTCCAGAAATTACATCAGAGGCTTGTGGGATTCCGTCTTGGGAGTAAGACAGAGATCCCATAGTTAAGTCAATTTGTTGCCTTATACGCTCTAATTGTTGCGAAAGGTCTTCTTCGTTTAGTCTAACGTTGTACTTAACTTCTTGTTCTGCCATTTCTGTATTTTAATAAGTCGTTTTTTAATTTAGGACCGGCTCCTACCTCTGCATCAGAATCACCGGCTTTCATTTTGATCTCTCTAGGTTTACCGTCAGGTCCTCTAAAGAGTTGCGTGTATATTTTCTCCATGTCTGCCTTAGTCTTTGCTTTTTCCTTTTCTCTTCCTGGGTATTCGAGATCCATAAGCTTCTCTACTAAGTTATTATAAGCTTCTACTTTTTCCTGGTTAGTGGTATCTAGGGTAGAAGCTTTTGCTACTATAAACGTTCGGAGCATTTCTTTTTCTTGCTCCTGTTGCATCATCTGTAAAAGTACTCTTTCTCTTACTGAGCCTTTTCTTCCGACGTCGATGCCTTTTGTGAGGGCTCGGGCGCGTCGGCCGGCTCGTCCCCCTTTGAAAAAACATCATCAATATTCTCTACTTCACAGGCTTCTTTAATAGCCTTTTCTAATTTCTGTTGCTCCTTTACTGCCTTGTCTAGCAGTGCAACACTTTTACCTTGTAAAAAGCCTTCCCATTCATCCCAACTATCGAACTTCTTACCATTCCAATTAATAAGAGTTTTACTTAATAGTGAGTAGGCATACCTCTGAACGAATTGCCTATCGGTTGCTTTATTTTCTCTGAGTTTTTTTAAATCCCCTTCTAAGTGATACTGTGATGTGTAATCAAGATTCTTTACTGTTATTTTATATTTACCTAGTTCGAACGTATGTTTGGTTGTATCGCTCTCAAAAAGATCCTCTAAGATTTTTGCTTTATCCATTATTTTTAGTTAAGTTGTTTGTTTAAAATTACCCTTTAAGGTAACTCAAAATGCTTTCATAATCAAGAGCAGACCAGTATTTTAATTGGTATAAGAACAATGAGACACATAGACTCACCATTAATTTAAATTATGATTAATATAGAGATAAAAAACACAGGAAAAATAAAGGGAATAAAGTCCCTACCAAGAGAGGTGGTAGAGAGTCTCAGAAATGAATTTACTATCACAAACCCAATGTTCTCAAAGAAAAAGGCATTGGATCTTAGTATATTTGGAACCCCACAATATTTGAATTACTATTCTTCTCCTGACCGGGACACTTTAGAGGTGCCTGTTGGAGGGGTTTCCAAAGCCATTGAAATTCTTTTAGCTTCTGGTGTGGAGCTTACAAAAGATGATATTATTGACAACCGCACCACAGCTTACAATCCAGACTTTTTTGATAATGTTGAATTTCATGCTACTCTAAGAAGTTACCAACAAGACATGGAAGATGCTTGTATGAACAATAATTCAGGCGTTATACAAGCAAAAACAGGTTCTGGGAAAACGGTGGTTTTCGTTTCTTACGTTGTAAAAAAGAAGCAAAACACTTTAATTTTAGTTAATACAAAAGAGCTAGCTGCACAAACTGTGGAAGCTTTTGTTAAGTTTACTAACCTAGAAGAAGATGATATTGGATTCATAGGTTCTGGCCGGTATGAGCCTAAACCTATAACTGTTGGAATACTGCAATCTATTGTTCAGTTGAAAGGTAAAGAGCTTTCAGAAGTTCAGCAATACTATGGTCAGCTCATAACTGATGAGACGCATATTATTGCCGCGGAGACTTATTATAATGCTGCTGCTCGACTACCATTTAAGCATAAATTTGGATTCAGTGCTACTCCTCAACGAGAGGACGGATTAACGCAGGTTATATTTTGGGCAACTGGTGATATTATCCATGTTGTTCCTGACAAAGCCCTAAAAGATTATTTAATTAAACCTACTTATAAAAAGATAAGAACCAAATATTATTTCCCACTATTTGATACATCGGAATTTCAAGCGATGATAACTGACATTGGAAATAATGGTCCTAGAAATGAACTTATAAAAGATACATTTTTAGAAATAGGGGACGACAGGCCTTCTGTATTCCTATGTGACAGGGTTGAACAGGTAGAACTATTACATGAGTTAATACCAAACTCTATTATGCTTACCTCGGCCGTAAAAAAGAAGGATAGACCTAAAGCTATGGCCAAGTTAAGAAGCAAAGAAAAACTTCATGTTATTTCTACCTTCGGTTTATTTAGTACCGGGATTGATGTCCCCCATTTGGAGGTGTTGTATTTATGCTCACCTAAAAAGTCATTTATAAAATTAAAGCAGGCTGCAGGTCGTTTGATGCGATTGGCAGACGGGAAGACTGAATCACTTATTGTTGACTTTGTTGATGAGGGGGTTTGGTTATTAGCTAATCAGTGGAAAACCAGACATAAAATTTTAACTAACTTATAATCATGTCAAAATACGACTTTTCGGAAATAGAGCCAGAGAAAAATGACTCAGAGCAAGAAGAAGACCCAAGAACAAATTTTAGAATTACAAAGTCCTGTTCTAATTGTAGATACTTTTTTTACACTGGAGTGAAGAGCCGTCGGGGTTATTGTAAATTAACTAATATTAAGCACATGAATATAGGAGCATTCCACAGGACAGACACAGACGCTATTGCTGAAGAGCATGGATGGCCTCCCACTCACTGCACAAATTTATGTGACAGACATGAGATAAGAGGACAAAAAAGCTTTGTAAGGTATCCCGAAAAACATACAGGTAAGAAATTTAACATAGACGGGAGTTTAAGAGATGATATTATTGATATCGATGATTAGCATACTAATCCTCTGGAAAGAGGTTTTAGAGATAATAGACGAGCATAAAAAGAAATATTCAAAATTACTATCCCAGAAAAAATCTAGTGAGGTTGTTTTAGGCCAAATTTCAGAGCAACTTGCTCCCTTCCTAAACACCTTCCCAGTTGATGATCCACAGAATCTGGCATTTTTAGGAATGCCTTTAGATTATGTTTACTTTGGTAATGACAAGATAGTTTTTATTGAAGTGAAGAGTGGGAAATCAAGACTAAGTACAAAACAAAGAAGATTACGGAATCTTATCCGTGATGGTAAGGTGGAATTTATTATTCACCAAATACCAAAAAAAGTAAAATAGGTTTTGACCTTAATTAAATTATTACTATCTTTGTCTCGTTAATTTTAAACGAGAGAAAAAGAATGAACACACTAACCTTCGATATCGAGACAATTCCCACACCAGATGAGGAATTAAGTGATATCCAAAAAGAGGAGATACAAAGGAAAGTAGATACGTATCTCAAAAGAAACCCTTCGGCAGATCCAATGGATGCGAAGGGCCTTATAATGGGGACTTCCCCATATTTTGGAAAGATAATTGTTATAGGCGTTCATAAAGTTACGTCACTGACCACAAAGTCCTTTGCCTTGACCGGTAATGAAAAAGACATTCTTGTTAATTTTTGGAAAGAGGTTGCCGGATTTTCTGGTGTATTTGTTTCCTACAACGGACTGTCTTTTGACGTTCCCTTCATAGTAAAAAGAAGTATGAAGTATGGATTGTCGCCCAGTAACAAAAGATTTTTAAAGACATATAGATATAGTCAAGATACACATTTCGATGCAAAGGATGTTATCAGTGATTACGATCGATACGCATCGCCAACCCTTCACTTAGCTTGTGATTTATTAGGCATCGACTCTCCAAAAGAGGGCGAGGTCAAAGCTGATCAAGTGGCTAAGGCATACGAAGAAGGCAAGTTACAACAGATTGCTGATTACTGCGTAAGAGACGTAGAAGCAACCTATAAAGTATACAAAAAATTAAAAGGTATTTGGGTATAAGAATAATGATCCCGGACACCTTTATTTTAAATTAAGAAACAGAGAGAAAAAATAATTAATGTCACTATTTCAAAAAGCAGAACCAGAAGCGCCTCGACTAAAAATGTACATCTACGGGGAGACGGGAACAGGTAAGACAGTTACCGCACTGAACTTTCCATCGCCGGCAGTTATTGATGCCGAAGATGGTACTTTACATTATGGTAAAGAATTCGACTTTCACAAGATTAGAGCAAATGATCCAGCAGTTATTCACCAAGCTCTTGACGAGCTTTTGCAAGACCCTGGAGATTTTAAAACTCTAGTCATTGATCCTATGAGTGTTGTTTATGATCAAATCATTCGCATCAAAGAGGATCGTATGAAAGCCAGAACTGGTAACATGAACTACGAGCTACAGCCTCTTGATTACAAGAGTGTTAAAACAGAAGTAAAAATTCTTATGAATAAACTACTGGCTCTAGACATGAATGTTATCGTTACAGCCAGAAGTAAACCTCTGTACGCAGAGGGAGAGTTCATGAAGAAAATTGGACAACAGCCTGATGGACACAAAAACATGCCTTACATGTTTGACGTTGTTCTTGAGCTTTACATCGCAGAAGATGGAGAGACTCGTATGGCCAAGGTAACAAAAGATCGGACCAATACACTTCCTCATGAGTTTATATTTTCTTATGACTCATTCGTAGAATACATGGGACTTGATGTCCTTGAACGAGACGCTGATGCAGCTAAACAAAAGGAATCTATTAATACAACCAATAAGCGTACCAAGCAAATCGAATATAATAACGAGCAGATTTTTACAGCCGGTATAACCGCTGATACTCTGTCAGAGCTTGAAAAGCTATTGGAAGACGTAGACCCTAAACAGTTAAAAGAGATTTTGATGGAGCAGTTTGAAGTCGATAATCTACTAGATTTGACAAAGAAGAATTCTGAGTCATTTTTAGACGCTGTGAAAAACGAGCTGACGTAAAGCAAGACAACTAGTGACAACCGACAACTGAAAACGTAATTAAAACCATAAAAAACAAATTTACGTTTAGATGAAATTAAACTTTAATAAAGCAAGAGAGAATTCAGGCGGAGACTTTAGTGTAATACCTGAGAACCGTTATGACCTAGTAATAGATTCAGCAAAATCAACTGAATCCCGGGTTAAGAAAACACCAATGTTAGAGCTAAAGATGACCATTTTAGGTCCTAGCTTTGAAAATCGCAAAGTTTGGAAAAGCTTCGCATTAACTCCTCCAGCAATGATTTACCTTATCAATTTCTTAAAAGCTTGTGGGCTAGAAGAACTAGCTGAGCGAGATGAGGTTGAGGTTGGAGACATTATCAATGAAGTCCCGGGTAGTAAAGTGGGTGGATTCATTTCTATCACTACCAACCCGAATTCAGGTAAGGAGCGTAACGAGGTGGAAAACTTCACCGAGTATACAGGTTCCACTGAAGGGGCTGCACCGGCCACTGCTACTAATACCGGAAAGAAGAAACTATTTAACAACTAAACACACGAGGGGCTTCGAGCCCCTCTTTTTTTATTTATGCCAGGCGGAAGAGAACTAGAAAAAAGAGCGAATAAGCTCAACTTAAAAAAACGTTTAAATAAAGAGGCCCTTATCTTACAGATACCGGTGCCTATTATTATGACTAAAAACGGGATCGTTCCTAAACAGTCAACTGTTGACTTCGCCGGCTTAATAAAAGGTGGAAAGTTTATTGCATTCGATGCAAAGGAAACAAAAGTAAAAACTCGATTCGACTTATCTAATATCCATCAACATCAGTTAGAGTACCTGATGATGGTTAGGGAGCTAGGCGGCTTAGCCTTCTTTTTAATCTGATTTAAATCTCTCTACAACGAGGACGCATTTATTGTCCCCATTTCTGTTGTAGAACACTTTTGATTCGTAAGCGAAAGGAAATCTATTCCTTTTGAGGATCTTAAGAAGCACTCTAAACTAGTCAAAGTAGATTCATATTTAGACTTTTTAGACGATGAGAAATTTTTAAAAGACTTATTTAATGAGCAAATTCACGGAAGTACTTAGCAAATTAGAGCCGGGGACTATTATATCTATTCGAGTAAAAAAGGGCACAGAGCCTACGAATGGAGAATTTCATAATATATCTCCCGAGGGTGTTGTAGAATTAGGCACCATGGTACTTGGTACAAAGAAGCAAGTACGACAAACATACGACAGTATATCAGAGATGTTTGGAGGTTATGTTCCTAATAGAACTTATCTCCACGTTGACGATATCAAAAATATAACTATATTGGAAAAATATGCCAAGAAAGAAAGTAAAGATAAACGTCAAGAAACTGACGAAGACAGCTGAAATACCGAATAAAGCGAACCCTACCGACGCTGCATTTGATATTTATGCTGACCAGTCAGTTAAGATAGCAGGAAGAGGAGGCCGCCTTGCGGTCAGTACTGGTATCGCTCTAGAAATAGAGGATAAATATTATGTACAACTAAGAGAAAGAAGTGGGTTCAGTTTAGAATCTGCTGTATTTTTAAAAGGAGGCGTCATTGACTCTGGCTACCGCGGTGAGATAAAAGTTATCTTGCAGAACAATAGTGAATTCCCGGTTGATATCGAGAAGGGTCAAAAAATTGCCCAGTTCACTATTCACAGAGTTGAGAATGTTGCCTTAAAAGAAATTGAAGAATTTGAAGACGCTGACACCGATCGTGGTGAAGACGGATTTGGTTCCACGGGGAAATAACTCCGACTACCACTATGAGATACCTTTTGTTCCGTTGTTATGTGCAGTTTTAAATTGACAACGAAATAAAGAAAATGAGAGAAGACATATTAAATATCGGAGTTAGTAACTCCTCCAAGAGAAAATTAAAGATAACTAAAATACACAAGAAGTGGGTCACACTAAAAGGCGGGGAAACTACAGAAAAGATAGTAATGCATGCTGTAGATGCCAGCCAACCTAAACATATTTTTAAGATTAGCGATTGCTACGTCTTAGATAGAGATGGGGAACCAAAGATTACTGGATTATGGTTTACATTAGTAAACAACGAAATAAGCCAAGAATCTTCTTTAGCGAAGACACTAAAACGTTATGAGGCGGAAGTACTCGGCGAAATGATAGGGAAGACTGTGGAAGCAGCTCCTGACAAAAAGAACTATTTAGTTATTGTATCCTGCGATATGTAGGGGTTGGGGGAGAGCTGATAAAGCTCTCCCCTCCCCTATTTTAATTTTCCAATTTACATTAAGATTCACTATATTAAACGTTATGATTAGCAAATATATTAAAGACATAAAAAAGCATGACCCTATTCCTACTCGAGAAGAAGAAATAGAGTTATTTAAAAAAGCAAGGGCCGGAGAACGATGAGCCTATGAAAAGTTAATAAATTCAAATCTTAGATTTGTTTTTCAAGTCGCAAAATATTATCAGGGAAAGGGATTACCTCTTGAGGATTTAATTGCGGAGGGTAATATGGGGTTATTAAAAGCTTACGAGCGTTTTGATCTGGAAGTTGGTGTTAAGTTTATTTCTTACGCCGTATTCTGGATAAAACAGAGTATACTTAGTGCACTGTATTCACACTCAAACACGATTAGAATACCCCTTAACAAACTTATAAATGTTTCTAAAATAGCAAAAATAAAAAAAGAGTTAGAACAACAACTATTACGTGAACCAACTCTATCCGAATTACAAGACTATATAGAAGATCCTTCCCTTAAAGATGATGTTCATCACTTACATACTATAATAAGTTTGGACGTGCCAAGAACAGAAATGGGTGAGGCGGATCTACATGAAGTTTTAGCCAGGGATGATGAGAACTTAGAGAAAAAACTAGAAGAGTTCAGAGAAGAATTTTTAGATGTAATTTCAAATTTCCCAAAAAGGGAGAAAAAAATACTCTGTATGTATTATGGAATAAGATATACCAGAACATATAATCTGCGGGAGATTGGCCTAGAACTTGATTTGACAAGAGAGAGAATCAGGCAAATAAAGGACCAGAGTTTAAATAAATTAAGAGAGAAGCCGGAAGGCAAAAAATTGATAGAATACTTATAAATGGAAAACATTAAATATATTGATGCTCCTAGCAAGGTAGACGATGCTCTTACAGAGCTACATGGATACCCTGAGCTAGGTTTCGATACAGAGACTACAGGCCTTGATCCCTTAACGGACAAGGTTTTGTTGTTACAGGTAGGTACGCCTACTGTACAGTTTGTGTTTAATGTTCACGAAATTGGACATGAAAACACAATGCGGGTATTACACCTACTAAAACAATCAGAAGTAACAAAGGTGGCACATAATGCTAAATTTGATTACACTATGATCAAGAGTAACTACGGTGTAGATTTACCAAACATAGTTTGTACTATGATTGGATCTATGTTACTTACAAAGGGGATTGTTTCGGCAGACAATAGCTTAGATGGTTGCCTTACTAAATATCTAGGTATGAAGATGAATAAGGCCAAACAGAAATCATTCATCGACATGAAGGTTGGAGACTCTTTTACATGGTCCCAAATCCTATATGCTGCCAAAGACGTTGAAATGATTATACCTCTGAAAAATAAGATTGTAGATCTTTTAAACGAAAGAGGTATGAAACAATTGTCTGAGCTTGAGTTTGAAACTGTTCGGGTTTGTGGCGATATGCAACTTAACGGGATTTACTTAGACGGTAAAAAGTGGTTAGCATTACTTGATGATGCGAAGGCCATGTCTAAGAAAGCAAAAGCTGAGCTAGATGAACATGTAAAAGATCACGCTCAGTTGGACATCTTTGGGGTTCCTACTGTCAACTATGCTTCACCCCTCCAATTAAAGCCGCTGATCGAAAAGATTACAGGGAAAGCATTGGAGAGCACTGGAGTAAGAGACTTAGAAAGAATTGATCATCCTATGGTAAAAAGTCTTTTAAATTTTAGAGAGGCTCATAAAAAGGTAACAACTTACGGTGCCTCATTTCTTCAAAAGCATGTTCATAAAAAGACTAAAAGAGTTCATTCTAACTTTAAGCAGCTAGGAACTGATTCGGGACGTATGTCCTCCTCAAGCCCTAACATGCAAAATATACCAAGTGCTCAGAAGTATAGAAGCTGTTTCACTAATCAGAAGCCCGGTTATAAAATAATAAGTGCTGATTTTTCAGGTCAGGAGCTTAGACTGTTAGCACACATTTCTCAAGAACAGGCTTTTATAAAAGCCTTGAACGAGAACAAAGATTTACACTCTTATAGCGCATCATTAATTTTCGGTGTACCTTACGAGGACTTCTTTTATTATGGTAAGGATGGCATAAGAGAGGCATGTGATGATAACGACAGTTTAGATCCTTTTGAACTATCTTTAGATTCGAATCAAAATGATATGGTTGTAGATAATGTAGGTGATCCTCTTATTCGTCCTGAGATGAAGAAAAAGTATAGGACACCTTGTAAGAGTATTACATTTGGTCTTATCTACGGTATGGGAGCTAGTAAGCTAGCTGATACATTAAAGATAACAATTGCAGAGGCTAAAGAACTTATAGGGAAGTATTTTGATACATTCCCTACTATTAGGGATCTTTTGGATAGACTAACACAAGAGGCAATGGCTCGTAAGTACGCGTATTCCCCGCTAGACGGACGCCGTCGTATCTTTAGTGGTATAGACTGGGACCATGGCGGTAAGGTCGCTCACATGAAAAATATAGCAAAAAATCAACCCTTCCAAGGCGCGGGTGCATCAGTAACCAAGTTAGCGCTTTGCAGAATGAAACACAGAATAGATTCTACTGGTTGGGATGCTAAGATTATAAATGTAGTACATGATGAGATTCTTATAGAGGTTTTAGAGGAGCAAGCAGAAGAAGTTGCAAAAGCCCTTGAAGAAATTATGAAAGAATCATTTAATTTTTATGCACCAGACATTCCAATGGTAGCAAAAGCAGAAATAGCAAACGAATGGAGACACTAAAATGATAAAAAGAGAAGAAGTTTATAAAGCACTAGACAGTGAAAGAGACTACCAAGATGTTCGATGGAAGGAAAATCCCGGGCAACCAGAAACAAGGGAATCTTTAGATAGGAGCATAGACGAGTTTTCTACCTATATTATGGCTTACGCACAACAGTTACAAAATGTATGTGCTTCCACAGATGACCCTACTGTTAAATTAGACTTTGTTAGAAAAGTTGGTGGGTTATCAGTAGCCTGCATGGAGGCTCATGGAGCCCCTTTAAGAGAAATACCAGAAGGGCTACAAGAATAGTACTATGAGAAGATTATCAGAAAAAGTAAAAGATTTTGCAATTAGAAGGCATAATTGGGTTAGACAGGAATACGGAAAAGGTGTTCCATACTCTGTTCATCTAGAAATGGTTGCAGACTTCGCAGAGAAATTTTCATATGTCCTGTCTGAGGAGGATAGGGATCTTGCAGTCGCCGCAGCCTGGGGACACGACTTAATAGAAGATACGAGAGTAACTTATAATGACTTAGGAAAGTTGTTTGGGTGGAAGTTTGCTGAAGTTGTTTTCTGCTGCACAGAGCAGAGAGGACGTAACCGGGAAGAAAGGCATGGTGAGGCTTACTATGACCTGTTATCTAAGAACTCTATTGGCAAATTTGTGAAGCTGTGCGATATCTGTGCAAATTTCTCTAATTCTAAAGAGAATAGTAATTCAATGTATAAGAAGTATAAAAAAGAATTTCCTAAGGTAAAGGAAAATTATACAAAGAAGGTGAGTACGAACCTATATGGGACTTTTTACATTCTCTCTAAAAGCCGGTTTTTCCGGCTTTTTTTGTACCCTATAGTGACAACAAGGCTACTTGACAATAGAAAACAAGACTTATACGGATAAATTACTTAACATTCAACTTGAACACTAAATAGTTTCTGCTTAAGTTTTATCCAAACGCACAAAACAAATTAAAGAGAGAATACTAAAATATAAATATGAAATTAAATAAAGCAAGTAGCATTCTAAGTGACATAACAGTACACATGAAATACGCACGTTACTTAGATGACAAAAACCGGCGAGAGATATGGGATGAGCTCGTTGACAGAAACGTGGAAATGCACGTTAAAAAATATCCCAAATTAAAAGAAGAAATAAATGATGTTTACGACAGATTTGTAAGAACAAAGGTGGTCCTCCCCTCGATGAGATCGATGCAGTTTGGTGGAAAGCCTATCGAAATTAGCCCTAATCGGGTTTACAATTGTGCTTATTTGCCTGCGGATCACATAGATTCTTTTGCAGAAACTATGTTCCTTTTGCTGGGTGGCACAGGAGTTGGGTACTCTGTACAAAAACACCATGTAGAAAAGCTGCCTAAAATTATTCATCCGGATAGTGATAGAACCAGGCGATACTTAATTGGTGATTCAATCGAGGGTTGGGCAGATGCAGTTAAGATCCTATTCAAAGCATACACCGGTATAAACCGAAGTAAGCCTGTATTTGATTACAGTGATATACGTCCTAAAGGGGCTAGACTAGTTACTTCTGGTGGTAAAGCTCCCGGTCCGGCGCCTTTAAGAGAATGTCTGGTTAAGGTTGAAAATATCCTTTCCAACAAACCTAACCGTAGTAAGCTTCAACCGATTGAGGTACATGATATCATGTGCCATATAGCTGACGCAGTTCTAGCAGGCGGTATACGAAGAGCTGCTATGATTTCTCTATTCTCTGCGGACGATGACGAGATGTTATCTGCAAAGAGTGGTAGCTGGTGGGAGAATAACCCACAACGTGGTAGAGCTAATAACTCCGCAGTGTTGATGAGAGACAGACTGACTAAAGATTACTTTATGTCAATCTGGAAACGAGTAGAAGACAGTGGCTCAGGAGAGCCTGGAATATACCTTTCCAATCATCGTGATTGGGGAACAAATCCGTTGACCTATGCATAATGCGGATTTAAAACCTTCTCTGATCGACTTGGAAGCCGGCAATACGGCGACAGGGGGCAAGCAAGGGTCAGAAGATTCTGTGCAGCCTGAGAGACTGAGCGAGAAGGGCGACTACAGTGTTTATTGGATACACACCAATAAACACAAGGATATTTATTGTGAAGGTTATGTTGGCATCACTATAGACACAAAGTCTAGAATGAGATCGCATAAAAAGAACAAGAAAAAATCACCAATTGTTGACGCTATAAAATCTTATAGTTGGGAAAACCTAGAGATAGAAATTATAGAAGAAGAGTTGACAATGGAGCGGGCTTTAGAGATAGAGGGGAATTACAGGCCTAGGTTAAATATAGGCTGGAATCTTCAAAAAGGTGGAGAGCTTGGAGTAACGTCTGACTGGTATAATAACCCAGTAAACAAAGAAGCGCACTCTAAGGCTACATCTATTGGAACTAAAGCTGGCATCCAAGAAAAAGATAGTACAGAGGAAAGATCTAAAAGAGCTAAAAACAGTTGGTTAAAGAATGCCGATAGTTATAAAGGCAGTTGTAGAGGATCTAAAAATGGTAAAGCAAGATTAAATGAAGAACAAGTATTTGAAATTCGTTTTAAGCTTATACCAGAAGGCCTCAGTAATAAAGAGATAGCAAAAGACTTTAATGTAAAGCCTTACGTTATCCAATTTATTCGTACTGGCAAAACTTGGAAACATGTCGTATGCGACAGTCCAGCGCACAAGTAGGTATTTTGCTATAACCTTACAGTGTGACGGTTGTGAGATAGGATTAAGGCCCTATCAATTTTGTAATCTTGTTGAGATGAATGCTAACATTCTCGAGACGCAAGAAGAATTAGACGAAGCTGCTAAGGCTGGAGCTTTTATAGCTACGCTGCAGGCAGGGTATACAGACTTCCACTATCTACGTGATGTATGGAAGCGAACTACCGAGAAAGACGCATTAATTGGAGTATCTATGACAGGTATCGCTAGTGGTAACGTTATGAGTCTTGACATGGCTCAGACAGCTAAAGCTGTTAAAGCGACCAATGCTGAGATTGCTGAGATTATTGGTATTAAGAAAGCCGCTCGAACTACATGTGTCAAACCTGCTGGAACAACTAGCCTTGTATTAGGAACTAGTTCTGGTATTCACGCATGGCACAATGATTACTATGTTCGTAGAATGCGTGTTGGTAAGAATGAAGCTATATATACTTACTTAAGTATTAGACATCCGGAACTTATTGAAGACGAGCATTTCAGGCCACATGATACTGCTGTGATTTCTGTACCACAGAAAGCACCTGAAGGCGCTATTCTAAGAACTGAGTCCCCATTAGAAACCTTGGAAAGAGTTAAAAAGGTTAGCCAGAGCTGGATATCTACTGGATACCGAACAGGGCAAAATGGTCATAATGTTTCCTGTACTATTTCACTGAAAGATGATCAGTGGAGAGACGTAGGTAACTGGATGTGGAAAAATCGGGAGCATTACAATGGAATTGCTGTGCTTCCTTATGATGGTGGTAATTATAAACAGGCTCCTTTTGAGGACTGTTCTAAAGAAACTTATGAGGCTATGTTAGAGTCCCTTGATAAAGTTGACCTTACACAGGTAATAGAATCCCAAGATGAGACTGATCTTAGTGGAGAGATTGCTTGCGGGGGAGGGGCCTGCGAAGTAGTTTAATTATGGTATAAGAATTATGCAGGACAAGCTTCCTGTATTTTAATTTAATAGTAAAAAGAGCTACTTTAACGAGTAGCTCTTTTTATTTATATTCACATTTAAAAAGCACTGTCAAAAAGGCAGTTTATCTGTCAAATAGAGATGACAGGATGTCATAAATGCACTTTGGCATTTAGTTTGCAAGACAAAAAGAAAACTGAAAACTCAAACTAAAACTAAAAAATATGTATTTTATGAAAATTGGAACCCACGACAAAAGTATAAGTGATCTTTTTAGACTCGGAATAGATTTGATGAATGAGCCAATATTTTCGTCTTTCGTAGATGAGAAAATATCAGTTAACTCGGAGGATGAGTCGGCTACTATATCTTTAGCAGTTCCCGGGTATGACAAAAAAGATTTGAAACTAACTATTCAAAAAAATAAGCTTTTTATCTATCTAAAAAGCGAGTTGTTTAAAACCTACTTTCTTACAAAGTCTGTTGATAAGGAAAGCATTGATGCCACCCTAAAGAACGGTTTATTAAAAATTACATTTGATAGACAAGAAGCACCTGATGAAGAAGAAATAAATATTAACTAAACCAAAGGCCTTCGGGCCTTTTTTATTATGTTTGAAACTGTATTAGACCCTGATAAAGTCCCTAAATGGTTCATCGATTTTTTCATCGACTTGAACGTTAAGGTAGACTTAGAAAAATTACAAGAGTTCAATGTTGCTTATGCCACGGAAAAAATAAACGAGGTTGAAAGACAGGCTACTTGTATATTAAACCCGAGTACCGAGGTCATCTATATAATCGCAAAGCAAACGACTTATGAAGACCCGATTACTCCTGAAATAGAAACTTTTTTATTCGAAACAAATTTAAATAAGCTACATGGCAAAATCAGAAAAAACGGAAAGAAAACAAGTTAAAGAAAGTGGTATTTTCTATGAAGCTTGGACAAAAAAAGAATTGGAACAAAACCCTATAACAGAAAAACATGTCGGAGCCCCTATTAGCGTAGCGAGTGATCCCAGGAAAAGAAAATACATCTTAGAGAAAATCCATAAACCTGGAGAAAAGATGTATCCTGATGGGGGGTATGAAATTGATCACCCAGATTTTGTCTTTAGTCAAAGCCTCTTCTTAGAGGAAGCAAAGTCTTTTAAACCTAAGAAAAAGAAGAAAAAATAAACTATATCTGGTATAAGAATTATGAAGAAGCACAAAGCTTCTTAATTTTTTAACTTAAACTTAATCTACAACATTATGTTTACACTTATTTCATACTCCGACGCCGGTTATTCTTTGATCCACCAATCAGAAGATTTCCAGGAACTAGAGAACATTCAACAAGATCCTAGTATCTTAAATTTGGATGGTCTTTTATTGAACGATAACCTTCTTTCTTTAGGTGGCATTTGTGGATCCCTATCAATGGGAGACGGGGATGACTTTGAAGATGTTACAGGGTTCGAGGAAAACTCTCATCTTTTTATTTTAGATCAGGAATTTATTGAGTATCTAAAATCTTGCGAAGAGGACTCTGAGGATCTAGAGCTTTGTGAGATGTTAATGACTCAGTATCCTGACCCTCATATGTTGAAAGATACGCTCCACTGTAATATAGCTGCATGACAGCATGTATTATCTTTAACCCTGACTCAGATGAGTCAAGGTTGCACAGGATAGAAACCGTACTAAGTCTTTTATATTTCAGGGTTGATGCTATTGCATTGGCCCCGGAGTATAAAATTAGAGAAGACTTTTTAGGTGGTAAAGCTTTTATTGCAAAAGACGAACAACACGCATTAGTGAATTCTGATGTGGTTATTTGCTTAGGAGGTGATGGCACAGTTATCTATACTGTCCATATGTTAGCAAAATATGATTTGCTGAATAAACCGGTTATATCAATAAATTTGGGTAACGTTGGTTTTATATGTCCATTTTCTTACGAGGATGTTCTTAAAGGACTTGATATGGACATGGATATACAAGAGCGTAGCCTTCTTGAATTAAAGACAGGGGCAGCTAGACAACCAACCGCTTTAAATGAAATCTATATAGGGAAACCTGATATAGAAACAACTGTTCTGACTTTTAAAATATCTTTTAATGACCAAGTAGCTACATTTAGAGGAGATGGTGTAATACTAGCCACATCTACAGGGTCTACTGCATACAATTTTTCTATGGGAGGTCCTATAATTTCCCCAGAAAGAGGAGCTAATCTCGTGTGCATAACTCCTACTGGTTGTATAGATGCTAGTGTTAAGCCTATAGTCATGAAATTAGACCCACTGAATTCTTTGACTATAGAAACCTCAGAAGAATCTTGTGTCCAATGTGACTCAAGAACTATAGGATATTCAAAAAACCACGAGGTGGAAGCCTCACTTGAGAGTCTCTTTCTTAAAACTCCTAAGAGTTTTAATTATTTTGACCTGCTTGAAAAAAAGTTAGGTTGGGGTAGGCTTTCTAAGTAACTTTACTGTACCAATTAAAATCTTTTTTGCATTTTTACTTTTAATATGGTAACTTATTTAAAAGTAATCAAGGGCCTATAACTCAGATGGCAGAGTACCAGCCTTTTAAGTTGGGAGTCGCAGGTTCGATCCCTGCTGGGCCCACACCCGTTAGGGGTTAACTTATAAATTCATAACTTAATATGTCATCAAAACAAAAGGTATGTCTCGTATATACGCGGGACGACGAAGAAAAGAGAACAAGGTTTTTCAAACCTACCTCTACACACGTTATTAAGCGCGAACAAAAAGCGTTAGAAGAGAAGGGATACTCTCCGGAAATAGTTACCCGAAATAAATGGGAAGCTAGTCATGGAGAAATCAACAAGCCCAGAAGCCCTCTAGTTACACCAGTTGATCTCTCAATGATCTCAAAAACAGAACAAATGAGAGCTAACGATCATAAGGGTCGACAACGTAGACGAAATAAAAGAAATTAAAATTTAGTCCCGAACAGCAACTACCTCTAGGGACTTTTAACCAGTTAGAGAGGAAATATGAGTAAACTTTTAAAATCCTTACAAACTAAGGACGCTCTTACGGCCAATGGTGCTGTAACAAATAGTACATCGTTAAACAACTGTGTAGACATGTTCTTCCTAGCGGGAGCTTATAAAAATTTTATACCTTATTGGTATAAGAATAGTGCTGAGGAACACATACAGCATTTTTAATCAAGCAAATGATAGAAAACAGTGTTCCGATGACGCAACTTGGGGGTGTTCTGGATTCGACTGCTCACAAAAAGTTAAAACTACAATCTGGCTCGTAGACTACTACCAAACAGTTAAATTGAACTGACAAAAATCAATCACCTAAAATAGCTGGCTTTATTGGCTCAGCTAAGACTCAACCAGCAATAGCTGCGTAAAGTTCGTTCTACCTGATGATAATAGGGATAGTAAACTTAGGTTTACAGAGCGTCATAATTATCAGAACAGGTGTGGTGACCTTAAACACTCTCAGATAGTATAGCTTACCGACTGCCACTGAGTAAACAAAAGGCTAAAATAGCAAAATGATTGTACAATAGTTTTAATGGATGTGCTGTAGGACCGGAGTTCGACTCAAAGGGTCACTATATAGGTAACTATATAGATAAAAATTGGATGAATTGCTGGAAGGCTAAGTATTTATATAAGTATATGCTAATCAGCAGCGAAGTCGTGAGTACACTCACGAAACGTTCAGAGACTACTGGAGAACTTTAGAGTTCTTAATTACCAGCTAGAGCGTCCAACTCCTCGCTAAGAGGATGATGATATAGTCCGTAATCTCTCGGAAACGGGAGGCAAATCAGAAAGTTTACCACGATCAGCTAATCTATGATGATTAGGGCACAAAACTGTTAAGTTTTTTAGTGAGTTATTACCTCCTTCTTTTCTAGGAGTTATATGATGGATATCACATTGATCTTCATTCCAACCGCATATAAAACATGACAGGTTTTTGTCTGTGCTAATTTTCAAGGCTTTATAAACCTTTCGCTGAATACGTGGACGCTGATTTGATAATTTATTATTTCTGTAATGCCTTGATTTGCATTTACCAGAACAGAACTTTGCATTGTGTGCTTTTGTAGTAAATTTATTTTTACAAACTACACAATCCTTTATTACTGTTTTTCTGCCGTCATTTCTATTTTTTGCCGCGCAGCTTCTGGAACAAAATTTAGCATTACCTCTATTAAGCTCCTTTATAGGAGCCAAAAAATTACTGCCACACCAATCACAAATTGTTGTTTTATGTTTCATAAGATAATATATAAACGGTGGGCATGAGAAACAAATAAATTATAACATTAGCTCCGCACCTCCACCACACGGTTAAGTGTAACCCAAGTTGTAGATTGCATGTTTAAAGGGAGCCTCTTTATTGAGGTTCCCTTTTTTTATTTAACTTTAATTTTATCCCATGATTAAAATTTTAATATTTGCTGCTCTTGTAATAGGAGCTGCCTGGCTTATTTTTATAAAGATACCCGAGATTGTGGGTTCTGGAAAAAAGAAATCAAGTTCTGAGAATTCTTCTGATGAAGGTTTATTAAATAAGCTTACAAAAGAAGAGCAAAAAGCTCAAGCCGCTAGACAAGCCTTACTCGACGAGGCAGAACAAAAAGACGCTGAAGCTACCAAAACACAGGCTGAAGCAGACACGGTGCGTAAAGCACTACAATCGTCACAATAACCCTTAATAAAATAATACTATGAAAAAGAATAATAAGACAAAATTTACACTTGTATTGGTCGCAGTTGCTGCTATACTTGTTGCCATTTTTGGTCCGGCTATGGTAGAAGACGTACCTAACGGCGAGATTGTGGTTAACCAGGTACCTGTTTCAGGTGACATCGAAGTCTGGTCAGACCCAGGTTTAAAAATTGACGATGAATAAATTGATCCAACCGGGTCAATTGTAAACCAAAGTTAGTAGGTTGGTTTATGGGTTAAGGGTAGGGAAGGGCTGAAAAGCTCTTCCCGATTCCTTATCTATTTTTCTTTTTAGCTTAGGATTTTATATACAATAAAAAAGCCCGGCACTTGGCCAGGCTTTCATGTAAGTATTTGGGAGTATTAAAGCCCAGATGCATCCAAAGGTTTGACCCTGGAAGCTGATAGGGTTACATTCTCTGCAAGAACAGTAGCGTTAGCGCTAATCCCAAAAGAATGGGATTGAATATAACACTTCTCTAAATAAACACCTCCATAAGGCTCTCCATCCATATCAAAAAGTACAAATCCTAAACCTAACGGTCTATTGAATATTGCAGAGCCTAAGTTGCCCCAGAATTTTCCTGGGTTAGCATTTTGACTCTCCGATTGAGTATCGATAATACCTGAATCCGGGTATGGCATGGTTGGATTATTTAAAGAGTGGCTTGAACCGCTTCCAAAATCTGCTGATGAGGGAACAGTCGGTGTCCCACCATCGTTTGACTCTCTTTCGTACATTGCATAAAAAAGAGACGGGCCATCGAATAAAACTCTACTTAAAGAAGCTCTTACTCTTACCCTAGCTGGAATGAAGAAAGGTGTTCTACCTCCTATCTCAAATATTTCATTTAATTGTTTATTTTGCTGTAGCTGTGCACTCTGTACTAACCCTATTGGGTATAAAGAGGCCGCAGACCCGGATAAAACCGGAGGTCCACTAACAATAACAGCACTCTCGCCAGAGAGATACGCACCATTCAGGGCACCTTCGTGCTCGTCGGGCTGTACATTCTGTTTATTTGGAAAGTTAGCTTTCCAGTTTGATAGATTTTCTAGTGACATTTATTTTCTCCTAAGTATTAAAATTCTAGAGTTATTTTTATGTAATTAACTGGATAAAGCGGTGTTATCGCCAGATCCACTTTTATAGTGTCTGGTTGAACTTCATCTTGGTATACATTTAAAACGTCAACAGCTCTTACATAGCCTAGATCTACAAGTTCGTTTCCTGCACTTACTATCGCAGCCCTAAGCTGTTTTAAAAACCCATCTGATATTACAAATTTCCCAATTAAAGGTGACACTAGGTCCCTTATATATTTGGAAGCGTAATCAATTTGAGTAGTAATAGATAACTCTCTAGTTTGAATTGTTGTTGCGTTTGTAGACAACTGGTGTCTATTTATAATAGCTCCTACTCCCCTCTCTTCTAAAATCCAGGTACCGCCTTCTGCGATAGTATTTAGCTGTGATTTATTAAAGTGGTCATTACTCTTATAAAGCATAGAGAATCCATTTATTCCGCTGTTTGTTAATGGCTCTTCTGGCCTCTTACCAGCTACAGCACCTACAAGGGCTGCACCAAAATAGTATCCGGGTACCGGATAATAAACTGTTACGAAATCAATATCATTTGCCTTTAAAGTAGTAATTGCTGAAGAAGTTATCTCACTAAAAGCTCTAAACTTGGTTGATCCTGCAGTAACATTTGTTACGAACTTAGGCTTTAAACTAAAAGTTGATCCAAAAACGGCTTGTATGAAAGAGTCTGAAAGAGTGCTTACATGAGCTCTTGTTTCAACATACCCCGCGTCTGGGTGTATAGAAAAGAATCTCTTTTCGCCTGACGCTGCACTGACATTTTGGATAGCTTGTGCTACCTCTTGTTTTTCAGAATTAGTAGTCGGTGTAGTTTCTTCTGGGGAGTAATCTACTCTTTTGGAAACAAAGGCGATACGTTCTTTCCCCTCAGCGGGTACTGACATCGCATTACAATGCGTTGCAAACTTATCCGCCTCAGATCCTACTCTAGTTAAAGGTGCTATTGCATAAACTTTTTCTTTATTTTCAAGAGCTGTTACCGCGTTTGAAAAGCTAGATGAATCACCGCCTGTACCTGGATCTACTCCAAGAATATTTGTGCTTACTCCTCCATTTGACATGGCCAGAGAAGCTCCATAAGCTAAAGGGTTCCAAGGAACCGGTTGTCCAACATAGTCTATAATGTCTTGAGCCTCAATTACTTTCTGATAGTTATTATTTAAATCTGTTCTTTTTGCTAAAAATCCAACTCTTACATTGGCTTTATCAGCATTGTCTACATCGAACCCAGAAATATCTGCTGTAATTGTGATATTCTCTCCGGATACGGTAAAATCTGTGTCCTTCACTAAGTGTTTAACTGAACCGATAGTGCCGTTTGGCCCCTCAGTCCTAATGAGGTCTACAATAACTGTGTCCTCAATATAATCTGTATGTGAAGAAAATGCACTTCCAGAAACTACGAGCTCACTTCCATCATACGATGTCGTATATATAGAACTATTCTCATTATCGTCTCTCTCAGGATCTTGCCAGTAATAGCCGGGGCCTACAACACAAGATTCTAAGGTAGGATCCGGTAATGGGAAACTAGCTGTCTTCTGGACCTGTCTTACTGTAGCAGCAGGTTTTGTATATGCCATTTTTTATCTCCTTATTTTTATTTTATTTCATTTTGTTTCTTGCGCTGCGTTGCTTTCGCACCTCGAGATAGCGCTACGGCTAGCCCTACCGGGGCCGACACGGTAAACAAGGCTGTATCAACAGCTGCTTCTTGCAGTCGTTTTGACTGCGGTTTGTTTTTATTGCTAAGAGCATAAGAAGCTGCACCAATACTGGCCCCACTTCCTCCTAACGCTATCGAAACGGGCGTCAGTCCTTTACGTTTTCTAACGATAACTGAGTCCCGGTTTGTGGTGCTAACCACTTTACGATCTTTTAGAAATTTGGACTTTGTCTTTAAATAAGACTCACCATTTTTCTTGTACACTACTGGATTGAAAACCTCTTTATGTAAATCTCCTTTAAGCTGTTCTTTGGTTAATTTACCGAAGTTTTTTCCAACCTGTGTAGTACCTCCGATCATGCCTTTCCCTTTAACGTCTTTTGTGACTTTTAAAAGAGCGTCCGCTGTATTTCCTAGAGAAGTTCTAACTGCTCTACCTGAAGAGCTATCATGCTGCATCTTTGGTATTTTAATATTCTTTGGTATGTCTTTCGACACATTATTGACAGGGTCTTTGAACCGTGCCATATATTTTCCGGCATCCCTGTAATCGACTTTTGATTTTTCTCAAACAGTACTACCGTACTCTTTCATATTTTTTAAGCTAGGTGACTTCGATTTAACCGCGTGGTTAAAAGCCTTTCCTGAGCTTTTTGCGCCCCTTATATAATTTAGAGCTTTAAATAATCCCTTTACTTTACTCATTTAATTTTCGTTAATTATTTCTGTTCCAGTATTGTCTGCTGTAAAGCTTTCAAAAAGATTATAATATCCATAGATTTTTCCATTATCCGGGACTGTATATAATCTATTACTTCCGGTGACAGTAATCAAGTTTATATCGCTTTTTTCTTCCAGTGTTACGGCGTCTATGTAGTCTATGGTCAGATTTAGTTGACTACCTGGGTCATTTACCAATTCGATTTGGACACCACTTGGAGTAACATGGAAATCTATTCCTTCATACAACTCATCCTCTCCGTTGTAGACTCTACAGTTATACATACGTTCTCCTAACCTCACTGTTTCTTGTCTTTCCACATTAAAAGAGATGTCTACGTTTGCTACTTCTATACCGCCCGCTGATAATTTTAAAGTTTGTTCTCTTCCCAAGGTTAGGCCGTTCATGGTATGTATACCTTTGTCTTGTTCCTTAAACCACTCTCTATGCGCCCACAGCTGTATAAAAATATCATTTGCTATTTCATCAGCAATGTAGTGCCTTTTTGCCATGACTCTTAGATTTATATTAGATCCCCAGGTTTGGGTCAATTTGTAGTTATTTTGTCTGGAGCCGCCGGATTTAGAATAAAATCTCCTCTCTAGTCCTGAGTCTCTGGAATCATTGTTTGGTAATGCCTCGGATCGATACCTACCAGTTAGCCCTATAGGGCCACGATCTATTATTACCGTTGGTCTCATAGCTGCGATCCCTAATTCAGTTGCATACTTATCGGCTACAATAATCTTTGTGTTTTTAGGATTAATGTCCCATTTGTATTTCGTGTGTCCACTAAAATAAGTTTGTATAAAAGATAAAAATACTTTTTTAATCCTCAACGACGGTGTAATCACGTGCTACTTCTGCTCCTTCTTTTTTAATCTTATCTTCTGCTTTTTCTTGTTCTACTTCAAGAGCTATTTGTGACAATAAATCTTTGTCCCTTACCTCATTTCTCTCTCTTTCTACTTTTTTAATCATTACCTATAATCCTCGATTGAGTATTCATAAATTTCATCGTCTATGTGTATGACACTTAATTGTGCTTGCTGTTCTATGACTACTCCTAATAGTTCCAGGGTTCTTACTCTTTGTATAAAAAATCTTTTATCTGTTTTTGCGTCAACTACAACATCACCTGCTTCTAGTGGGGGACGGTTCAAAGTAGTAAACATGACATCACTAGGATAAAATTCTCCTCATAACCCTATGTCTTTTACCTGGGCTGCTGGGGTTACCATTCCTCTAACTTTTTGCGGTTTAAAATACCCCTCTCTTCAACCGGTTCCCCAACAGTTACAATCTGAACATACGTCTGTAGTCTGTTTAAATAATACTGGGTCCCAGGAAACCTCGCAACGAGTTCCCCATGTCCTTCTTTTTAAAAGGAAAAAATCTCTACCGCTCTTTTTTCTAAGAACCAGATCTTTCTGCCTTCATATTTTTAACCACTTTAAATTAGGTCTTTCGTTATTAAGGTAGTAATAATCTGTTATGGAGTTTTCCTGGGTATCAGTGTTTTCTATCTTTAGTTTGTAGTACCACTGTCTTGTCCCGTGTGCTAATCCGCTGGGAGTAAAGTCTTCGTAGACATATGTGTTTGCAGATATGCCGGAATCTATAAGGTTATATTCGGATAAGTTGTTTGAAGGGGCCTGTGAGACATAAATAGATACTTCATAATCATTTAAGTCTTCCACAGTATCTTTAAAGGCTCACTCTAGGTCTAGTGAGTTTGGCTTGTTTCTAAATACGGAGAGTTTTTCTAAAGCTATCATAAGGATTAACTAAGGCTATCACTGTATTCGCTATAAGCCCCACCATATCCTCCATCAATATTTTTGGCTCTTTTAAAGGCTTGAGCGGCTCTCATAAAACGGGAAATAAGCATATTAAAAAACACGGTGTATCTACCATACTTATCTTGGTCTTTTACAGTTATTCCACCAGAGTCATTGTATGATAAAACATTCCTTGCGCTTAGTATCCCTTTGGATATTAAAACATTTAGAAAAGCTCCGTCCCTTAAAATAGTTCACGGGATTTCTGATATTTTTTGAAAATGTAAAGAGGTAGGCTCAATTTCGTAGTTCATCTGTTCAAACACATCTTGCAATGCATAATAAAGTTCAATATCTGTATTTTCTTGGGCCTCTGTAAGATCATTCAATTGTTCGGTATCCCCTAGAAACTTTCTTAATCTATCAACCCTGCCCTGCATATCTGCGGGTACTGAGGAGGCACTTAATTCGGCGTTCGTTAACATAATGTATTGGTTTTTTATTTAATATACTCTATATCTTTAGATTAGTCAACTCTGTATAGAGTCCAAAACCTTCAGTAAGGATAGTTTGTGGACGTAACTTCTGTTTTAAATAAATTTCAGCCGTATCAGGGTTAAAAAGATATCCATGTTCCCAATCTGAAATAAGTAAAAATTCGATCAGTAGATCCTTGTTAGAGTATTGGTTGTGAAGTGCTTGCTTTATCTCTTCGAATCTTCTAAATCTGTAGGGTGATGTTGCTGCATATATCTGTTCCATTTTTTGATGATTACAAATGTAAAGAATAACATCTAATGCGTTATTTCCATATAGATCAAACTCGTCTAAGAATAAAAAATGGGGTCTCTTACTTGTTAGTTTTCTATCTAGTTGTGGCTCTGGATAGTTTATATCAGATATCTGTATGTAAGTGAATTTATTACGAAGGGGTATGAGGTCAGGGTTGTTTGCCAAGAACTCTTTGTCTCTTTGAATTGATATAAACACAAATTTATCTGGGCTTTTCCCGGGATTATGTGCTAAGGACTCTAAAAGTTTGGAAACTAGTAGCTTGGTTTTTCCTGAATCTCTGTTACCTAGGTACAAATTTAAAATATCTGTCATGTACCAAAGATAAATAAAAAAAGGCAGACTCGCAATGAGACTGCCTTTAAATATCTACTAGTTAGTAGGATTAACTTAAAGTTAAGCTAGCTACTGACTTAGTGTTTGCGATAATCATACCGACTGACTCGTAAGCCGACCAGCTGATTATGTTTCTTTTCTTGTCGATGTCGAATTTAGTATCATTCATGATACAGAACTCACCCATGAATTCCGGTGAAGTGAACGCATAGATTTTGTTATTTAACAAGTCTGTCTTGTTAGATACAATAATCTTACGTCCGAACAGTGTAGGGTACTTGTACCCGTTTACTGCAATCTCGCCTTTCATACCACCGTCACCAAAGGTTCCGTTAGTATTGTTGTCGATGATTAATCGGTTGAACATGAGTTGATCCATTAGCAAGTACTCAGCACGTAGCTGGTTTGCTTCAATCTTTGCGAAAAGATTACGGATCTCTGTTTCTGGAATGGCTTCCGAGTTATAACTAGCATTAACGTTATTACCTTCTACAGTAATCGCTGCGTCAACGTGCTTTAAGAAAGCAACGTCCTCTTGTTTCTGGATGTCCAGAACAGAGTTACGCTCAATTACCTGGGTAATAGGCATTCTGTAAGCAAGAAGTTCTTGCTCTGCTTTTTGGAATAGTTCGGAACTGATTTCGTGAAATTTCAGCTCTACTCTTTTTCCTTCTACGTAGTTAGTTGTTGGCTCACCACGGAAGTTAATGAACATTGCCTTAGACTCTGGTTCTAATTCAATGATTTTAACTAGGCCGTCATGGTTTACAGAAACCTGTAAATCTGCCTTAGTAACGTATTGAGGTGGTAAAATCTTTCTTGCGAAAGAAACCTCACGTAGTTTTTCACGGACAAATGCTGCAGATTCTGCTGCAACCTTTTCCTTTCCTTCTGGTGAATCTAAATTGTGAACGAATAAATCGTTAAATTGTCGTGCGTTGTGTGTATCCATTTTTCCTTATTTTAACCTCCTATTATAGCGTTACGAATTCAATTACAGTACTATCTGCTTGTAAGTGACGCTCTGTATGAGGCGCTTTGGTGCACACGGCTACCGCGGTGTTGTCACCTTTTGTTGCTGTTTTCAGCTTTCCGTCGGCATCCACTTCTAGTGGGTCACCTGCGGAAGGTGTTCCGGTGTATTGGTCTGTTGTAGCGCGGTATTTTCCAACTAACACAGTAAGTCTGCGTGAGCCAGGGATCGCTGTTACATCTGGAGACCATCCGGCTGTTCCATCTCTATTTGACTCAGTGAAAACCTGCATTGCATGAATATCACCCGCCGTTGGAAGCGCTAGTAAGTCGCCTTCTTTTACAACCCAAGTACCTGTTACGGCAACGCCTGAAGCTACTAGGTTATCTGGAGCTTCCACATCGAAACGATTTATCTTATTTAAATCGGTTTTTAAACGAAGCATTTATTTATTTCTCCTTATTTTATTTAATTTTAGTAATCTTCTAAAAGGCTATGAAAAAATTTATCTTCCGCTGTTGCAGGGGTAGCAAGTTCATCACTTAGCTCTCCTAGCGAGCTGCCTAATTTCATGGAGTTAGACCCCATTAACTCAGCAGCCTTTTCGAAAGTTTTTAATTCATCAGCCGATTTGTCTGAAAATTCATTAAACTTGTCTTCAAACTCTTCCACCGGGAATTGTCCCAGCTTTAAAAGCCTCAGCGCCAGACCTGCAGATGACTTAAGATGAGCAACTTTTTCTTGTAAACCAGAAACCTGGTTTTCAAGTTCATCGCGTTCATTGCTTAAAGTCTCTAAGGCATTTGCTGCTTTTTTAAATAGTTCTTTTGACATAGCTTAATTAGTTGTTAGTTAGCGCTGTCCTCTTCCAAGGCTGCTTTAAAACCGGCATACATAACTTGGCCAGCTTCATATAATTCAGCTACTTTTTCTCTTTCAATAGCTTCCTCGATTTCGGCTTCGATCTTAGCTTCCGCTAATTTCATTACCTCATCTTCGGTATAATTTCCCGCTCCTTTCTCTTCTGCTAGTTGGCCTTCGGCCCACTCTGCATACTTCTGAAGCTCTTCAACCTGATCGTCAACTTCTTCTTGACTTTCAGTAGAAGCACTTTTTTCTACTTCTTCAGCAGCGGCTTCTTTTTGCATATTCTGGAATGTTTCCCAAATACTCATATTATTTAGTTCTCCTCTTTATCATTAAAGATTTTATTGTGAAATTTTGTTAAGAATTCCGGTGAGACTACAGAAGCTTTTTTAGTTCTTTCGTCATAGCCATCATGGCCTACGGAATTTTGATTTTTAGCCTCTGCGGCTACAGTCACAGGAGATTCCTGTGGTAAAGAAACACTCGAAATGGTTGGAACAACCATATCCATATTAGAAGCAGGCATGATGCCTAGAGCAACAAGCTCTGAGTATAAACTGTATGCTGCAACTTTTCCGAAGTCTGCTGCCATTTTGGCCCAGGTTTCTTCGTCAATCATTGAAGCCGTATTTTTTTCTTCAGCTGTTTTTTCAGATGTTACTTCTTCCTCAGTTTCTTTAGTACTTTCTTCTGCTTCTGCTTCTTTAGTAGTTTCTTCTTCAGAAGAATCTTCGCCTTCTACTTCTGCGTCAGCAGAAGCTTCTTTGCTAGTTTCTTCTTCAGTAGAATCTTCTTCGGTTGCAGAGGCCTCTTTAGTAGTCTCTTCTTTGTCAACGATGTTCTTTACAAAAGTATCTTCGGCTGTTTTTTCAGCTTCAGTTAGTTCGTCAAGAAGATTTTTTACATTTAGTCCCATTATACCTCCTTAGGAAGTTGTTATTTCTTTAAAAATTAAATTGATTGTTTCCGGTTGAAGCCCGGCTGTTTTCTTTTTACCAAAAAAGCCGGACGGCTCTAGTGGATTCTTTTTCTTTACGCTTGATGTGACTTTACCTACTGATTTGCCCATCCCTTTAAACATTAGTCCTGCTCCTGTTGAAGCTGTAAGACCTGCAATGAGGGGGTGTTTTCTAATGAAATCTTCAGTATTAGATAAGCCATATCCTTTTCGTGCTTTAAGTTCGTTTTTGGCTGATGCGTAATATGTCAAAGGAACTCCTACTAACATTGACCCCATCATAGGTCCAATTTTAGCAGCTTGTTTATTTAGCGGCTGATCTTCCAAAATACGTTCTTGCATTTTTGTTACTCCAACCGCTAACCCTGCTCCTATACCAGGAGCAATTCAAGGGTGTTTACTAACCATTTTCATGAATTCTGAAGAATTAGCAGACTTACCGAACAATCTGGCATAACCTGCATATAAGGCTCCAAGAGTTGTAAAGGCAGCAACTGGATTGTGTACTCCACTTGATGCCGGTTCTGGTTCTTCGTCCATTAAAAGCTTTTTAATAAAAGATCTTTCGACCTCTTTGTTATTTGGCATAATGGAAACCAGAGGATCGCTAAAAGATGCGCTCTTCTCTAAAATTCTATTAATAATAAATGGTTTTGTCAAGGAATATCTTGAAATATTCCCAAGTATTTCGTTTGCGACCTTCTCGTTCATGTAATTTATACCTACATCATCGATTTCTTCAGCCGTATCCTTTATTGTAAAATATTGTCCTTGCTTTTCTAACTGATCGGCTAATTGTTTTTCTCCGATGCAGTATAAAGCTAATTTTTGAAAATCTTCTTTGTGTGGTAGAATACGTAGTCCCATAAAAGTACTAAGTACTTCATTTAAAGGGTACTGGGAAAGTTTCTCTATCTCTTCTTGTTCAAGGCGGGGTGTGGTGTTTTTTATAAGTGCAGAGGGGTCTTCTTCTATATTCTCCATCTGTGCGGGAAGATTTTTTGTTATTTCTCCTCCTTTACTAAAAGCCGACATCTTATTTCCTTCTTCTCATGACGCTGCTTTATTCATACCTATGTCCGAGATAGCCTCTTTAGTTTCTAATGTATCTGAGGCCAATTTAAGTTGATTACCTTCTGGATCAAATGTTGCCATAAATGCTGCAACCGGGTCTGCTGGAATAACTACTATAGAAAGATCAAAAAATCTTGGTCGGGTATTTATAGCACAAACTCTCCTACCGTCCGGTAGGATCTGGCCCATCTGGGTCAATAAGTATTCACTGTAATCTGATCTAGTTTTAGCCTTCTTGCCAGTGATGGAGCAAACATCAAAAGGAACTTTACACCCCATAGATACTTTAGGTAGCATACCGTTGCTAATACCTTTTCTTATATTAACTACGTCTGGATGAGCCTTCTCTAGTCTTACAACAACTTCCACTCTTTTCATTCGCGGGTTGTAGTGTGAAAAAAGGACTTTACCCATAGATTTTTTAGGGTCTTTGTTTACATGGTTCTTGTAAACGTGCCCATACTGTTCAAAAGTTTTATGATATTTTTTGAGAGCATCTTCAGGAAAGAAATCACCGTTACGATTAGGTCCATAATATTCCCCTGCTGTAAGAGCGTTAACAAGAGCATAAAGATAGCCTCGTTCTCTCTTTAGTTTAGATAAAAATTCCGTAATCGGACCATCATAGGATGCCGTCTTTTCCATAACTTCACCCTCCTCAACAATACTGAAGATAGGGTAGTCATAGTCGCCTGAAATGTATTCAGCTCTTTTTTCTATCATATTACATGAACAGGGTTGAACCGGCTAGTAATCCTGCAATACCGGGATCTTTTGTTTCTCTATTGTTTTGAGCGTCTCCCTCAATCTTGTTAAGAGTAGAGTATGTGTCAAGTGGTGGTCCTCCAAAGGAGTCAACACTTTTAGCTTGGATATTCTGTGATATAAAGGATCCAGCAGCTACTGGGTCCTTGGCTAAGTGAGGTGCATTGTGGTAAAGTGTGTCCCATAAACGTGCAACTTCTTCAGGTGACTCATTTAATAGTCGTGGATTAGATTCCATCATTTTTTTGTAGTACGATGGCTTCATCATTTTTGAACCTAGTCTTTCGCCAGCTTCTATTAATTTTTTAACAAATTGGTTTATTAGTAAGGCAGCTCCTAAAACACTTATAACCTTCATAGCGTTTTCATACCCCGCAAAATCCATTTTGCGTACTTTGTCTCCCGCCAATTGTAATGTTTTGACATTAGCGTGCTTATTGATATAAGCTTTGGCTGCTGCCCTTTTGATCATCTCTTGTCGTTTACTCATTTTAAATATCTTTCCTCTTAGCGTTTTTTTGTATTAAGTTGTTGAGCTTTTCCCCATCTAGTTCGGTATACTGTGCTAATTTTTCTTTACCTGCTAAAAACTCCATGATGTCGGTTAGGCCTGTTGAGGTCAACCCTACTTTAGCCCGTCTACCTACCTTCTCTATCGGATCGTCGCTTTCTTCTAAAGTATCTAAAGCAGCTTGTAAGTCACCTGCCACTTTTAAAAGACTGCTTATTTCCCGATTAGCTTTCTTGGCTTGCAGAAATAATTCATTTTCCGGGTTTATCCTTTTACCTGCTAGCTTACTAAAATCTTTTTCTTCTAAAGTGATGCCATCTTTTTTCAAGTCTCTTTGTAGGCTATCTATAATATAGTCTCCAAATTCCCCAGCCTGTTTGATGAGATAAGTTAAGGACTCGGTGGACACGCCTGACAGGGCCGCTTGCTTTACTTCGGAGTACATTGGGGGTAAGGTATTGTTCACTCGAATGCCTCCCTCTAAGCAGCGATTTGAGAGTAAGTCTACAGATTCTCTTCGAGTCTGTGCTTCTTTAAACATTTTAGCGTAATCTGCGCGCTTCTCAATAGGTTCTCGTTCTCCAAAAAACTCTTCCAACTTAGCTGTTTTATAAAAAGACTTTTGGGGCGGTTTCTCGTAATCTGAGATTAGAGTTCCTCGCTTTTCTGAGGTATTTGCCACTTTTTCAGGATCGGCTACATTGAATTCAATGTAACTATCCTCCCCGGAAGCCTGTTTAATGAGACCTAGGTGGGTTTTAACGTTTGCAATTTCTGCTACTCTTGAGATTTGGTTTGGATTTAGCCCATAAGTTGAAGCAACTTTATCAAGCCCTTCAGTTAGATCCTTACCATTAGTCAGGTAATCCTGAGCTATTTTTTCTCCGATTTCTTTTAATTCGTTTGACTGCATCATGTCTTAATATATTCCTCAGTATTATTACTGTCAAGTTTTATTGTAATAAATGTCCTACGCCCATGTGCATTGCCGCTGTAACTACAGCAAAGATTGAAGAGTGCACAAAGTCATCTGGACCTATGTTTACAAATTTTTGTTTGTTTTTCTTTTCATCGTACTCTATAACGATATTTTGCAAGTCTTTTGCAAAAGGTTCGGTATCTTCCCATTGTGGTAAAAGAATTTTTCCTGTCTTTAGTAGATGGAAAAATCGAGTCATGATATAATTTCTGTTAAGTGTATAAGCCGGCATTTTAGGATTATACCTAATAACCTCTTTTTGTGGATCTAAATGCTGGAACTGTAAAACCTTTTCTATTCCCAGTCTAGATTTAAAGACTGAGTTAGGTGCTTCACCCATCCCATAATCTGCTGCTAAAAAAGCGCAATTTCATTTCTTCATAAGTCTTGGAACTTCCTCATGTATAAAGGAATATTCTGCTTCCTTACCTAAAAATTTCTTAGCGTAAACAATTTGTATCTTTCCTTCTCTTTCTTGTGCAATAGTAATTACTGTGTGGGAGTTTTCTGAGTTTACGGGGCCATAATCAATTCCCATTATACTCTGTCTACCTTTAGATTGTTTATCAGGCTCTCCAGTCATCTCAAAGTTAGGGTTGCAAGCGTCTACAATTTGCTGTGTAGTAATCGGTATAGATCCTGCGTCATACTCTAGTCCTAGGGTCTCATTATAGAAGAGGGCCTTAGAAACGTTTTCCATTTCATAAATTACATCTTTATCTCAGTTTACCCAAGGAGAGTGCGCAAAGTGAAGCAGGCACACTCGATACCCCTCCATATCGGGCATCTTGTTTTTATTGGTGAATGTAGATACCCATTCTCCTTGAAGCTGTCGGAGATCCATAGGTGTTCCACATTTTTCACATATTAAAGCTGTCCTTCCAATATTCTCAGGACCTAAGATATTCCAATGATTACAAGCATCACATTTTATAATGTATTCGTATTGAGTACTCTTAAATCAAAGATCGGCTAGAGTACCCTTTGTTCTTTTTGGGGTTCCGGCATAGATGGTGTTCTTAATTTCAGAACGTGCCATTGTTTTTCTAATAACTGTGATAACGTCTTTAAGTAAATCCTGGGTCTCATCGAAAAGATTTATGTCAGCAGATATCCCTCGAACACGATCGGCATTTAGAAGAGCATATCTCATATTGATCACTGACCCGTTTGCAAATTCTTTCTTTAGAACCCTTTGTACTCTGTTAGGGTCTAAGAAATTTTGCTGTATAATAGGTGAGGTATCAATTACCGGTTGGATCTTATCACGTGAAAATTCCTCTGTCTGATCTTTGGCCGGAGATACATAAAGTTGTCTAAGGTAAGGTCTCATCAAGGCCCGGGTAAGAAGCATGTTGGCCAAAGTAGTTGACTTGGCAGTCTGACGAGAAAACTTCATAACAATATCCTTGGCAGGGGTGTTATAAATCCTGCGCATATGTGGATAATCGTCCAATGAAAACTGTTCTCCACTGAGCATGAAAAAGTTCTCAGCGAAGTCGGACATTGTAAGTGATACTACTTTCTTTTTAGACATAAAACAAAGGGGGCTTAGTGCCCCCGATTAGTTATAAATTTTCTCTTTGTAGTCTTTTTGTTTTTTTCAATCTTTCTCGGCGGGCTTCAGAAGGTTTGGTATAAAATTGGTTATCTTTATACTCGTCTAAAATTCCTGCTCTCTGTACTTTATTTTTAAAAATACTTAATGCTTTTTCTAAATTATGGGGACCGTGTACTTCTACGGAAACTCTATTAACGCTCATTTAATGTTCTTCAATCTTTTGTTTCTTTTAATTCTGTGAATAGGTTACCAAAGGGTCCGTGTTCAATAAACTTGAATACTATGTTTTGCTCTGATTCTCTACCTATCCCCCAGCCTGTAGAATAAGAAAATTTACGGCCTTTGTCAATGTTTGAAACAAACTCGTATAAGTCTTTGTACCCCTCAGATACTTCCCTCTTCTTTCTCTGAATCGATTCATAGGTTATTAAATCTCCGGGAGATTTGCGTGCTCTTCTTAGGGCTTCTAAATCTTTTTTATCATTCTCTAACTCAACGGCCATTCTCTCAAACTGCCTTGCTACTGACCGAGCTACAACGAGCTCTGCCCAGTACTCATCGTTAGGATCTCTTATTTCATTATAATTCCCTGGGTCTCTAATCCATCTGTCTGATACAATAGAATAAACACCAAAATCGGCATCGCTCATACTTTCTTCTGAATCTTTATTCCAAGATGTTAGAAAGAAGTTTATGACGTGATTCGTTCCCGGTATTCTTTTATTATTAATCTTTTTTGTGGCCTTTGTCTTTTCTTTGCTCGGATCAAAGGGATCCACCAAAACCATAATGTCTACATCAGAGTTACCCGTCCACTTGAATCCAGTAATTGATCCCAGAACATACAGATCTTTAATATGGTCTAAGGGTACCACTTTTTTAATCTGATCTATTACGATGCGTTTTACACTCTTTTTCATTTTTTTATCAGAGTCTCATACGCCGGGAGCTAGTTGATCTTGTACGGGGTCTAGTATTCCCGCTAGTTTACTTCAGATCAGAGATGTGTTTTGGTCTTTCATCTTCCTCTTCTATATCTGCTATTGTTTTAATTTTGAATTCAAAGTTCTGTATAAATTTGTTTCCACGTTCTGCTTTGTCCTTCTCGTGATCTTGTATTCGATCATGGTATCTTAGTAGAAGTGTTGCCCATTTTTGAGCTAGCTCTGGTCTTATTTTACTGTCTTCTTTAAACTTAAAATAAGAATCATTCACTACATCTTTTAGCATGATCCCGAAATCTTTTTCAGGGGTTGCTCCTAACTTCCACATAAGGTAAGGCTTGTCTCCTTTTAGAGCTATTTTATAAAATTTTGATAACTGTGTATTTTCTATGGTCCTTACATAGTCTTGTCGCTCTTTTAATGTCCAGTCTTCCATATCGAAAAAATACTTTATGAAGATATTTATATCTTCTACGCCATATTGCCTATTAAAGTCTGCCGATTCTAAAAGATCTATATCTTCTTTGTCTATTCCAGCAACGCACATAGAGGTTACTAGCCTAAACATTAAGGGATCATTTATAAGGTCAAACGCATTTTTTACAGGATGCATTTTTTCCGGGGTATTGGTATGTGTTAGGTGGGCATACATGTCTAATACTCCTAAGTCCCTAATCCAGTCTATGTTAACTGGTTCAGTTCCCTTAAAGTAGTCCGGCATTTCGTCCCGTAAAGTATTCATAACAATAGCTATGGCCTTTTTATTGTACTCGAGTCCATACTTCTCCAACTCTTCTTGAATTCGATCAAGAGTAAATTTGGAGACAACTAAAGCTTCTATGAATTTAAGGTGTGGTATTTTCATTTTTTATGTTGCTATGGATATAAACAGTCTTAGAGTTTCCTGGTTAGGTACTGAAGAGAATTCCCCTATTTGTATGGGTGGTTCCCCATCTACATATAATGTCATCATCCCGTCCTCTTCTCCTATCATTTGTTCGGCGTCTAATCCAAACACATATTCAATGAGGTCTTGTGTCTCATTTGCAACTTTATTATAATAGGAGGTTCCGGAATGTTCAATTAGGATCTTATTCACTATCTCTTACGTAAGTATTATTTGTGTAGCTGGGTGCATTTGCTCTTGCAATTTCTAAGGCCTTTTGATGTTCCCTTTGCTTAATTCTCGCATTTCTAACCTTTGGATAGTGTCTAGCTAGATCTCTAATCATCTTCTCTTTAATGTTGTTCTCAGCGATTGCTGGTCCAATTCCTAAAGTAAGTGGTCCCATCCATTTTCTATTTCTAAGAGAAAAGTGTTTTTTACTCTCGTCCTGGATTTCATCCCGGGCCATCGCCTCTAGCTTATCATCAAAATAAATGCCTAAAGAATCTTCAATATCTTCTACTCCTAGTGAGGCTTTTTTAAGTATTTTATAAGCTGCCTTTTTGTGTTTTTCTTCTACTTTACCTACCTCATAAGCACCTACGCCCAAAGCGGTCGTTTGTACTGCTTTGTTTTTAGATAGGTCTCGGGCTTTTACAGCTCCTCGCATAACATCCATTTTAGAGGGTGCTTTATCCATTAAGTAGTTCTTTGTCTTTTCCGTTGCCTTTAGCATATCGCGCTTTGTTGGGGTATTTTTTGGAACAATACTTTTAATACGGCTCATTAACCCTCTTAAAAAGTTAGCGTCCTTGTGCATTTCTCCTAAAAATCCGTCTAATTCGTTCATTTTAATTTATCCTTAATTTGTTATTTGAGGGGTTCATGTTTCTCAGAGTAGGTATATTTTTAAAACCCGAGTTTAATTCTACAGCTTTTTCTAAACTTGTTGTAGTAGCTTTTGGCTTTGAGGAAAGAGCTCCTATAGTTGCTACATTTCCTCCTAAATAAGATTTACTCTTTCAACCGGATTTTGAACTGGCTCCGATCATGCCTCTTACAAAATTAGGGATCATTTTCGCTGCTGCTGATCAAAACCCCTCTTTCTTTAATTCTTTATGATGTAACTTGTATTTTCGTGATCCAAAAGCCCCTGGACGGTTTAAAACTGTTTTGCTTATATGATCCATAGCTTTTTCTGTCGGCATTGGGTCAGCCTCTCTAAATTCATTTTCGGTATCAGTGTGAGAAAGTTGTGTCATTTGCCCGGGGTTCATATTTTTGTGTTCTTTCATACTTCCCCCATTTTTTTCTAACTTATCAGCTACTGCCATAAATACTGGGTATCCAATTGCGCCTGCTGCT
>Ga0136596_1000080_pt1 | contig 56001 bp, 61 predicted proteins | sample AntRauTorcE11897_FD_101387 | JGI IMG/M metagenome (GOLD analysis project Ga0136596, IMG submission 101387) | Saline lake microbial communities from Rauer Islands, Antarctica - Metagenome Torckler E11 #897 | ecosystem: Environmental > Aquatic > Non-marine Saline and Alkaline > Saline | place... | reverse complement strand
TATCGGTACATTCTACGCTCGTATCATGACATATGATACAGAAGCAGAAGCTCAGGGCTACACCCTAGCTGACGAAGAAGCTGGTGGACCAGTTGTAGAAGCTGGTGGTATCGCACTTAGTACGGCTGATTCACTTAACGTAGAAGCTCGCGTACAGGAGCGTTTAACGTTTTGTGTCTTTACGGCAGAACTTAGCGTTCAGGGTGATTACGAAACTTGCTCCCATGGCTCTCCCACACCTATCGCGCTTGGTGATGAGAACGGCGTATTAAGTACAATACATCCTTCTATATCTAAGGATGCTAAGTACAACATAACGACCAATGCCGGTCAAGGAGCTATAGTTCGCGTCAAGGGAACAACCTTAACGTCAGGTATATTGACCATAGATGCAGTAGGTGATGTGACACCAGGTGACGGTGTCGCGGTGATTAGTTCAGAGGGAACAGAGCAGTTTGGGCTGTGTACTTACACCGATGCGAGTAGCCTTAACACCAATCTAAGCGCAACCGCTCCTTACGATGACACAGATTGTAACAGTACTGTTGCTGGCCAAGCTGCTAACAACGATGCAGGCGCTAGCTTTGCCTTTAATGATAGCGAAATTAACAGTACCTACGGTGATAATGTAGCCACCAAACCAGCTGGCGACTGGTCAACTGGTAGATTGGTATTTCTGGGTAACGTTGCTTCTATAACTGAACCAGGGATTTACGTGACAACACTGGACGTAATAGTAACCGGGCGCTACTAGAAAGAGCCCTCAAAGTCTAGCTGATAATTATATTGTGTCCAGTAAATAAAGCCGATAATTACACACAGAAGCACTATTAAAATAATGGTGCGCTTTGTTTCTCTCATGATTGCTCTCGTGCTGTTATAACCAGCCTATGTTCAGCTGTAAGAAGTGGTGTGCAGGTGTAGATCGTCAACCTTCTATCGCCTGTAGGGGCTTCTATGCCAGTACTGTCCGCAGTCACAGTTTTTATATCTTCTACGGCAAATGTATACATACGACCTTCCCAACGCAGGCCGATTTCATCACCAAGCTTGATTTCATCCAGGTGATACAGCGGACCGAAAGGCTGTTGGTAGGTAAAGCGGTGGCCCGCAAGGATAATATTCCCCTGCTCTTCTGGCTCAACAGACATCGGTCGAAGCCATACGCCACCATCCTCAATCACACTCAAGCTTTCCCCTATTACGATTGGTTCGTCTACTAGGATAGAGGGGATCAGTAATTGATTACCAGAATTCTCATCAATAGCTATGTTTTCTGAGATTTGATTTTCTATGCGTAACTGATTAGCCGGGTTTCTTTGGCGGATCCATTGTTGAAGATTCGGCAAGAATGGCAACAGCATCGCATACAGTGATAAAGCTATCACTAGTCCTGCCAATACGTTATTAATCTGTCTGTGCACTCCATTCTCCATAGCTTGTATTATACGCCTAACAAAATACTGGATAATATTATTATAATATTGTATAATATAATCATCATGAAACATATAGTTTTTTGGGTGTTTCAGATTAGCGTCGTTGTGGGCGTTATTTTAATGTCTGTAGCTATTTTTGGCGAAGTCCAATCGAAAACCAGTGCCCAGGACACGACAAACCAGGCAGTGCTTGCCGAATCGACGCATACTTTTAGCTCTGCAGCCGAGGATATTGATGTAAATGAGGTCTTTGCTCAGGTGAATAGCCAGCGCATCCAAGCAGGACTGCTGCCATTACGAGCCAATGCTGACCTAGAACAGGTTGCTCAGCGACGGGCTGATGATATGCACCGAGAATCGTACTATGCACACCTGAATCCAAGTACTGGCGAACAATTTTCAGACTTATTACGCCAACAGCAAATCGGCTATCGCTCAGCTTGTGAAAACCTAAACATGACTTTCCATACTCAGACAGACGCTATTGTCGAAGATTGGTTACAGAGCAATGCTGGACACAGAGAGTGCCTACTTTCGACAGAAGCCTCGCAGGCTGGTTATAGTGTTACTTCCGTAAAACTATACGGTAACCAAACTGCCTACATCGTTGTTGCGATTCACCTTTCTGAGTAAGTTTTACAATGTTAACGCACTTAATATGTAGACGGCAATTACGACCGTCAATAGCGCCCAGGCAGCTGATACATAATTTTGTTTTTTCTTGCGACTAGCCAGAAAGCCATAGGTGCCAATCCAGAGCCAAATAAACAAAACCAAAAAAGTAATAAATATTTGCATACCGTTTAGTATACCAATCTACTTATGCTTTACTAGACTTAGTAAGTAAATTCCTCAAAGTACAATTGATTTTCTAGTCCTAGCTCTTCAGCTTGTTGGGCATAGGCTCTCAACATTGGTGGTGGCCCACATAAGTAAATTGCATAATCCTCAAGTGACCCGATTTGATCAACGATGTCCTTCAAAGAGATGATTCCGAACTCATCTTCGCAGAGATATTTGTAATCAAATGCCCGATGGTGTTCTTCGATGAGATCTAGTTGATCTCTATCGATAACCTCTTTTTCATTCCGAGCCGCATGGAACATAGTCACTTCGGGTGTCATTCTACTGAAGCGCAGGCTATAGGCTTTACTTAAGAATGGCGTTATGCCGATACCGCCAGCAATCCATAATTGCTTCGGGTGCTTCTTGTCGTTAAACGTAAAGCCGCCGTATGGCCCCTTGACTCGTGCGTTTGTGCCGGGCTTAAGATTTCGCATTGCGGTTGTGTGATCACCTAATTGTTTCACGAGGAATCGAAACTCGGAGCTGTTTTTACTCGATGCGATTGAAAATGGGTGATATAAATGCTCATCAATTGAAGCGAACGATATATAAAAGAATTGCCCTGGCTTAAAGTTTGGTATTCGATATTTTGGCTTGAGCCTAATATCGGTAACGTTCCCGGGCAAGTTTTCAACATAGGTCACTTCAAATTTATAAAAAGGATGCAGGAAGTCGGCTAGTAGTGAGAAGTGGATAAACGTCAGTGTTGCTAATGTAGACAGAATGAGCATGTACCACCAGAGGAATGGATTTGCTGCCAGCGTTGAGCCTACTGCGAACGCGTGCACCGCACCAATAATAAACAACACGCCAAGCCAGCGATGAATAGCTACAAACGTTTCATGTTTTACCCGAATAAAGATTGACCAAAGACCAACTAGAACAAGCCCGTATAACGATATTCTACCCAGCAGTACACCAAAAGTACTGAATTCGAAAAAGTGTTCTGCCGCTCCAATTATTCCCGGATTATTACTGAACGCCCAAACAATCGTGTTGCCAAGTGGGTGTGTGAGTAATATTGCTAAACAAGCTGTCCCGAAGAAGCGATGCGCAATGTAGACTTTGTCCATCCCGTGAAACAGCGTGTCAATAATTTTGTATCGTCCACTGAGTATAAGTGACCATGCGAACATAGCCATTCCAGCAAATCCAGCAGTTTTTTCCATCGTGGTGCCAACTATCTCTGTACTTGACATATTGCTAAAATCAAATCCGATGAGCCAAGCAAAAGTGGGTATACCAATAACCAGCAAGCTCAGAATCAAACCGGGGGTAGTCCGTATTTTTTTGTCGATATCCATAGTATGTTTAAGTCAGTATAACAAGTTATGCTTACCGACGTAAGTATTTATTCATAAGCAACTTCAATGGTACAATAAAGTGCAATGATGCAACTATTTTTATCACTACATATTGCTGGATCGTTTGTATTTATTGGTTATATGATGCGAGCGCTTCACCAGCTTATCCTCGCTAAGGGTACGTCTAGTAAAAATGCAAAATGGGCAGTCGGTATAGGTGGGTTTCAGACGCTAACTGGTTTTGCTATGGCGTTTACCAACCCCAGTATAAGTCTATCGGCAGTCTGTATACGGGGCTTATTATTGATAGCTATTCTCGTCATCGTCACAAAAGCAGTTACCTGGCGACTCGCCTATCAGCCAGCTGATTAGCACGAAGTCATTTTTATAATAGAAAGGGTATAACGTGAGCCAAGAGCCTCTGTCAGCAGTATTCTTAAACGCAACACTTAAGCCGAGTCCTACCTTAAGCCATACCGACGGACTTATACAAAAAAGTCGTGACATCATGGAAAATCAGGGTGTTACAACAGAAGTTATCCGCTTGGCTGACCACAAGATTGCACCAGGGGTTTATCCGGATATGACCGAACATGGTTTTGCTGTTGATGAATGGCCAGATATTCAAAAGAAGGTTATGCAAGCAGATATCCTCGTGCTCTGCGGGCCAATCTGGCTAGGTGATAATAGTTCCGAGATGCGCAAGTGTATCGAGCGTCTTTATGCTTACTCTGGTGAGTTGAACCAACAAGGCCAATATGCCTACTATGGTCGCGTCGGTGGCTGTTTGATAACTGGTAATGAGGATGGCGTCAAGCATTGTGCTATGAGCTTGCTTTATAGCCTGCAACACATTGGCTACACGATTCCACCACAAGCAGACGCCGGCTGGATTGGCGAGATTGGTCCTGGGCCGAGCTACCTTGATGAGGGATCTGGAGGTCCGGAAAATGACTTCACCAATCGCAATTTGCGCATCATGACCTGGAACCTCATGCACCTCGCTCGCATGCTAAAGGACGGCATCCCAGCCCAAGGCAACCAGCGTGAAACAACGTCAACAGATAAAGAAAACCCCGAATATCGCTCTTAGGCTGGATCTCTCACCTGCCTATCGTTACTGAAGCAAATAATATCCAGATTGCGGCTGTTTTGAGCTTCGCACAAATCTTTACTTTTTTTGCAAGAGTAAGAGACGGGTAGTGACTTATATACACAGCATTGGTTTGCTCGGTTCTTATTGCCCACAAGCTAAAGTCTTATAGCATGGAGCGCAGGTCATCACTTGCAGTTGGGAAAGCCATGATCGGTGCCTTTAACTGTTCGCGAGTCAACTCAAGTTCTACCGCAAGAGCGAATATGTTTATGAGATCCTCGGCATGATTACCTATAAGGTGTGCACCGAGTATTTTGTCAGTTTTATTCTCAACAATTATTTTACTCATGGCATGTTTGATGCCGAGCCGTTTGCTGTCGAACCAGCCAGTTATATCGTTGCTCACCACGGTCACATCTAGGCCGGCAGCTTCTGCAGATGCTTGACTGTGCCCTACCATTCCTACAGTAGGAGTAGTAAAAATAACGCTCGGCGTTGATAGGTAGCTGGGCTGCGATCGCTTTTCTTCATGTAGTAGGTTGTGCGCAACGATACCACCTTGCACGCCAGCAACTGGTGATAGTGGTGGCCCGGCGTCAGCTGCATCTCCGGCCGCAGTAACATTCGGGTTACTGGTGCTTTGTAAGTTTGCATCAACGCTTACGCCTCGGCGCTTGTCGTAGTCGACACCAGTTGCTTCAAGGTTTAAATCAGCAATTGCTGGTGGGCGCCCAGCGCCGTTAACGACCAAGTCTGCCGGAAAAACGGTATCATTAGCAGTGACGTTGAACCCAGCATTATTACGCTCAACTTTCCCTACTGGATGATTAAGTTCAACCTGTATTCCGACAGATTTCGTTGCTTCAAGCAGCGTGCTGATGACATCTCTATCAAATATCGCCAATGGCTTATCATCGTTCTGCAGAATAGTTACTTCGGAACCGAAGCGAGCGGCTACATGAGCCAGCTCAAAGGATACGTAGCCACCTCCAACGAATACAATGCGCTTAGGGAGATCGTCTAACTCCAAGAAATCATCGCTGGTTATGGCATGTTCAAAACCAGGAATTGGTAACGATGCAGGCTTGGCGCCAACGGCGATGTGCAGGTTCTTGCCACTGATTGTCTCGCCATTTACTTCTAGGGTAAGATTGTCAGTAAAACGCGGTGAGCCCTCATACGTATCAATACCGTCTTTATTCAAGGCATCTTTCGTGCTCCCCGATACGCTGTCAGTAAAGCTTCGCTTAAAAGCAATTGTCTCTTGCCAGTTCATGGTGATGTCGCTGTCAATAATGCCGATGTTTTGTAGCCGTCGGTGCGTATCGGCAACTTCGGCTGATCCAGCTAGTACCTTTTTTGGGATACAACCACGCACGGCACAGGTGCCACCAAATGGTCCATCATTTACAACTGCTACGTCCCAGCCTGCTTCGCGGGCTTTAGTAGCAACCTGATAGCCAGCTCCTCCTGAGCCAAGCACAATTAAATCGTATGTACGCATATAGCCTCCTTATTGGACAGTAACTTTATTTTTGTAAAACGCCACGTAATTGGAAAAGTCCGTGCCGACTCGATCTTTTGCCATATCCGACACTTTCGGATAATACCAGGCAGCATTCTGTTCTTCATGATTGTCTGTTGTTATCGAATAGTAGTTAGCCTCACCCTTCCATGGGCATGTGGTGTGCATATCTGATGGCGATAAGTACTCTTTCTTGACACTACCTGGCGGGAAGTAGTGGTTACCTTCAATGTAAACGGTATCGTTGCTATCCGCAATTACCTTGTTGTTCATAGTTGCTTTCATGATTGCTCCTTATTATTGTTATGTTGTTGATTTGCTTCCTGAGCTTGCAATGAGGCTGCTCTTTGACCAAGGCTATAGATCGAGTATAGCGTGAGAGCAATTGCGATTAGTAGGGCAATATTGCCAATGCTGCTAACAAGCGCTGAACTAGCTGAGGCCCCGAGTGCTCCCAATAGTGGTGTAATTACTGCAGTGCCGCAAGCTGCGCAGCCACCCCCAAGCGCGGCAAACATCACGCTACCACCGCTACCTTTGCTACGCCATACGTTCCGTTGGCCACGGCGGAACACATATACCAGCGTGGCTATATTGAACCCAAATAATACTGAGAAAATAGTGATAGTGAGCGCTTGAAAGCTCGCATAGTTAGTAGCGATGCTGCCGTAAATATTGAGTAAAAACTCAAGCTTTTGTATTAGCGTTAACGGTGCTTCGAATAAAACAAATCCAAGCAGGCCAATATTCAATGACCATAAAACAGCTCCCATGCTTATCATGCCAACGACAACGGCGAGAACGATGTATTTTGGCCGTCGCAACACATGACCAATACCGCGTGAGCTAACAAATAGTCGTGTCCTAAATGGTACTGCTGTGGCGAGCGCTTTACTCACAAGCCAGCCTCTATAAGTGGTCGGTAGATGTTGTATGGCTGTGCTCCGACGATCAGTTCACCCGCTACGATGACACTTGGTGTACCACGTACGCCATCAGCTGATGCCAACTGCTGGTCAGCTGCAACGAGATCGGCATATGTCTCTTCATCCAAGCAGGTGGTAAACTCGGCCTGGTCGCCACCGTGCTGCGTGACGATGTCACTTAAAACAGCAGTAGTTAGCACATCAGAAAATTCCCCTTCCTGTATACGCCCTTGGCTGTAGTAGGTGTCCCACATGTAGTCGTAGACACTATCCTGGTACTCGACGAACACATCCTGCTCTAACGCGCAGTAGGCTCCTTGAGCAGCTCGTGGTGAGTCTGGCCCAAGAGATGCTAGATTACGAAACGTAACCTGTACTTGGCCTGATTCGATATAATCCTGCTCGATGTCTTGCATGGCTCCTCGGTGCAAGCTATTGCACAGCGGGCATTTAAAGTCCATATACTTGGTAATTGTGACTGGCGCATCAGCTGCTCCAACTTGTAGTATCGGCGCATCAGCTGGTCGATCAACCGCTGTTTGCGTGGGCAGCTGGCTTATTCGATTTTCCTGGTTTGGGGTATCCTCACCCAGGAAAATCAAGCTCAGCGAAAATATAACTAAGCCAAAAACGAGCCAATAAAGTATCTTCATATAGCCCCTAAAGGTTTAGTAATCGCGACAGGGTTGGTTTATCAAAGCCGATGACATACTCATCATCAATTTGCGTAACCGGTACACCCATTTGGCCTGTGGCATCTACCACGTGCTTCACGGCTGCTTGATCTTGTGTGAGGTCGACTTCTTTGAAGTCTATTCCCTTGTCTTTGAAAAAAGACTTTGTCATGTGGCAAAAGCTACATGTTGGTGTGGTATATATGGTGACATCTTTCATAGTCTATTCCTCCTTCAAGGTTTTAATACAATCAAACAGCACGCGAGCGCTGGGATTGTCAAAGTGTGGTTTGTAGCATGTGCGCTGACCAATACGTATTGGTATGGCCAGGCCATGAAGCTCCAGTAATTTTAAGTGTTGCGATACTCCTGGAGTTGAGATACCGATTTCACCCGCTAGTTCCCCCACACATAAGTCTCTCTTCTCTAGCAACGTACACATAATACGCAAACGAGTTGGATCGGCTATAGCCCGAAACAACCTTGCTATTTCTGTGTCGTTGTGTGGTGTGATGGTGTTGAGTGTTTTCATGATTTCCCGGTTGATTAAGTGTTTAAGCAACCACTTAATACTCTAGCAGATGCATACCCTCTGTCAACATATTTTTTACAAGTCGTCGTATAACAACACTCCTATTAGCTGTTTTTGTCTCTGGCATCGTCGATATGTTAAATGGTCTGCGAATGAATAAGTTTGCCAAAAACGAGTTTCAAATAGTTCAGCCCATGATTTGTTCCGCCAAAGCTGATGAAACAAGTTCTTGAACTGTTGTTATGTTGTTTATCAAAAACTCATATTCTCCAGGCAATACAGCAAGTTATTCCAAGTGCGCTCTGGGCAAATATCTTATGTCATAGCTTGTAATTTTGTTCGTAATTGCTCTGGTTTTATTGTCGTTGACAAAACCAACTATGCACCATGTCCATTCATAGTATCAACATCAAGATTCCTACGTCATGAAACAAACCGTATATGGTATACTACACCTTAAATATGAACGAATAAGTAGGGATATAACAGCAATGGATATTACACCGCGTTCCTCAATGGATGGACCAGACACCTCACAAGATAAACCAAAAAAACCGGATCAATCAGCAGTTCCGCCAGAACCAACACAGCAGAGTAAAGCATCACAACCAGATGCCACGGCTTCGCCCTCATCACCTCCAGCTGGACCAAAGCCGTTTTCTATGGACAGCCCTCCAGAGCAGACCCAAGAACCAATAGCGTCTTCCGCGACTTCATCAGTACCATCGATGCCACAACAACAGCCCGTAACCTCAGCACAAGCTTCCGGCAGCACCAACTTTAATGTTGAAGAAGCAATGAAGGCTGAGCCAGCTCCCTCGGCGGTCCCACAGGCTGCGCCATCTACAAGCACTGATGCAGTAGACCAAATTACAAGCACACCTACAGAAAACACACCACCAACGGGAAACACTACAGACAAACTGGCTAGCACTGACGGGCCTCAAAACGCTGATAAAAACAGTTCTCAGCCATCACCTTCGCCTGCTGCCTCGACGCAGGCGAGCGAATCAGGCGCTGCTTCTGCCGGAAAATCAGGTGGTAAAAAACGATTAAGTCTTCCGTGGATTATTGCCATAGTGACGGCAATTATTGTACTTGCGGGCGCCTTTGTATTTGGCTACTATCTACCAAGCCAACCAGAAAGCGTTTACCGCACAGGTTTGGAGCGTAGCGGTGATGTCATACACGATTTAATCATTGAAGCGACCGAAGCTGATCAGCTGGAAGCCCTACGACGAATGCAGATGACAGGATCAATGACTTTTTCTACTGATGACATAGAGTTCGTTGGGTCACTGACGTCTTTGTTGGATGAACAGAATAGTGATAGTTCATTCGACATCGCTCTTGCATCTGGCGGCCAGGATGATATCGGAATTAGCGGTGATGTTCGCACTGTCCTGGTAGCCAATGAGCGATTTCCTGATATATATTTTCAGCTCACTGGCATGGCCTCACTTGGACTAAATGCGTATCTTCCAGGTATTGAGTCATACGATGGACAATGGATCTCTATAAACTCTGAGCTACTCGAATCGTTACTCGGTGAATATTATGATGAAGCAGCAGATACCCAAGTTGTGCCAGAGCTAGATGAATACAGGTCGTTAATTCGTGATATTTCAGCAACAACCAATGAGTACGTGTTTAGTGCTGACGAAGAAACAGCTGTTATCCAAATGGAAGAATTCCTTGGACAAGAAGACCTCGGCGACATAAGCGCGAATCGATACAGCGCTTCGATCAACCAAGACAATGCCGTTGCTTACTGCCAGGAATTAGTCACAGTATTCTACCGCTCAGATTTAAACCGTACCTTAACTGGTGACGACGAAGAAGCAACCGAATCAAAAATCACCACACAAAAAGAACAATGTCAGGATTTACCAGAAGAAGCCGTCACAGTCGATGAAACGTTCGACGTCTGGATAGACCGCAGTACCAAACTTATACATAAAGTCCGCGTCAGCGACGCTGAGAACAGCCAGAATTACACTGAAGTCGGGCAACGCTATAGTGGTGGTGATGAGCTTGAGCTGTTCATATATACCCAAGAAGATGAACGAAGCGCTACCGTAACATTTAAAACCAATCTTGAATCAAATGTAAGCTCGATTAACGCTAATCTTGCCCAAGAAGGTGAAGGCGCCTATGTGTTTAATGCCGATATTCGAGTTGAGCCGCACGCGGAAGAGATAAATGCGGAAATGCCAACTGGAGCAGTTTCAATCGAGCAAGTTATGGAAGAGCTGTTCGGCGGCGCTCTCTCTGAGTCACTGCCACAGTCTGTACAATCAGAAAACTTTCAGGGCGAGGTCGAGTTTCAGCAGCCACAACAACTTTCAGAAGATTTACTACTACAAACACTTACAAACCTCCTCTAGTCTTACCAAAATACTTGCATAATTAACCAAAATATCCTACGGTATATAAATGATTGAAACACTTACGTCAGAGGCTAGCTTAGAGCGTGTGCCAAAAATATTAGCCGTGTCTTTATATCGTGCCTATCCACGGTATGCACAAGAACGTATATATGTACCTAGAGAGGTATTTTGGCTCGCAGAATCACGTATTGATGAGCAGCAATCAGTGCTTATACGAGGTGACATTGATTTAGAAAAACCGCGCATTGTGGACGCTTTGTCAACTGTAGATGTCGGTGTTATTTCGCTCGAGGAAGCAACCGGGATGTGGCTGCGAGTTGACGACCCTTCTCGCCATTTGACACTCCCAAAAAAACAAAAAAAGTTCGATATATTACCAGCGCCTCGTATCGACAGCTATAGTGAAATGCTACTTGAGCATATGGCTGGACTTGGATCAGAAGACGGGCGTTTGATAGAATCCCGGGATCAGCTTGGCCGAATAGCCGACTATCTTCTACAGACTATTATCCTAGACGAAGTTGGGCCAACCGATCCCCTACCCTTTTTAGGTAATTAATAAACAGCTATACACGCCCTAGTAGTCGTATATTCAGGGTGTTTTAGATATTATAGTTGCTCGGGTTCAATAATTGGACCGGGTATATTGCTCTCATCTTCTTCAGGCGGAGGTGCCTCCTCTAGGCCATCGGTGCCATCAGTAGGTGTTTCTTCAGTATCGGTCTCCTCGTCAAATATGGGCTCCGTGTCTTGCTCTTCTTCTGGTGAAACATTTGATTCTTCTTCGGCTTCTTGTCGCAGTCGCTCCTCTTCCTCGTCGCTTCTCCGCGGTTCGACAATACCAGGGTTATCTGAGGGGCGTTCACACTGTGCTTCTGGCGTGTAGCCATTGAAGAAATATTCCTCATAGTTACCGTTTACAGTACAAACATAGATTTGTGAAACTTCTCCTGGAATCGGAAATGTTTCTGTCTGGCTGTCTTGGAGTATATGTTCCATGGTTGATTTCCAAATCGGTCCAGCCATAGCCGAGCCACCAGCTTGCATCGGTTGATTATTGTTATCACCAACCCACACGCCGACGACCAAGCTTGGCGTATAGCCAATCGTCCAGGCGTCTTTGTTTTCATTGGTAGAACCGGTTTTAACTGCGACTTCACGACCAAATATATTGAGTCGTGTGCCAAAGGTAGCAGCTCGCGCTCTTTCATCAGATAGAATCGAGCTAATCATATAGGATGCCGCCGCACTCTGTACTCGATTTGCAGCTGGGACGGCTTTGAATGCTTCCGAACCAAACTTATCCTTGATAGACAAAATTGTGGTTGGTTTGTGCTGTACACCCAAATTAGCGAAGGCAGCATAGGCATTCGTCATGTCTAAGAGCTTGGTTTCTGCAGTTCCCAGTGCGAGCGTGAGCCCATACGCTTCTGGATCGGTAACATCGCTGATACCCATACGTTGCGCGGTTGACACTGCTTCTTCTACACCGAGATCCTCGATAATTTTAATAGATGGAATATTCAGCGAGTTCCCAAGCGCGTAGCGGGCTGTTATATCACCACGAAAATTGAAGTCATAATTCTCTGGTACGTACTCGCCATATTCCACTCGCTCATCACGGATAACCGTTGCCCCGGTAATGAGTCGTTGATCGAGTGCTTCGGCGTAGTAGATTGGCTTAAAGCTAGAGCCAGGCTGCCTGGGCGAGGTTGCCATATTGACCTGGCCAAATGATTCATTATCCCAATCCGCGCTACCGACTAGTGCATTGACCTCGCCGTTTTCTGGGTTCATCGCTACCAGCGCTCCATTTGTCGCACCTTGACTTGTTGCTAGCTCGATTTGTTCAGCAACTGTTTGTTCCGCAAATTCCTGCTGCTTTAGGTCAATTGTTGTACGTACCCGAAAGCCGGAACGAGTAACTTGCTCTTCGCCGTAACGCTCCTCTAGCTCAGCCATAACCATACGAGAGAAGTGGTGGGCATGCTTTTGATCATTTAGTTCAATGTCGGCATAGGCTAGTTCTGCCTCCAGCGCATTATCAGCTTGGTCGTTGGTGATGTAGCCGGTCTCACTCATCGCAGTCAGGACGCGCTCCTGTTGTTGTTTGCTCTGTTCAATATCTCCGCTAATCGGCGAATACGCGCTCGGTGCCGGCAGTAAACCTATCAACATACTTGCTTCTCCGAGTGATAGCTCTGCTGGCAGCTTGTCAAAATAGGTGCGAGCAGCTTGTTCTATGCCAAAGGCCCCTTCACCGTAGTAGACCGAGTTCAAATATAGTTCAAGTATTTCATCTTTAGTGTATTGTCGTTCAATTGCGATAGCGATCGACAGCTCTTGATATTTGCGCAGATAATTTTTTTTGTCTGTCAGTAAATTATTTTTGACTAATTGCTGTGTGATTGTTGAGCCACCATATTTGGTCAGCTCGAGGTTCAGTAAGTTTCCCGTCAGCGCACCAGCCATGCTGCGGAGCGAAAAGCCACCATGCTCAAAGAAGTCTTTGTCTTCACTCGCGATAAGTGCATTCTCAGCCTCGTCCGCAATTTCGTCTAGCTTATAAAACTTCTCCGTAGCCGATTTACCGAAGCTATAGAATACTTCATCATGACGGTCGGTCATGACAATGCCAGTATTGTTACGGTTCATAAGTCGTTCGCGATCGTTAATATCGCGTACAAAATAAAAGTAAGAAGCAGTCGGAAATACAATCAAAAACACAGCTGTAGTGCCGCCAACTATAGCCAATTTCTTTTTGGTGCTAAAACTTTGCCACTGGCGCCACCGGTCACGCCCGAATACGAGTGGCTTATGATACCATCTATGCTCGGTCGCCCGGTAAGCAGGCGTTCGCTTCTGATAATGTTTTCGTTTGCTGTCGTGCTTCACGAATTTTTCTCCATTGAACAACTCATTATACACAGATATGCTTGAGGCCGTCTATACATGTACATGCCTCTATTTGCAGAATAAACCCGACATACTATAGATTGTCGGGTTTAGCTAAGGGGTTATTCGGTACGCAGCGCGACAATCGGGTCGAGCTTGGCTGCTTTTCGTGACGGTAACCAACCGGCTAGTATGGATATAACAACTAGCGCCAAAATTAAGCCAACAATCTCTACCCAATCAAAAAGTAACAGGTAGTTTCCTTCTCCAAGTTCGATAGTCTCTGATAACCACGGGTTGATCGCTAGCCCGAGTCCAACTGCTAATAGTGAACCGATTGCGCCACCGAGAAAACCTATCCAGGCGGCTTCGAATCGGAACAAGCGACCAATATCTTTTGAGTGCATGCCGAGCGCTTTCATTAGACCAATCTCCCGGGTTCGCTGCAACACACTGATATACATGGTATTAATAATGCCAAAAACGGAGGCAATAATAGCAATGAATGCAAAGCCAGCCACGATTCCCTGAAGTACTGCGATAATTTGGTTCAAAAAATCCTGCGTGTCTTGCACGCTTTGCGCAACGTAGCCAAGCTCACGGATATCAGCTTGTCCGGCTTGTAGTGTTTCTGTATTTTCTCCGCCTGCTATGCGAACAAACACCGCGTTATAACGCTGGTAGTTTGGCGTACCTCGGGTCGTGATTTCATTAAGCTCAGAAACGTCCTGTGTGCCAGCATACAAGTAGAGTTCAGTGCCCGGCTGAGATGTAAGCGGCGGCGCAAGTACACCAGCAATTGTGAAGTCCTGTGTCACCAGACGATCCTCTATAGCTACTTGATAGCTTTCGCTGCGAGCCAGTTCTTGCTGGATTTTTCCACCAGATGGCAATACAGTAAGTGCTAGCGTTTCGCCGACAGCGTCTTGTGGGTTAGAAAAACCTAGCGATGCAACATACGCCTCAGGAAGAAGTAGTCGCCTGTTGTTGAGTGGTTCTGGTATATTGCCAGCTCGTAATTCTGGCGACTGATACGGGTTAAGTGCACTGATAGTGGCAACGAATTTTGGCTGATCTGGCCGAGTTATATATTGCAGGTTGACGGTCAGGTTTTTACGCACCTGCTCCACTGCATCAAGCTCTTCTATACGTTCCAGGTCATCACCCGTCAAGCGTGCTATTTGAGTAGCAGCACCGGCTGGTGAGGCTATAGTCCCAAAGCTCGGATCATATTCACGTGGTGTTGATGTGTCGCCCTGCCCAAATACGCGGTCATCACTCGCCACGATAAGCTCTGCCGGGTCAAAGTTATCAGTAATAATCTGATCAACAAATTGTTGTGCACCATTACTGGCTGCAAGGGTGAGTGTGAGAGAAAAAGTACCAACGGCAATTGCTAGAGATGTGAGTAATGTCCGTACTTTAGCACTTCGAAGCGTTCGCCCCGAACGACGTAAGATGTCTGAAATGTACATTACCGAACCACCTTCTTTGTTCTCTGGTTTGCTTGATCAATCCGTTGCACTTTGCCATCTTTAATCTGGATTTGTTTCTGGCAGCGAAGTGCCAGATCTTTATCGTGGGTTACGACAATCAAGGTGCAGCCGAGGTCTGCGTTTAAAGAGAAGAGTAGCTTGATGATCATCTCGCCAGTAGCACTATCAAGATTGCCGGTTGGCTCATCAGCAAACAGAATGCGTGGCTTATTAGCGATTGCCCGAGCAATCGCTAATCGTTGTTTTTGACCACCAGATAAGCTGACTGCTAGGTTGTCTGCTTTGTCGTCAAGCCCAACTGCGGTTAGGGCTTCCAATGCTTTTGGTTTGCGACTACCACGAGCTACCTTTGCTATTTCCAGTGGTAGTAGTACGTTTTGTAGGCACGTTTGGTTCGGCTCAATAAAAAATGATTGAAAGATAAAACCCATATCGTTGGCGCGGAATGCATCTATTTTCTTTTGAGATAACGACTGAAGCGGTTGTCCGTCAATTATAACCGACCCACTACTTGGTGAGTCTAGCCCGCTCATGACGTGCATCAGTGTTGATTTACCTGAGCCGCTTTTTCCGATTATCGCAACAGTGGCACCATCTGTCACTTCGAAAGAAACCTTATCCAGTGCGGTGAAGGTACTGGTATTTTTACCGTAGTTTTTACTTACTTTATCTAGTGCTATCAATTATATACTCCGAGATACATACTTAACCACTATACGCCAATATCTCTGTCTTCATACCCAATCATGCTTATTGCGTAAGCCAATAATCCAACGATAACGGCTACGCTGGCCTGCCAATAACTCAACCCATATGTCAGAATATCAAGAGCATCGTAGTAGTGTAGTAACGACGCGTTTTGTAGAGGTTTTATTGCATCAACCAATGGCGCCAAAGTGTTTGAAAAGTAACTGACCACAAAAAGAACCGTTGTAATGCCAATCGCTAATCCTTTTTGGCCGCGCAACGCACTTATCATAAAAGAAATCATCCCGAAGGCTACCGCTACCAAGGTAGCTGCAAGTGTCGCCAGGGCAACTCGTAATAGGCTTACATCAAAATCAACTATGAGAGTTGATATAGCGATGCCGAGCCAGACGGCAAATCCAGCAGAAAAGATAGTAAGAAATACTGCCAACGCTTTTTGTCGAATAATGTTTCGCCGCGAAACAGGACTAGCTAGCAGTAGTTCAACTGTCCCCGATCGTTCTTCTTTGGTAAGGGTGTTGGCGCCATAACCAATGCCCAGGATACTGAGCAAGAGTGGCAAGGTGAAGCCATACAGCTCAGCCGCTAAATAACCAGTTGGTGAAGTAATGTCACCAATTTCCCCTAGTAGTGCCTGGACGCCCTCAGGCAATTCTTCGGATATTTGCGCAAATCCTTCTATACCTTCAATCGATGGGTACAACAAACCGACAAATAAGGCGTAGGCAAATACCCCAATTCCCCAGAAAAAAATAGATTTGCGTCGCTCACGTAAGCTTTGTTTCAGTATAGAGTTATTCATTGCTGTCACCTTCATAGTAGTGCATAAACATATCCTCTAAGTGTACTTCTTCTTCTCCTAAGTCAAGTACGTCGTATTTAGAAAGTGCTCGCAAGAACTTGTTTGGTTGACCAGTTACAGTCACACGAGCTTGATTCTTGTGAACTGATACATCACTTACACTTTCAATCGATTCCAGCTCGTCTTGGTTAGGCTGTTTTTTAAAGGTGATCATGTAGCGGCGATAGTTAAGGCGATGACTTTCTCCAATTTCTTCAATTGCAATAAGCTTACCTTCTCTAATAAATGCTGCACGAGTACAAAGTCGCTGCACTTCTTGCAAATTGTGCGAGGAGATAAATATACTGCGACCCTCTCGTTGCGCTTCTTCGACGATGTCGTAGAATACTTGCTGCATAAGTGGGTCAAGACCACTGGTCGGCTCATCAAGTAATATGAGAGCTGGTTTATGCATAAATGCCTGCATCAAGCCAATTTTCTGTTTGTTGCCTTTTGATAGATCTTTAATCGGTCTGTCCAGCTGTGCTTTGAGCTGGTCGGCAAGCTGGTCTACATATTTCCAGTCCACCTTCTTTCCAAGTGAGGCAATGTATTCGAGCAGCTCTTTGCCGTTCATATGTCCGTAAAGGGCGATATCACCAGCCAGGTAGCCAATATCATGTTTCACCGCAACACTATCAGTCACGCTATCTTTTCCGAAGAGACTGATGCTACCAGAGGTTGGTTTTATGAAGTTAAGAATCGCTCGGATAGTAGTAGTTTTGCCTGCACCGTTTGGCCCCAAAAAACCAAATACTTCGCCAGGCTTTACCTGCAGAGAAATATCATGTGCTCCAATTGATGCACCATACTTCTTTGTGAAATTCGTCAGAGTCAGTGGTTGTTTCATAATCTTCTGTTTAATTATGTCAGATTTTTAGGTAATGCTCTAGTTGATCTGTGGGTAAACTTCGCATAAGGCGAAGTATCGTCCCCCCATTACGCTTTCGGTTAGATTAAAGATGTATGCTAGCTTATATTTTGTATGGAAAAAATGAATCAGCATGAAAGCGCTGGTAGACAACAAAGCGTCGTTCAGGCCAATAAAGAGCTTTTTCGGCACGTGCTAGAAGTGAAGTCATCAATCGATAGAAGAGTTTTACCTCAATCAGTGGACCCAGCGCATATATACGCTACAGCGGTCGTTAGTACGCAAACAGAGCGCACAATACGCCGCCGTCAATCACGCACAGGTAACGGCTACAGCGCTCCCTAAAAATGCTCAACGACTATCCACCGGCTTAGTCTCACTAGTAAATCAGCAAAACCACTACGTCAATAATGAATGGCGCTTAAAAGCTTTTCTTGCCGACAATAAGATCGTAAATAAACACAATGACAGCCACTACACCGAGTAAATGTATGAGCCTACCGCGTACCCCCGTTAACCTATCAACAACCACGATACAGCTAAATATTATGAAGATAGTCTTTAGCCTAAGCTTCATCTCTCTTGAATGTAGCTCGTCTATCTTTACTACCTACTACTTTTTTGACGGGGTATAGAGTATGCAAATTACAGCAGCAATATTCTTGTGGTGTTCTACTCGTAATGCATTTCGGTTATCATACCACCAGCAGCATGGCCTAGATCATGGCAATGGAATAGCCAGCCACCGGGATTGTTGGCGATGAACTCTATATCATACGTTTCTCCAGGAGTTAGCGGCTGATTGTTCCGCAACTGACCAGACGCGCCTTCAGGTACTGGGTTTCCGTCTATGGCAACAATCTCAAACTGATGTCCATGTAGGTGCATTGGGTGGATTGCGGATGAGCCACCATTAATCATGCGAAACCGAACACGGTCGCCCTCCTGGACGTTATAAATTTCAGGGTTAGGATATATGCGGCCGTTTATAGGGTAAATACCGGTCTCTGGTCGCTCGGTCAAGAACATGTTGAAGTCTTTATCGGGCGCGACAAAATCCAACGGTTCAATTATAAGTGGACCTGCGAGCCCCATATCCATTTGCTCTCCCTCGTCACCATGATGGGAGCCGTGTGAGTGGTACAGTCTGGTACCGGCTGGTTCTGCGGTGAATTCATAGATAAACGTTCCTCCTGGTTCTACGGCATCTTGCGTCAAGCCTGGGACGCCATCAGCTTCGTTTGGTACATCAACACCGTGCCAGTGTACAGTGGTCGAGATGGGCAGCTCATTCTTATATATGACACGCACCTGGTCTCCTTCAGTAACGCGAATTTCTGGGCCTGGTAGTTGCCCTTCGTAGCCCCATGACTCTAGCACATGGCCTTCTGCGTATTCCCACATAAAGTGCTCTGCTGTCAGGTGGAATTCTTTGACTCCGTCTACTTCAGTATATGCAAGTTTATCAATCGCGTCTTCGTGCGAATAGACAGGTAGATCACTGGTATCTGCATCTTCGCTTATAGGAGAAGTGCGCTGGACAGTTGATCCACCATTTGCCGTTACGGTGAGGATTGCTTCGTGGTTATCGTGGAAGCGACAATATACTTGAACTCGATCAACTTCTTTGTCTACTACTAGAGTTGCCGTTTCTCCAGGGTTAATAATCTGGTCAAAGTCGAGCGCTTCTATAGTCACTGAATGACGAAGGTTTCCGACGTTAGTAAATTCGACCACATCCCCAATTTTGGCAGCCAATAAGCCACGTGGTAGCTCAGAATCAACTTGCTCAAAGTACATCTCACCGACATTCACCTGTAGGGTTGTGTTTGCCTGCTCATCAGAGGAGCCTTCTTGTCCTGCAGTAAATACGTAGTACGCTTGCGTCGCTAGTGTAAGTGTTAGCCCAAGCCCTACCGTCACAGCAATCTTAACAAAACGGCTGTGTTTTATTAGTTTCATAAGGTCGCTCGTGAGAATTGATTTAAGCATAGATTTATTTTCCTGTATTACATATTACGTATCTAATGATCGTCGGCATGTGAGTCTGTCTCGGCTGCCTGCAATGTTTTGGGCTCGCTAAAGCTCGTATCATGATCATCAACTTTGGTCTCGTCAAGGCTTACCGTCACAGCAATTATGAGTACGCTGGCGATCACGACGCCCATGAGTATTTCGTTTGCATGTGCAATCTTGGCTTTTTTCGGTAGCTCGTTATTATTAGACGTTTTCGGCTTTGCACCGCGTAAACTTGAGAACAGAATCCAGTAAATGCCGACATAACCGGTCAATACCGCACCGAGCACGAGTAATAAATAGACATTCATAATCAGTAAGTACGAATAATCAGTCACCTGCATCATGACACCAAGAATCAGCACGGTGAACCAGGATATGCCCGATAATCCACCAGTTACAGCCAGAAGCCACAGTTTATTACGGACTTCGGCAGAGTTGAGCTCTTTATCAGCGTGTCGTTTTAGCATGGGTAATATTTTTTTGTGAAAAACTACCCCGTTTATAGTAAGAATAGTGACGATTGTCATCTTGACCCAAAACAGCTGACTGCCGTCGGACAAACTAAAGTAGTGTGAGTTGAGGGCAACAAGCGATATGCCGCTCAATATAAGTAGCCCGAGTCCAGTGATGACAACTTTAGAAATGACTTCAATCAATTGCAGTTGTCCTCGAGTAATGGTTCGGTCCCATATGCTACGCAAGAACGTTGCATCGGTTGTGACTGCACCACCAACACCCATAGCGACTCCAATGATGTGTGCAATCAGTATGGCTGGTTGTATAAATTCCATGTTTGTCTAAGCGTAACCTTTATTCTTAAAAAGAAGTATACACGAAAATAACCACAACTTTAAGCCTTCGCCGTAAATAATCATCAGTTACTTTAGTCAATCATTATTTCATCAGAGACTAGGGTGCAAAGCGTACAGTATCGAGCACTTTTCGCAGCTTAATATCGTTGTCCGCGAACATGTCAATCAGCGTTATTCCGTTGACGATTATCTTATCGCCTGCATTAAGCCTACCCTGTTGTTGCGCGGTGGCATGCGCTCGATAATTATTGCCGGCATACTGCGGTTCATCATAGACAGCACCTAAACCTTCCAATGTTGCCACCAGTTTCTTATGCAGTGTGACAAGTCCTGGGCTCATATCCATAATAGTGACTAGCATGTTGCGTTTAGAGCCAAAGTATTCATCATTTGCAGCAGTGGCGGTGACAGGCGTTTGCTTATTTAGTTTGCGTCGCGCCTTATCCACGATAGCCGTTGGCTCCAGGTTAATTGCGAAACGAGGTGAGAGCGTGATATGTAGTGGCCAATCCTTCATATGAAATTGAGCACCCTGTTCTATGGGCTGCAATAGGTATACAAACACGTATTTTTGCATACAAATATGATAACAGTGTTGGCGAGAGTTCTGTCTACAACCGTACTTTGCGTAAGAGTTGAGCGTTCAGCGCCACAATAATGGTAGAAAGCGACATCAAGATCGCACCGACCGCAGGCGCCAGTATTAAGCCAAATCCGGCAAATACACCAGCTGCTGCCGGCAAGGCTAGGACGTTGTATCCAGTTGCCCATAGCAAGTTTTGTTGCATTTTACGGTAGGTTTTCTGTGATAACTTAACGGTTTTACTTACTCCCCTTGGGTCACTTGAGGCCAATACTATCCCCGCAGACTCTATGGCTACGTCGGTGCCTGCACCAATCGCTATGCCAATATCTGCTTGTGTCAAAGCGGGTGCATCGTTGACGCCATCCCCTACCATGGCAACGACGCTACCATCTGCTTGTAGTTTTTCTACTGTTTTTGCTTTATCTTGTGGCAGCACTTCTGCAAAATGCTCATCAATACCTAGTTCCTTGGCTACCCAGCTGGCTACTGCTTCTGAATCACCAGTCAGCATGCTCACTCGCATACCTGCCTTGTGTAGCTCAGCGACTGCCTGGTGCGACTCGTCTCTTATAGCATCAGCCAAGGCGATAGCGCCGACAACTGAAGAGTCTTCCACCACATAGACAACTGACTTACCATCTGAACCCGCTTGTTCGATGTATTCTTGCAGCTCTTTTGGCGAGTCTAAATTTTGCTCCTCAAGTAGTTTTGGCCCGCCGGCGGAGACGCTTTTGCCATCCACCTTTGCCTGTACGCCACGTCCAGACAATGACTGAAACGATTGAGCGGCAGTGAGGTTTTGCTGCTTTTGCTTTGCTTTGTCGATGATAGCTCGCGCAATTGGGTGTTCAGAGTCAGATTCAACTGCAGCAGCCAGACGGAGCACCTCATTCGTATCAGTGTTTTTGTTCGCGCCCCATATATCAACCACACCGAGCTCGCCCATGGTGAGCGTGCCTGTTTTATCAAACAGCACAATGTCGATGTTGCGAGCACTTTCTAGTGCTATACGATCTCGAACCAACAGACCATTTTTCGCTGCTAGGCTGGTTGCAATCGATGTGACCAGCGGTATAGCTAGGCCAAGTGCGTGCGGACACGCAATGATTAGTACTGTTACCGTTCGCTCCAGCGCAAACCGGGCTCCTTGATCACTTAATAACAACCAGCCTACCATCGTCAGCGTTGCGATACTCAGTGCTATAAACGTCAAGTAAAAGGCTGCTTTATCTGCTAGTTTCTGTGTCTTTGATTTACTGGCCTGCGCATCAGAGACCAGACGCATAATTCCTGCGAGTACGGTGTCTTCACCAGTATTCTTGACTTTTATACGAAGCGAGCCGTCACCATTCAGCGTGCCACCAACGACGTCGTCGTCTTCAGCCTTCTTGATGTTCCGAGACTCGCCAGTAATCATCGACTCATCGACGTGAGACTCGCCACTGATGATAATGCCGTCAATCGGGATATTAGCACCAGGGCGAACCAACACTGTATCACCGGTTTTTAGTGAACTTACCGGGACGGTTTTTGTCGAGTCACCATCAACCAGCTCAGCTTCATCAGGTAGAAGTTTTGCCAGCTCTTGTAGGGCTCGCTGTGCACTTTGAATCGAGCGCATTTCCATCCAGTGGCCAAATAACATGATAGTTATCAAGCTGGCTAGCTCCCAAAAGAACTCCGTGCCTTCCAAGAAGAACATCGTTGCCAAACTATAGCCAAATGCCACCACAATCGCCAGTGATATCAGCGTCATCATGCCCGGCATGCGGTCTTTTATCTCGGAAATCGCCCCTTTTACGAATACCCAGCCACCATAGAAGAAAATAATCGTACCGAGTATTGCCGGCAACCAATTACTGCCAGTGAATGTTGGCATCTGGAAGCCTAGTAGGTCCTGAATAAGGGTCGAATACAGGACCACGGGAACAGTCAACGCCAGGCTCAACCAAAACTTACGCCGGAACATATCCGGACTGTGGCCTTCATGCTCATCGTGGTTTTTATGGCTGCCATGCTCAGCGTGATTGTGTGTTTGTGTCGGCTCGTCGTGGCGATGCATTTATGTACGAAGATCCTTCATTATTTGGTCAAATTCTTTTTTGCTAATCTCACCTTTTGCGTAACGTGATTTGGCGATATCTTTTGCTGATTCTGATGTATCTTCTTTTTGTAGCCACCGCATAAGCACAATACTTATCAGTGCGATTATAGCTATCCAAATGAGTACCCAAAAAAACGCACCAAACCCCATCCCTGCCATGTGATAATCTGCTTGGCTGGTCGTTTGATCCATGTGTGCTATATAGTCCATTATGGCTCCTCCTTGTTTCGTCTTTAATCATAACACGAGCACTAAACATACTCCTGTTTTGAAGGTGCGCTTATGCATCAAACTTTTGTCGTAGTTGCTTTATAATTTTCGGAGTTTGATAAAACAATATAAGCAGCATGACAGCAAGTATGAATAGCGGTAGGTTCTCGCGGAACGAGGTGCCAATAAATATGTAGACAAAGTGCATATATATATTTGTCAAAAAAATCGCCCAAAAAAAGTCGCGGAAGCGTAGCGTATGAATCAGCCCCGATGCATAGCTCGTCATCATGAGCGGCACAAACGAGAGCCGTAGCACCGATAGGATGATAAAACCCCTTTCCTCAGCATTTTGTTCAATTCTGTATATAAGCGATTGGATTTTTCCGTTTTGTTTTTTACTTATACGTTTATTTATTCGTTCGTGCACTGACTCATGAAAATAACGAGCGACAAAGAAGCCCAAGGTTGCGGCAATGGTTGCCGCTATGACAGTGATAATCATCGCCTCGACAAAACCAAAAAGCACGCCAGCTAGTACCGTCATAGCAACTTTTGATAGTCCAAGCATGCCAAAGACTGTGAACAAAATTCCATAAACAATGTAACCGACAACGCCAAGATCTTGCACCCACTCGCCAATAGCTTCTAGGTCGATCATGCCTTCTTGGCGCAGAGTAAATATTGTCAGCCCAAGCAAGACAATCGCGCCTACAATCCACCAAGTTTTTTTACTGCCTTCCATCTGTTTTAGTATATCGCATATCAGTTCATCGAGCATAATCTTGACGAATTTGTTATCATGCTTCCCGTGAGTAAAATTATCATTGATGTCCGAGAGCCAGCCGAGTTTACTAGCAGTCATGTTGATGACTCAGTCAACATCCCTTTATCCAAGCTTATGCATGGCGTTGCCGCAGCGCAAGCAATCAGCAAGGACAAGGAGATAGTTCTGTATTGTAATAGCGGTAATCGCTCAGCACTTGCTAAAAATATCTTTGAAAACTTTGGCTTCAGTAAGGTAACCAACGGTATCAGCCAGCAGCACATCGAGCAATCCAATCACGCCTAACGCATAACTGCACTCGTAGTAATGTAGTGTGAAAGCGTTATATATAATCGACCGAGAACTATGTTAGCCCACAGATATTAATTATACTATAACATGCTTATGCTTACAATGCAAGTTTTATTGCAGTGACGGAAACTTTCTATTTTTGAACGCCCTGCCCTGCTCAAACAATATATAGAAGTATGGGAATACCGTGACAACTAGCAGCGAACTAGCAATGAGCCCAAATATGATAGTGATGGCCAATGGCTCCCAGAACGGATCTGCTAGTGCCAGTGGTGTGAGCGCGCCGATGGTAGTAAGCGTGGTTGTGATAATCGGTCGAAAGCGCTGCTGTAGCGCACTGACAATAGCCTTGTCGATATTCTCACCACTTTTTCGGGCTTGATTGGCGTAATCAACCAGTAAAATAGCGTTGTTCACAACTATTCCAATCAAGCCGATTAACCCAACCATAACAAAGAAGCTGAGCGAGTGGCCAGCTACCAGCAGCGCTGCAGCTACTCCAATCAGGCCAAACGGAACAGTCAAAAGTATAAGTAGCGGCTGCGAGAATGAATTAAACTGCATGACCAGCAAGAAATACATGAGTATCACCGCGATTACTAACGCAATCTGCACTGAAGCAAATGATTCGATGTTCTCAGACTCTTGACCAAAGTCGAATGTCAACGCGTCAGCAGGAAGCCCACGACGCTCTAGCTCCTCACTTGGGAACGCATCCTCTACAGCAGATTGCGTCGCCGTGACCAGTCCGCTTATGTCACTCGCTTGAAAGCTAGCTGAAACTTCCACGAACCGGTCGCCACCAGATCGCTGTACGACGGCCTCATCGGCTACAATCTGCACTTCATCGACAGCAATCAGTGATCCATCAGCTCGATTAATTTCTTCGGTTTGCAAGAATTGAGCTATATCTTCAGCAAGATTGGCGCTTGCAGTTATATCCTCGCTTTGTATTTGCGCAGCAAACGGAAACGGTTCTGGCGGTGGTCCTGCGTCTAATTGTTGCAGGCTGAACTGTAGGTCTGAATCGCTGCTTAGCTTCTCGTCGAGTCTATCAATATAGGTTTGTGATGTCGTGGATCGCTCGTTAAAGGGTTGCAGTGTTATGCGGATAGTCGCTGATTGCGCATTGGCTTGTGCAAAGCTTATGACACTGCCGTCTTTGCCAAGCGTATCGCTGACAATATCGCTCACTTCATCAACCTGCTGCTCAGCCTGGTCGATACTCGTATCTTCATCAAAAGTGGTACGCAATATAACGGCATCAGCGTCATCTGATGAGGGGAATATGTTTAGCGGTAGCTGGCTGAGCATAAAAATTCCGCTACCGACTAACAGAGCGCTAACAATAACCATTGAGCTGAGGGTAAATCGGCGCATTTTTTTGTTCATAGTACCCAGCTTGCGCGGCAGCGCGAGGGTGACATGGCTCAGCTTTGTAAGTAAGCCGCCAAGCATAGGCCGGGACTGCTTCTTGGAGCGGAGCAATATACCAGATGCAAAGAATGGAATAAACACCAGAGCGATAATTAGTGATGAAAGTAATGCAATAATCACTGTCATCGGCAATATCCGAATAAACTCACCCAATATACCAGTAACAAATAAGATTGGCATAAACACCAGTACTGTTGTAAGCGTGCCGGCGACCAGCGCTAGTCCAACCCGTCGAACTGCATCCTTGATGATTACTTCTTTTTTCTGCTGTCGGCCGCGTTTCGCGCTATCAAGCGCCTCAGTTATGACGATAGCATTATCAACAATCAAACCAAGTACAAGTACCAGCGCAAACAGAACAATCGTATTTAGTGTATTACCGCTCGCCAACACACCAATCAGCGTAGCGCTAAGCACAGTCGGGATAAAGAACGCGATCATCACAGAGGCTCGCCAGCCAATCAAAAGCCCGACGACCGCAATGACGACGATTAGTCCAGTCACCACGTTGCTCTGCAATGAGCTTATTTGAGTACGGATTGAGTCAGCGAAGCCGGCAGAAATTGCTGCTTGCGCATTGTCTACATCAGCTTGCCATTTACCGATTGTTGCCTGCATCGCTTCATCTATCTCTAGGTCATCCACTCCATCAGCTGCGACCACGCCAATAACCACTGCTTGACTAGTGGTTATCTCCCCAGCTGTGTTTTCGCCGTAGCCGCTAAAGTTAGTTTGCCGATTTTCGGTTTGGCCGGTTGCTGGATTGACTGATTCTGTGGATTGATCTTCGACCATTGCCTGATCGATACTTCCATTCGCCTCTAACTGCGTCGCTAAGGAGTCAGCTGTCTCCTTCAACTCACTAAAATCAGCTTCACTGTTTGAATATACAGAAATCAAAGCGTTATATTCATTGTTAAATAATGTTGCTGATATCGGCGCTATTTCATATTGAACAGATTCAGGAAGTGCTTCATCGATAGACTCTAGTTGTTGCTGAACCTTTTCTGCTCCTTCATCAGAGCTGATATCATCAGAAAACTCCATAAATAAACGAAACGAGTCATCACGAGCGACACTCTGGATATTCAACACTTCATCGATTTGCTCAATCTCTTCAGCCATCGGCTGGATTATTCGGTCATCTACTTCATTCGCGTCATCGACAAAATAGACGCCGTTGACAGTCGCAAACGGAACTTCGATTGGCGGGAAGCCTTCTCGGTCCAGTAGAGAGGTAAAGCTCCACACGCCAAACAGTAGAATTGCCAATAATATAAGTAGTGACGGGCGATATCGTTTTATTGTTAGCGTACTAAGTTTCTCAAGCATACCAGATGGATTATATAGAAGACGCTTACCCGCTGCAATAAATTGCCCAGCTTAGGGCTATTAGGGTATATACTTATTATATGAAGAACATAAAAAAAGAGTACCTGCAGAGCGCCATGTTTGGCTTTAACGATGCGCTAGTCTCGACAACCGGCGTCATTGTTGGCGTGAGCACCGGCACCAGCAATAAAGACGTCGTTATACTTGCCGGCGTTGTCACTATATTGGTCGAGGCATTATCTATGGGGTCTGGCCAGTACCTCAGCTCAAAGTCTGTTCACCAGCTGGATAAAAGTAGCTCACTCCGTGAGCCGATTATCAGCGGTGTCGTTATGTTTTGGGCATATTTCTTTGCCGGTCTGGTTCCGTTGCTGGCTATCATATTATTCCCGATGAGTTATGCTCGTGATGTCGCAATCGTCGCAGCACTGGCTTGTCTATTGATATTGGGCTACGTCAAAGGACGGATAGTTAAAGTATCTCCTATCAAAAGCGCTATCGAGGTGCTTATCATCGGCGGTATCGCAACTGTTGTTGGTGTTGTCGCCGGTAGCATATTCGCCGTCTAATGGGGCGTAGCAAGCAACACATAATAGCTATATTCAAAGATCGTCATGGAGACGTTATTATCGGGCAGCGGCCAAATGCGGTACTTGTCGTATGGATTACATTGGTTGTGGTGCGGCTATTTGCTTCTGCGCCGCCCGCGCTAGATGAGGTGCTAGGTTGGGCGACATTTTTTGCCGGGCTGACTTGGTCGGCACTGGAGTTATTTTGGGGTGTAAATATGTTCCGGCATTTGCTTGGCGGAGTTGTTCTAGTTATTTTACTCAGCAGATTTTTTATGTGAGTTCAGTATAATCCACGAGCTTCGCTCTTATTGAGCGACATACTTTTACAGCTATAGGTAAAAGTATGTCGCCTATGAGGCGAAACTCTTGGTAAATTTGTATCTTTTTGCTACTGCTGACAAAAAGATGGCGCTCGCTATGAGCGAAAAACATAGACATTTGGTGTTCTCATGAGCTATCAGCAATCAGTTATTTATACACTAATCGACGGGTTCGACGTAGACAAGCTTGGCGTCTGCCAATGGCAGTACAAGTTCTCGGCCGGATTCTAGTGATTGAGCTTTATCGGGTAAGTTTTCTGACTCACCGAACGGAAACATGAATTTTGGCGATTGGCTCTCTCCGCGGACATTAACACCGATCGACGGTGTAAAAGCGCAATAATTGCTGGTTAAGACTATCCCATTTTCTGTGGCATAGAATAACGGTAGCCATGGGGTTACATCATGATCGGCCGGCTTGATGGTTTCTGCGTTAGGAAAGTCAGGATCATCATCGTCAAAAAGATCAGCCATATACTGTACTTGATCATACTCGTCGGCTATGAAGTCTTTTACAATCCAGACGTCTCCAGGGTCTTGAAGAGAAGTTTCGTTTACGATGATACGAATGTTTGGTTTGTAATAGTCACCTTCGTTAGCGTCATGAGCTGGTTTCACATAAACTAGTGTCTCGACGTGTGTCGGTGACTCGGTAGCATGGGATTGTTGGTGGTGAAAAATCGCTCGTGCCCTGCCTCGGTTCATAACATCACGGCGGATAAGCTCTTCGTTGATGGTTGCTCGCAGCATGTTCAGGTCAGCATGGAACTTGTACTCCATAGATTGTTCAGTGCGTAGGGTCTCTGCGCGCAGCTCAGCTGAGTTCATAAAATCGTGATGACCGACCCAGGAGCGATTGTTTTTCATTTCATAGCCTTTATTTCAGTGTATACCATTGGCAATATGAAGCAAAATATGTGATACATGCTTGCGCTATTGCAACTTCACTATTTCGAGCAATAAACTTAGCGATAGTTTGTTATAATTTTAGGTAATATGAGTGAGTTTAAGATGTTTGTCGGGCCGATGGCCAGCGGGAAGAGCCGGGCTTTATTGCAAGAAATGGAAGCCTGCGAGGCTGAGGGCTATAGTGTCGTTGGTATTAAGCCGATGGCGGAAGTTCGTGATGCTGGGCTTGAGTCGCGCAACGGGTTGCGGCGTGATGCAATTTCTCTGCGAAAGCTAGGTGAGATAGCGCTAGAACCAGTAAGGTCGGCTATTGAGCAGGCAGACGTTGTAGCGGTTGATGAGATATTTATGTTTAACGAAGACATAGAGGACACCTATAGAACAGCTGAGTCATTGCTGCGAGCTCGCAAGACGCTTGTTGCGGCATCACTCGATTTATCAGGCATGGGAAAGCAAATGAGCGTTGTCACAGCCCTCTTGGGGCTCGGGCCTACTACTGTCACCTGCACCGAAGCAATTTGTGATACTCCTCATCAAGAAGAAGTGCCAGCAACCCATACCAGTATCTATGATCTTAAAACCAAGGTACCAATACGAGATGGTCTGCCCGAGCTGGTTCCGCAAGACCCAAATAATCCAGTATATGGCTATAGTCCAGCCTGCCGCGACTGTTTTTTCGAGTGGAGTGAGCAGCAGGTTGCTGCAGCGCCACAGAGACAGACTGTCTAGATACTTAACAAGTTAACTATCTGCACTCAGTAGATATAAATAACGTAGTAGGCTGCTCCAGCGCCAACGAATAGCAGCACGAGGAACAATCCAATAAAAAGCTTTCGATGTTTTGGGCGTTGCTTTTTTTGGGCGGCTTTTTTGATCTGTGAGTTACTAAGGTATTCTTGATTGGCCTTTTTTTGCTCTTCTTGCATCTGTGGTCCGATGACGAGAACTTGATTCTTGTCATCATCGCTATCTTTGTTTTGTTGCCCCATTATCACGGTCTGCCTGACAACTCCTGGGACGGTGTAGTCAGTAGTATCTTCTTGTGGTTTGTCATCCCGAGCTGGCGCTGCGCCACCAATACTTATGTACGGCTTTTTTGGCTCTTCGCCCTGCCCTGCTGCGTTGTCTTCATCGGGGTTCATCCGTAAAACCTCGCTTATGATTGCATAACTAAATTTATTATAGAGCAATACACGCAAATTCGTCTAAAATTGCCGCAGCCTCAGAAATATGTAATTATAAGTCCATAAATATATGAGGTAGCAGCGTGGAAGAAGCAAATCTAGAACAAGCAGCAGAACAGCAAGAGTTAGTCGTTGATCAATTAGATTATGATATTGCATACACGTGCACAAGCCCTGATACATGGGGCTTTGTCATTAATGCGACAAATCAAGGTGAAGAGCCTATCGAAAGCACCGTAGCACCACACGGTGGACCTGATCCTGACACCGAGGAATTAAATACAGACGTTATATTTCCGCTCAACATAGATCCGGGCGCGGAAGGCTCGGTAGCAGTGTCTGGTCTACCTGAGATTGCTGTGTATGAATGGGCGACCGACGATACACCACTAGAGACAATTAATAACAGCGAGGTTGACTTCAGCCAGTGTCCTGTTGATGAGGTAGCTCCACAGCCAGAAGAAGAGCCTGAGCCAGAAACAGAACCGCAACCTGAAGAGGCAGTAGCGTCTGAGCCTGAAGATAACCATGTTGCAGAAGAAGCAACAGAAGTGCCAGCTGAAGATGTAGGAGAAACCGTAGCCGAAGTAGAACAGCCCGCCGAACTACCAGCAACTGGCGCCGATATGAGCTCTATTGCATTGGTTGGCACTATTGCACTAATTGCTGGAGCTCAAATGGCACGCCGCACGGGCAAGCGCGTCTAAGAAGTGGAAACAACTATTTCTTTTTGTTAACGAGGTACGAGGCTATAAAAGCAACGAATAGACCAAATATAATCGCACCAAAGAACATTGATAGTATGCCTACAATTCTACCTCCAGAGGTCATTGGGTAAACCTCGCCAATACCGGTATTTGTCATGGTCTCGGACATAAACCAGAAGCCATCATAGACGGTTTCAACATACGGGTTAACTAAGTGCTCAAAGTAATAAAAAGCGACGGACCCGACTCCCAGAACCGTGCCCAATAGCGTTGCGATCCAGACCATGTGTGTTTCTTTGAGGATGTGACCAGCTGACGTAAAAAATAGGCTGACACGGGCAGTTATACTGGCTATGCGAGCAACCCGGAATAACCGTATGAGCATGAGGCCACGCAACGCCTGGGTGCCGCTTGCCGTAATAGGTATAGCTGCAATAATCTGCCACCAATTTTGTTTTAGGAACTGCTTTCTTCTCTTTGTACCAGATAGACGAATCAAGAAGTCAACGCCAAAAACCAGTGCTATAAACAGGTCAATCGTACGGACCGAAGTTAGAGTGTCCTCACTTAATTCGCTGGTTACTTCAAAAAGCAATAGGCTCAAGCTCAACACTGCCAGGAAAATGAGCAAGGAATGATTCAGAGTTGTTAGATTTTTCATATTCATTTGTGTATATGATACATGAAACAATAAGCTTGTTATAATGGAATTATGTCAGGCATACCCAAAGACCAGGCGCTGAAACACGCACAAGATAAGCGCAGTAAAGCCAAGCGGCTTCATGATGATGCGAATAAAAAAGACCAGGAAATAAAAAAACTTCAGAAAGAGATAGAGAGTGAGCACAAAAAATCGAAGATTTTGAAGCTCGGTGGACCTGCAGGAGCAATCCTAGGAGCAGGCCCGGAGAGCCACGCCAAGAAATTCGAACATCAAATCAGTAATCTACAGCACGAAGTCAATCATTTGCGTGAGCAAGCCAAAGTCGCGGAAAAAGAAGCCTACAAGTGGGACGAAAAAGCGAAGTTCGCAGACTGAACAAGACTTTCCCGAATTGGCAACTTACATCATCTATAGCTGCTAAGATAGATTTTAATTTTGTCCAGCTGGGCTTAATCGAATGACTTTCTGTAGTAATGCAGGTTCGAGCTTTCGTTTACTCTATTCTTCCAAAGGTTTAATAAGAAGATAGCCTATGATCCATAGTTCTCCAATCGTTGCAAAAAATGGTAATAACTCTGTTAAGGTTGATTGTTCTGGCAGAAGTATGGATATAAAAGCCGATAGTATGTAGCCAGTTCCGCCCAATATTAATATCCAGGCTAAAGCCACAGGCATTTTTGATAATTTTACTGCATAGCCCATCGGGATAAGCCATAAACCGAAGAATAATGATGATACTAGCCATATATTTTCGTGCAAATTATACAGCAATAGAGATTGTTCGGGCTGATTTGCAATCGCAGCATTTAGTGAGCTAAGCCACATTGCACTTGCTATCATTATAGCGATCGCATTTACCATACCAAAAATAGCTATCAATCCAGCCACAAATGTATCTTTTTTACGGAAGAGCTTATAAAACCACACAGCAACTAATGCTTGAAACACCACTAATGCCATTTCAACTGCAATACCAAACCGGGCCAAACCTTCATTGCCTACTAAATTTGATGAAGTTGCTAGAGCGTCACCTTCAACGAAAAGCTTTTGATTTGCGTACAAAAAAGAAACTGCACCGGCAACTGCCAAACCTAGGTAAAGTAGTGCTGTTATTCTTGATGTGTTTAGTTTCATAATTTTCCTTTACTTTAGGTAGTTTAATTGTACTCCATCATGACAAAAGAGGCGCTTGGCCTCTGTAAATCTAGTTATAACTTGGCTCCCGGGGCCGGACATCGCCTTTGTCTCTTCCGCTTAGCCATGCTCAGAGCGAGCTCTTGTGCGTGACTTTACTTCACCGAACCGATCACTTCGTGACTATTCGGTTCGAGCCTGACACCGAGGTGTCAAATAGAAAAACAACGGGCCGGACAATTCAGGCCGGGTGCTGGTGCACTCGGCTTCATCTCCACTCAAGCTTACTCGATGCAAGCATCTGTGTGAGCTTTCGCTCCACCGAACCTTCGGTTCGAGGTTCTGGTCTCCAGAACGGCAAACTAAAAAACCCAGCACGAATGCTGAGTGTTATATTTTGGCTCCCGGGGCCGGACTCGAACCGGCAACCTATTGATTAACAGTCAACCGCTCTACCATTGAGCTACCCGGGATTATTCAACTTATGCATCATACCAGCATTACAAGTGGCCAAGCAACTTGTTCGCTGGGATATTCTTGGGCTTCTAGATGATTTTTCTCTGTGGTGCGCAGTCGAAGTATGCTATATACATATCCTTTGCGGCTCCTCGAGAAGAAAACACCAATAAACCTCAAGTGCAAATGTCTTTCCAGATGAATATATAAGTTTTAAAGACCGCTGAATTATAGCGAATATAAGGTGTGCTCGCAACTTTTTGTCTTTGTTGTCGTTAGGTTATTTTTTTGATATAAGCTTGGAGGGCTTTTTTATAGTACGCACAAAACCACCGTGGCTGCCAAGATTTCCCTCTTTGTTCATTTCGATAACTTTTTCGTATGCCTTGAGGTATTTTTTAGTCATCATTTTAGCAGAGAACCGATAGACGGCAGCTTTTCTGCAGTCGTTTCTGTCAATGGTGTGTAGTTTACTAACGCAAGAAACCATGCAGGTGATGTCATCGCAAAGGAATCCGGTTTTCCCATGCTCTACAACTTCGGGTGTTGAGCCGAGTCGGGCTGCTATGACTGGTGTTCCGCAGGCGAAGGCCTCTGCCATAACGAGACCAAAAGGTTCACTCCAAGAAATCGGCATAAGTAGCGCTTTCGCCCCTTTTAGTAGCTCATTTTTCTCTTGATGACCGACTTCCCCGATAAATTGGATCTGCTTGCCATCGATGTGAGGTTTAATATTTTTTTCAAAATAAGAAATTTTTAATGGGTCGACTTTTCCAGCCATGATTAATCTCTGTCCAGATTTTTTGGCTATTTCGATCGCTTTATCAGGCCCTTTATGCTCGACAAAACTGCCGAGGAACACTAAGTAATCGCCAGGCTCTTTTTGAAAATCGAACTTATCAACCTGAATGCCGTTATATATGTTGGCAAGGTAGTGTAATTCCGGCATTGGAGTGCGCTGAGACTTTGAGATGCTAATGTACGGGTGGTTAGCAAAACGTCGATAAATATCTTGTTCGTATATGTTGTCCAAGTTTAGGTGAATAGTTGTAATCATGGGCTGTTTTATCGAGTCTCTGAACATCAAAAACCGCCAGCCAAGATGATTATGGATAATATCAAAACGTTGTTTCTTGAGGATCTCAATAACCCTACTAATTCCAAGGAAGGTGTAGGCCTCTCGGACAACTGCATCATTAGATTGAGGTAACTGTCTGGTTGCAGTTTCGAAAATTGGTAGTAATTTGCCAGCGGGCTTTGAATCGCCGGTTCCGAGTACAGTTACATCATGGCCAGCCTCGCTCATCCGGAGGGCGATATTATTCGCTACCAATTCAATCCCACCGTATTTTGTTGGTGGTGTTGTTTCTTCCCATGGAACAACCATGGCAATTTTAAGTCTCTTGTTAGGACGTGATTTTTTCACAGCTAGTAAACATCATAGCACATCCTACTGCCACCAATCTGGGTTCCAGTGACGGTCAGCTGTAACACCGGCATCAATGTCTATCGCGAAAGACTTAGCTTCATGCTGTCTCTCCTCGATTAAGCTGCGAGACTTGAGCAGCTCTACTTTGGGGTTTTCGGCAAGCATGTGCCCCTCCAAGGCTTTACTCCAGCTAGATGACAGATAGTGATGTTTTGGCCGAATCTCTCTCTTCACCGCTAACACAGCCGATGCTGTCCACGCTTGTCCTGTATCAGGGACATTGGTTGCAGGGATTACTTCGTCTACTGGTGTATTTTCCGTAAGTTCCTTTGGCGCATAATCTACTTCTCCAGACGGATTAACATAGAGGAATTCATAGTTATGTCCGGATATGTTCGTCATGTTGAGTATTCTGTTGCCCAGGTCTTCGGCTAGTTCATCGAAGCCTTGACGACGCAAACCCTTGAGGTAGTCATACGATTCTTTGGTCCAGACAGCCCAGCTACCGTGGTAATCTGCAAAAGGTACTAAATTAACAGCGCTCGCAGCCCGGCATCGTATCCCTATATCTGTCATAAAGTCAGAGCTATGCAGGTTCTGCACAATGCTACCTACATATTTTTCTCTGGCAGCCTCACTTATCCCAAAAAATAACCTTGAGTCCAGTAAATTACCTTGAGTTGATGACGGTGTGGTTATTTGACGGGGTTGGCATGAATCGTCCCTATCGATGCCCATTGCAAAGCCCCCACTATCATTTATCCAGAATCTATCGAATATATTATCTCTTAGAGCCTCGGCATGGTCAGACCATCTGGTAAACTCTGACTCATCAATCCCACTTATTTTTGCTAAATTTGCACTTAGTTGTAGCGCATCGAAGGCATAACCTTGGACCTCCAAGGGAGCGATGAATCCATCAAGATTTGCCTGAGATCCATCTTCATGCACGTAAGCGCTACCTGAGTCTCTCCAGCTTTGAACAATGATATGTTTATCACTTAAACGTCTAAACTCGAGCAAAGACAGCTCAGAGCTCTCCAGGTGGTCACAAATCCAGTTAAGTGAACGTCGAAAGGCTTCGAGGCGTTCAACTGACTCACCGTTTATAGTGTCAACCTTTGCCCCCAAAAAATCTGAACCATAGATTAGTCCGTATCTTGCTACCAACCGCGCATAGAGAGGCGTCGCGTCGAGTGATCCATAGTAGGTGAAGCCGTTTTCGTCACCACCCCATTTTTGTGATAATTTGCGCATTTGTTGTTCGGTTTTTTCGGGAATTCGATTACCATCGACATAGAGTTGCATATGCTGGTGAGGAATTTTACCAGCCTCTTCCGCTGAAGCTTCATCGTTTCGAGTCCCTTGTAATCTAGAAAGACTATCTACAACGTTGAGGACAAGTTCGGGCTCAACCTCTAGAAGGTCATCAGCAGCCTCAAGAGAGTCTCTACCAAACAACATAAATTTATAAGCCTCTCCGCTGCTAGCATATAAAGATCCTTCGGGAGTTACCAGATGTTCAATGTCACTTATACTAGACGGCTGCTGGCTATTTGGGAATTTTTCTAGATGAGCCATATTGCAGACAGTATAACGTATAAACAAAAGAGTTTTAACACTCTATATCAAAGACTACTATTTTGCCCGGAGACTAATTAACTTAGTAGAAAGCCAGCCAGGCTGCCGACAACTACTACCATCATGCCAGTAAGAACGATTTCCTGAATATTGTGCCGTGCTTGAATTTTGAGAAAAAAACCCTGGATAAGCCCAGCCGTCAGCAACGTTCCGGTGCTTAAGGCTATTCCGGCTACTGCAATGTGTAGCCTGTCCTGCAAGAGGAACAAAGGCAAAATTGGCATACTGCTAGCAACGACATGTGATGTAAACTGTGTTATCGCGTTTAAGAGTGGTTTTCTTACTTCGCTTTCGGTTTGATCGTCAATCTCCATACTAGTACGCAGGCTCATATAGCGAGCCACAGCCGAGTTAAACGCTTGTACTGACAGCGCAATATAAGCTGCGGTTACCACGATGCTGATGCTTCCACCAGAAATGAGAAGACCGATAATAATCGCAGTAGTAGTTGCGACACCAGTTTCCAGCCCGCTGAAGGTAGACAGGAATAAATCTCTATCAAATGGTAGTTTAGCTTTTTTTCGAAAGTGAGGAGTCATTGCTATATATCATACCAGATTGGCATCGGAGAAGAGCTTTGGCCATTCTCTAGAACTAGGCGTATAGAGGTTGGGCCTGGTCATAACATCATCCAGGGCCCAAAGCTTATTGACCCAACGAGCTTGTGCAACTTCATCTTCTCGCAAAGTGAGTGTACTGATCTCACTGTTTAATATGCCTATAAACCATTGGCAGAGGAGCTCTGGCTCATTACCAGGATAATTAATGAGCGATTTTTTATGTGGTCGAAGATCAACACCTGTAACGCCGATTTCTTCTGACAATTCTTTATAGGCGGCTTGTTCATAGGATTCACCTTTGGCGACTCCACCAGCTGCGGCTGGACCCCATAGCCCTGGGTGCGTGCGCTTGGACCAAGCACGTTGAGCGATCAATACTTCCCTATTATTGTTTTCGAGCCAGATGCCAGTTATGCGGAACCTATCAGAGGCGTCTAGCCTATCTCGATCTTTGTAGCCAATTACGTTATCGTACTCGTCTATTAATATGGATTGTTCTTTGCTCATGTAGTGTCTTCCGAGCCTAGCGCATCATGCGTCGAGCTTCGCGGTCCTGGGTGCGTCGCTTGATAGTCTCACGTTTGTCATGCTGCTTTTTCCCCTTACCAATAGCAATCCTAACCTTCACGTAACGCCCCTGTGTCAGTATTTCTAGCGGCACAATTGTTCTTCCTTGTTGTTTGGCGGCTATAAGGGCATCTATTTCTCGACGTTTTGCAAGTAGCTTGCGTGCCCGTGTTTTGTCAGACTCATCAATAAGGATGCTAACATCGCCAGTAACGGTCGCGTTGATAAGCCATAGTTCACCCTCTTTAACAGTTACGTACGCGCCACGTAGCTGGCCGTGACCACGACGTAGAGACTTTGTTTCGGCTCCAGTTAGGGCAACACCAACAACCAGACTATCCTCAAGCGAATAGTCAAAGCGAGCTCTGCGGTTGGTAATTGCCTTCTTCTGGGGGCGTTTTTTCTTAGCCATAAACACTAGTATGCCTGAAAGCAATATCCTTCACAAACACGCAGGGCTACTATTTTTCGGGATAGGTTTGTCTATCTATCGGATGAATGTTGCACTGGATCATTTGCAAGAAGTTCACGGGCTTTTTCCCATATGCTTGGATCATCGAATTTCTCTTTTCGCCAATACCACCATTCGCCTCCCCAGACGTAAATGTCTTGTACACCAATTTTACGAGCAAAATCGACGTTTTCTTCCATTTGTTCCAGGTCCATGGATTTATCTTGTTCTTCTACGGACACGTTAACGGTTGCTTTAGGTGCCCATGGCTCAAGCTGTAACTCATGAATAAACACTTCTCTATCTTGGTAGGTATTAATGAACGCCATACGTGCTTTGTGGTACCAGACTGGCGTTGGATAAGTCAGGTAGAACGTAAAAGGTGGCGTTTTATCATTCCAGACAGTTCTGTATACAGAGTAACCGTACTTATCTGGAACCGGCTCGTTTAGTGGTAAACCATGTTGGTCACTCAGGCTCATCCAGACCGGATGGATTGGGTCGAGAGATTTTACCAGCTCGAATTCACGAACCAGACGGTCTCGGTTGATATCGCCTTTGGTGCAGGTACCAAACCAGGAGTTTACCGCCTCGTTTTCTAGCTGATAACTAATCAGCGCTGGGTGGTCCTTGTAGCGATCTACCACAACACCAACAAAATCTAGTAGAGCTTCATCTTGCTCGTTCTCTGTTAAGCCGTTATACCAACCAGGTTGATGACACTCTGGCCAGCGTGGCTGGCGCAGGCCAAGACCAAGGCTGACTGTACCGTTACGTTTCGCTACTTGATCCATTTGCCAGTCGAGATCATCAAATGTATAGACGCCTCGCTCTGATTCGATAGTATCCCAGTAGCTCATCAGTCGGTAATTCTTTATTTGGATATCATCGAGTAGAGCAGTTAGTGTTTCTTGCCAATCCAGTCCTAGCTCTTCTGCATATTTTATCGAGAAGCTCATGCCGTAGTTTGGTGTCGGATATGGGCGCCAGAGTGATTCAACTGTAACGTGGATAAACAGAAGTGTGGCGATTGCCAATCCAAAGAAGAAAAAACGGCGTTGCCATTTGCCTAAAGCAGCCAACCAAGCTTTTGCCGATCGTCGAGTTTGTTTTAATCGGTTTAGCAGGCTGGCGGCTCGTGATTTATATGTCTTTTGTTGCGTTGTGTTAGTTCTGGTAGACGTTTTATTAGGTTTAGAAAGTTGTTTCTTCATCTGTTTCCTTAAATGTATACGTAGATATAAGCTTGAGCGATATTGTACCACACCAAATCGCTCTGCATCTCAGTAAACAGGTGGCGTAGAACATTGACACAAAGCCAACAATATGACAATATAATACAGATGAATAGGCATGAAGCTGATCCCCGGTCTTGGCTTGGCTCTCACTGGGAGCAAATTGAGTCCACGGATCGGTTAATGGATGCGCCAGATCATGTGTCTATTGCTGAAGGCACCAAAGCTGTTGGTCTAGAGGGCTCTAGCCAGCAGTCACTCGATTATTATTTGGCTATTCCTAAATCCCTAGAATCGGCGATGCATGATACGTCTGATGGGGGGAAGCCACGGAGCTCTCTACCTGTAATTATACGATTTGGGCAATGGTCTGAACACGCTCGTAGACAATTCGATGCTGATCGCTCAATAGCTGTAGCAGCTGCAACCAATAATGTTGTTATTGCGGTTGATACTCCAGGGCAATCGCCTGTTCCAGCTGGTGCAGGTAACTTAACGGCAGAACAAGCAAGTAGTTTGAAGCAGAAAAAATCTGACGACCCAAGAGTCGGTCAACTTGACCCGATTGCTCGCTCGCAGTGGAGCGTTATAGAGCAAGTGCTGGCTGATAGCGGGCTTGATATTTCTGATACCGAGATCACGCTAGCCGGTTCATCACAAGGCGCTAGTCTTGCGGTGTCAGCCTTAGCGACGGCGCCAGAGTCTGCCAAGATTGGGACCGTCATACTTTGGAATAGCCCGTCTTTCACTTATCGGACTGAGCGATCTCCTGCAGGACTGATGCGTGATTTTATGCAAACAGGCGCCGGTGATGCGACCTACAAGGCGCAAAACCCAGAATGGGTAAGCGAAGATCCGATTACTCGGCTTATTCCTCAAGTTGGAAAGCGTGCCGCTGGTCACCTTCTTGCCGTCAAGGCAATATCTCACGCAGAAGACCATGAGCGCTTGCCAAGCTATCTGTTGACAGAAGAAGGGCGTCGTCACAGTGATGTATTGTGGCGCATAATCCACGGTGAGCAGGACCCGATCAGCAGAGTTGAGCACAATGAGCGTGCTGCTAAGATGCTCGTAGGCGTAACACCAGAGGTGTCACGGGCTCAGTTAGCTCAGGAATACCACGCAATCGTCAATTGCATACCAGCAGTTGGATACCTTATTAAAAAAGCTTTGCAATAAGGTCTCGCAACCACTCCTGATATACTGTGGTTTGATTATGCGTATAGGACTTTTTTCTGATATGTATTTGCCGAGCGTAAACGGCATTAGTTTTGTATTACAAATAACTCATCGTCAGCTGACAGCACTTGGTCACGAGGTATATATTTTTGCCCCGGCGTCAAACCTACGCGGCAAGGAGGTTGATGATCCGCCATATGTTTACCGATTCCCAGCTGTTGAGGGTGTGTTCTTTGACGAACAACTAACTAGCGTGTTCTTTCCACCAGTTGCCTACCAAAAAATTCACAAGTTGCGTCTTGATGTTATTCACTTTTTTACACCTGGCCAAGTCGGATTACAGGGAGTATATTGCGCCATGCGAGACGATATCCCGCTCGTCTCACAGTATTCAACAGATCTGTATCGGTATGTTGAGCGTTACCCGAAGGTTTTACCAGCCACAATGAGCCTGCCGTTTATTTTGCCATTTGTTCTACGGCTTACCCCGCGTGAAACGATCAAAGTATTTAGTGTCCTGAAGCCGAAGCGAAGCCTTACAAGGTGGCACAAGGACCTCGTGGTGCGGTTGCATACAATAGTACATAACAGATGCGACGCTGTTATAGCGTTGTCTCCAAAAATGAAAAAACAGCTTGATGCCTGGGCAAGTACTACTCCGACGACATTACTTCCTAGCGGTGTCGACTCGCTACCAGCTGCAACAACCAACCAGATTGCAGGGTTTAAGCGCAGCCATAACATCGCTGATGATTCAGTAGTTTTCTTATATACCGGTCGTGTGAGCAGAGAAAAGAACCTAGATTTACTTATCGAGGCATTCAACATGCTACCTGAGGAGATGTCAGCAACACTAGTTTTAGCTGGTAGCATGCATAGTCAAAAACTCGTCGATAAAGCAGAGGCGAGTCAACGTAGCGAGGATATTATCTTCAGCGGTAAATATATTCGAGACAAAGCGAACGTTATCTATGGTGCTGCTGATGTGTTTCTCTTTCCGTCCTTAACGGACACACAGGGCTTAGTCATACACGAAGCTGCCAGCGCTGGCTTACCGCTCATACTGTGTGACACAGATGTCTCCGAGGTATTTATTGCCAACAAGACTGGTTTATTAGCTAACAACGAAGCAGCGCATTTTGCTGAGCAGATGAAGACACTCGGGAGCGATAGCGCCCTCAAGCAAAAGCTCGGCGATGAAGCAGCCCGTCAGGCTAGCAAGTTTACCGAAGCGGAACAAACAAAAAAGCTAGAAGCCTTGTATAAGGATTGTATTAAGAATCATGAGCCCAACAGCTATTGGCTCTCGCTTCGTTCGTAGATGATCGCCTATACAGCTGCTACCTTAAGCTAAAATAATAGGGATTCATGCGCTATGATCATGTTTAGCAAGTTTTTGGGTTGAAGTAAGCTAGTAATCGATGCCTTTGTTGGCGAGGAATTTATCGTCGAAGTGATGTTTTATTTTGTGCATGTCTGTGGCAATATCGACGTGTTTGAGTAGCACATCAGGAAAATTACGACCAGTCAGGCACAGACTGGTTTTGTCTTTTTTCTTGGTCAGTAGGTTTTTTAGCTTGGCCTCTGTAAGCAAGCCATCGTGTACGGCGTTGTTTATTTCATCACAAACAACAAGATCATACTTTCCAGATGTTGCGCAGTCGAGCGCCACATCATAGGTTTCTTTGGCGGCCTGCTTGTGTTGATCTTCGCTTATGCCCCGTTCGCTTAATTCGCCTGCGTCATAAAAGCCTTTTCCGCCTTTGTAAAAAAATAAATCATCACCATAGACGTCTTGGATATCACGAATAAAAACGTGTTCGCCAACACCCCAATACTTAATGAATTGGATGTAAGCAACCGACCAACGGTTACCGAGTGCTCGCACCATCAAGCCAAGGCTTGCGCTGGTCTTCCCCTTGCTGTCGCCTGTATAAACGACAGTTACTGAATCTTTTGTATCGAAGTCTTCAAATGCCATACATACCTAGTGTACATTAGGCAACTCTCGTTACGCTACTACCGTCTTCATCCGACTCTACTAATTGTAATCCAACATGAGCATCTTCTAGTACACACTTCGCGACCAGCGTGCTAATGCGTGCTCGGATAGCACGAGACTGTTCTGGAAGTGTTCGCTCTGGGACGCTTGGCCTAATCGATTCAAGGACCGGATCATCAGAGATGGTGGCTTCTATGACGGGGTGATCATCATATAGCTCTATATTGTTGGCGAAAGCCTCGTAAGTTGTTTGCAGCTGCTTGTCCGTGGTCTTGGGGAGTGGGCTATCTATGATACGGCCAGCTTCAAACTGTGTTTGCTGGTGATTGAGAACTTCTTGTAGCTGCTCAATACTAATTATGCCCAGAAAATCATCTGGTTCTAGAAATACTTTACGTGGCGTTGGCTCGTGCTCGTGCATATTCGTCACCTCTATTGTGACTATGACTATACACTATATGTTGTGTTAGGACTGTGATATATCACACTATTTGTGTGTTGAAATGGTGGCATACCACACTGCTGTTGGAACCTAAAACAGAGAACCGTCGAAAGCACTAACTGAGCAAACATCATTGGCTGTTGCTTCGGTGTCAAAGCCAGGAAGACCCTCTATGCATTTGTTTTAAAGAGCCTGGTTATTTGTATTGCGGTAGTGCCGTGGGATTGCTATACTCCAGTTTGTATGTACAAAGGTACCGACAGTAGTTGTAAGGCCGGTCTACTGCCCATGGGCAGTTATTATCAAACACACCTACAAGTAAACGTAAACAAGTCAAGGAGTTAATACACAAACGTGTTGCGGTTATTTTCTGCAAGTGAAGGAATACATATAAGTCTCAGCCCTGAGGGTTTGTTTGAGGTTGGCTCTTTTGTATTTACAAACGCCATGCTTTACGGCGCCCTTTCTGCTTTGTTTATATTTCTTGTAATGCGTTGGGCGGCCAAGCACATATCAATAAAGCCAACCAAAAAAGCTGCGGTTGCGATTATTGAAATGATGGTTGAATATGTCATAGGTGTGCTCAGCGGTGCCTTTGGCTCGCGAGAAAAAGGGGTAAAGTTTGCTCCAGTTTTTGCGTTCTTTTTTATTTTCATTATTTTTAGCAATCTACTCGGCATCACTCCTTTTGTCAGCCCAGCCTTTACGCTTGGCGAGGCTCATCTATTTCGGCCGCTAACAGCGGATTTGAACGGTACAATTGCGCTGAGTGTCATCGCTATCATTGTTGTCCAAGTTTTAAGCATAAAAGAACAAGGCGTCAAGAAGCACGCGCAACATTACTTTAGTGATAAGCCGCTTCACCCAATAAACTTCTTCATAGGCGTGCTCGAAGTGTTTAGCGAGTTTACGCGTATCATCAGCCTAAGTCTGCGTCTTTTCCTCAATACGGCAGTCGGCGAGATACTCATAGCCGTGTTTACCAGTATGATTCTTATTGATGGGCGTACGCCGATTGCCGTCATCCCTATTCTTTTATTCGAGGTCCTGGTTGCCTACATTCAGGCCTATGTATTTACTGTATTAACGGCGAACTATTTGGGCATTGCTATAGCCCACGCTGATGATCATCACGATGACGGGCAGCATACAGAAGTTAGTCAACCAACCGAGCAAGTCACTGGCACAATTCCGAGCTCGCCAGTGTCAGCTGCTTCTGAAGTCAGCTCAACCAGCCCCAACACTTTTCACGACCATCTCTCCCCTGCTACACTAAAGAACCGGTTAGTAGGCTCAGATGGCTAAGGACAAATTAAGGGAAAAGAAGGAGTAATATAATATGGTTCATTTACTAGCAGACGTTGAGAGTACAATCGCTATGTCTAAGGGCATTATGCTTGCTGTTTCACTAGGTGCAGCAGCACTTGGTCTTGCACTACTCGGCGGAAACTACATGAAGGCTTTGGGTCGTAACCCAGAAGCTGGTAAAGCAGCAAACGCGATTATTATTATCGCTGCGATGATTGAGGTAACAGCCCTATTGGCGTTCCTCCTCGGCGCATTCTTGTTCTAAGCAACGTTATATATAAAACAACGAAGGAAAGGTAACCACACATGATTCACATATTTGCAGCGACTGAAGACCTGGAAGGTATTGCAGCGCTTGGTATTGACCCATGGGCCATTTTGGCGCAAACGGTTACCCTTCTGACGTTGTTCTATGTTGTGAAGAAGTTTGCACTAGACAAAATCGTCACCATGCTACAAGAGCGCCACAAAAAGATAGACAGTGGCGTACGGCTTGGTTATAAAATGGAGAAAGAATTCTCTAATCTGCAAGAAAAAGTTGAGGCTGAGCTGCATAAAGCACGGCTTGACGCCGATAAGATTCTGGATGAAGCCCACCAGGAGTCATCAGAAATCGTCAAAGCCGCAGAGGAGAAGGCCAATCACAAGGTTGAGCAGATGCTCAGTGACGCCGAGGCAAAGATAGCAACGGATATGGGGCGTGCTCGCAAAGAATTGCAGCAAGACGTTGTCAATCTAGTAGCTGATGCAACCGAGGTTGTATTGCGTGAAAAACTTGATACAGATAAAGATATGAAGTTAATTCAACGTGCAATATCTGAGGTATCTCGATGAGCGCTTCATTGTCACGTAAAGATCTTGCTCAAGCATTGCTTGATATTGTTGTTGCGTCTGACGATACAACAAAGACAATTGATCAGATTGCCGCCTATTTGGTAACCGAAGGACGGGCAGCCGAACTCGATGCGCTGCTCAGAGACATGGAGGACATTCAGCTTGCTACAAACGATCTGCAAGAAGTGCAAACCAGTAGCGCTCATTCCCTATCCGCAGATGTAAAGCGCGCTATCGAATCGTTATTCGATGCCGAGCATGTACGTCTACATGAGTCTATAGACAAGCAGTTAGTCGGCGGCGTACGCGTCCGCTCAAAAGACACGGTTATGGATCTGAGTATACGAACACAGTTAAACCGATTAAAGCACAGCGTTAAGGTATAGAGGAGATAATCAGGAAACATTATGGCTACAACATCGAAAACAGTATCAATCAAGGAGCTCAGCCAGGACATTCGGGCTGCTATTGAAGAGCTTAAAACCAAACCTGAGATAGAAGAAGTCGGTATCGTTACGCGGATTGGCGATGGTATCGCTTGGATTTACGGCCTGCGCTCGTGTGGCTACAACGAAATGATAGAAATTGAGACGAGTAACGGTGGTACGTTGACGGCATTCGCACTAAACCTTGGCAATGATGAAATTGGCGCAGTACTGCTCGGTGATGAGACAGGTGTTGGCGCAGGAGCAACCGCGCGCTTAACGGGTTCAATCTTACAGGTGCCGACTGGCCCAGAGCTGGTCGGTCGTGTGGTAGACCCACTTGGCCAACCGCTGGATGACAAGGGACCAATTAAGACAAAACAATTCAGCCCAGTCGAGCAACCAGCCCCGAGTGTGCTCGATAGGAAGAGCGTTGACGAGCCGATGATGACTGGCCTGCTATCTATTGACGCCATGGTGCCGATTGGTCGTGGTCAGCGTGAGCTTATTATTGGCGATCGGCAAACTGGTAAAACTGCCATTGCAGTTGACACTATGATAAACCAGCATAAGCAAGAGACCGGCGTTATTAACATTTACGTCGCCATTGGTCAAAAACTGAGTAAGGTCGCTGCCCTCGTGGAGCGCCTAAAGCGTGAAGGCGTCATGGAGCAGTCCATTATAGTGGCAACCTCAGCAGCTGATCCAGCCAGCTTACAGTATCTGGCCCCGTATGCAGGTTGTAGTATGGGTGAGTATTTCCGAGATAACGGGCAACATGCGCTTATTATTTACGATGATTTAACCAAACACGCTGCGGCTTACCGGCAGATGTCACTACTATTGCGCCGCCCTCCAGGGCGCGAGGCCTACCCAGGCGACGTGTTTTATTTGCACTCTCGCCTGCTTGAGCGTGCCGCTAAACTTAATGACGAGCTCGGAGCCGGTAGCTTAACTGCTCTACCGATTATCGAGACGCAGGCTGGTGATATCAGCGCCTATATTCCGACAAATGTTATATCGATTACCGATGGTCAGATATTCATGGAGACCAATTTGTTCTATCAAGGCGTAAGGCCAGCAATATCTGTTGGCTTGTCGGTTTCTCGGGTTGGTGGAGCCGCCCAAACCAAAGCCGTTAAGAGTGTGGCGGGCAACTTACGTCTCGGTCTTGCTCAATTCCGCGAGTTAGCAGCCTTTGCCCAGTTCTCGACCGACCTAGATGCTGAGACGAAGCAGCGCATTGAGCGCGGCCAACGGCTTACCGAGCTTCTCAAGCAGCCACAGTACAGTCCGCTGAGTGTCTGGGAGCAGACCGCCCTACTCCTAGCTGCCAATGAGGGCTGCTTCGATAGTGTCGAGCTGTCAGATGTAAGGCATGCCAAAGACGCGCTGTTGAGTAACCTGCAAAAGCATCATCAGAGCATGATGAGCACACTGAATGAAGGCGACAAACCGACTGAAAAGATCCAAAAGACTATCATCAAGACTGCGAACGATGTCATGAAGAGCTATCAGACAGAAGAACAGAATAAGGAGAAGAATCCTACAGCCGCTTAAAGGTGTCGGGAGAATAAGGTATGGCGAGTACACAACAGCTAAAACGACGAATCGGAAGCGTCAAGAACACCAAGCAAATTACCAAAGCTATGGAAATGGTAGCTGCTAGTAAAATGCGCCGGGCGCAAGACCACGCTATGCAGTCGCGCGAGTTTCGTCGATTAGCTCGTCGAATCCTGGCTCGACTGAGCGAGGTTACTAATGTAGCCAAACACCCGCTCTATGCTCAGCGCTCAATCAGCACGCGCATGCACGTTTTCATTACGAGCGATCGAGGCCTAGCCGGTGCGTTTTATAGTAATTTGTTCCGTTCTTTCATGCGAGAGCTTCAAGCTGATAGAGAGAAAGGCGTGGCAAGCAAAGTTATTGTTATTGGCCGAAAAGGCGCTCACTTCATAAGCAAATTAGACGGCGTTGAAACGGTTGCTGTCTATGACGGCTTCCCAGAGCATCCAACTGCCGCCGACATTCAGCCAATACTCCGTAGCATTATTGATATGTTTAAAGCTGAGCAAGCCGATGCAGTTGATGTGACGTATACGGACTTTCGTTCAAGTATATCGCAAGTCGTTGTCACGGAGCGTTTGTTGCCAGCTGTTTTTAAAGAGACGGAACAGGCCAAGCCAACTGAAGAATTTGACCGCGCTATGGTTGAACCAAGTCCAGAAGAAGTACTGGAGCAAATCAGCGAGCGCTTAGTGGAAGTTCAGTTGTCTCAAGCTTTTCGTGAGTCTCAAGCTAGCGAGCATTCATCTCGTATGATGGCAATGAAGAGCGCGACTGACAATGCAGGAGATTTGATTGATGATTTAACGCTGGCGTATAACACCGCCCGTCAAGCTTCAATCACGCAAGAGTTAGCCGAAATAACTGGCGGCGCAGAAGCAATTAACTAGGAGTCATATATGGAAAACATTAGCCGAGACAATCAAGATTTTTATGAACAGGACCCGTCAGTGCGGGCAGCTCTGGATGCCTTCCGTGCTATTCGTGAAAGGCATGAAGGTAAGATCCAGTTTCGCGACATCGTAGACCTGGCAACTGAAGAGGTCACAGCGACTGGTCCGGTTTTAGTGATTGACCTAACTGACGTTCTGCCTGATTCTAGCGATGCTGATCAACAATCACTCACACTTGAGGTGCAAACCCAGACAGCACTAACAGAAATCACTCACAGGCGACATGACGAGGCTGAGCCATGCACAGTTTCGTTTGATCGTCTTAGCGATATTGAAGACTTTGATGAGTACATGCATGCTATCGACACTAGTAATCAAGCTACTGTGCCTGTCGCTTTCGTTGGTCAGGCGGAACAATTGCTCGACCCACAATTGCGCACGACATTGTTTAAATCTGCTGGCACCACAGCACTTGTCGAAACATTGCGCATTGAACAAACAGGCGACATATACCGGCGAGTAGAGCTACATAATCTAGGAGATAATTAATATGACAACAGCAGCTAAACAGCAAACCAAAGGAACCATTAGTCAGATAGTGGGCGTGGTAATTGACGTCGCTTTTCCAGAAGGAAAACTACCGGCTATTCATAATGCGCTCATCGTGAAGCACAATAAGCGAGAAATTGTCCTCGAAGTTGCACAACACTTAAGTGAATCTAGTGTTCGTGCTATAGCTTTGAGCGGAACTGATGGACTTGAGCGCGGCTTGCAGGTGCAAGATACTGGTGCGCCAATTTCTGTACCGATTGGCGACGAGACGCAAGGGCGCATGTTCAACGTCACTGGTGAGCCGATTGATGGTCAAGGAACGTCATTTAAACGACACGCGCCAATTCACCGTCACCCACCGGAGCTATCTGAGCAGTCTGGTGAGACGGAGGTGCTCGAGACAGGCATCAAAGTAATTGATCTAATCGCCCCAATCACGAAGGGTGGTAAGGTTGGACTATTCGGCGGTGCTGGTGTCGGTAAAACAGTGCTTATTCAGGAGCTTATTAATAATATTGCAAAGTTTCATAGCGGGAATTCTGTTTTTGCAGGTGTTGGTGAGCGAACACGTGAAGGAAACGACCTGTACTATGAAATGAAAGAAGCCGGTGTGCTTGATAAAACTTCCCTCGTCTTCGGTCAGATGAATGAGCCACCTGGCGCACGTCTACGCGTAGCTTTGAGCGGCTTGACTATGGCAGAGAGTTTTCGTGATGAAGGCAAAGACGTATTGCTGTTCATCGACAATATCTATCGTTTCACCCAAGCAGGATCGGAAGTGTCGGCTCTACTTGGTCGCTTACCAAGTGCAGTCGGCTATCAGCCAAACCTTGCCCAAGAAATGGGTGAACTTCAGGAACGAATTACTAGCACCAAAACCGGCTCAGTTACTTCAATCCAAGCTGTTTATGTACCAGCTGACGACCTAACGGACCCTGCCCCAGCAACAACATTTGCTCACCTAGACTCAACTATCGTGTTGAACCGAGCACTTACTGAGATCGGTATTTACCCAGCTGTTGACCCATTGGATAGTAACTCAACTATTCTAGACCCAGAGATTGTCGGCCAAGAACACTACGACGTTGCTCGTGGTGTTCAGCAGATACTGCAACGCTACAAAGACTTGCAGGATATTATTGCCATTCTTGGCATGGAAGAACTCTCAGACGAGGATAAACAGACCGTATCTCGTGCTCGTCGGATTCAACGATTCTTAAGCCAACCATTCTATGTAGCAGAGAAGTTCACCGGTAACCCTGGCACCTATGTATCCCTCAAGGACACGATTGCTGGCTTCAAAGAAATTCTAGACGGGAAGCATGACGATAAGAGCGAGCAATCGTTCTACATGAAGGGGTCGATAAAAGAGGTCAAATAATATGACAGAACAACACTTGTCACAAGAAGAATTTGAGCTTGCGGCTCGAGAAGTCGGTGAGCGCCTGCCTGAGGGTGTCGATACAGTACGCCACATCGGCAACGTGACGTTCGCATCCAGCCAGGAAACTACGTCAAACTCATGCAACGCTCCATTATATTTTCTTCAACTGGCAGAAGTGCTGAATGAAATAAGTATGCAGTTGGAGCAACGTATATGAAGCAAGTCTCTCTATCCAAGGAAATAACCAACGAGCTCCAAGAGGGACGCACAGCACTTGTTAGCTACCAAGATGTTTGTTCTGACAGACTTGTACGGGTTATCAATCCGAATACCCCTGAACAATCTCTGGAAACGCTTGATCGTTCAGAGTATTTCACTATTGCGCCAATAGATAATGAGGTAGCCATTCAACCAGTAAAGGACGCCACAGCATGATACATCTAGAACTTATCAGCCTTGAGGGTAAAAAATACGACGCAGAAGTCCATGAGGTGCTCTTGCCTACTCCTGATGGGCAGATTGCAATATTCAAAAATCATGCACCATTAATAAGTTTGGTCGCAGAAGGTATGATTGGCGTTCGTCAAAGAGAGAATCATCCTGATGATATGGTGGAATACTTTGCCACGACTGGCGGCGTCGTAGAGATAACAGAGTCAGCTGTCCACATGCTCGTAGACGAAGCTGCTGGCAGTGACGAACTTGACGAGCAGCAAGCTCAAAATGCATTGGAACGAGCCAAGCAATTACGTAACGAAGCAAAGGATCAAGTCTCTCTGGAGCACGCCCAGCAAATGGTCAATCGTAGCGCGACGCAGCTCAAAGTAGCAGGCTTAAAGCGACGACGTCGGCAGACAAAGTAATACGGCATAGCTACCCCTGTTTACTGTGTTGTTTAATTATGCTTGCATTTGTAGACGTATCGGCGTAAGATTTGAGCTTGTGCCAACAAACAAAATAGGAAGTGGAAGACATGATACACGAGAATCAATTTGAAGGAACCAAGACAGAACTAACAGCTCAGCCAGCAGCTGAAGCATTATTAATAGCTCCTCAAGGTCTCGGGTTCGGTGAAGGTGCTATATCTTACGAGAAGCGAGCAAAATCTGATGTGCCAGAAGCGGAGTTAGAAAAAGTTGATTTACTATTATCAAGTGCTGATATTCTCGTGCCAATAGACACCGACAAGCATACCGGTGAAGCACTAGATGATGATGGCTGTGGTGACGGCCGAGGCATAACAAACGCGCAAGGTGAAATTGTCGAGGTGATGCAGGGAAATAAGACTTTAAAAAAGTCATTAAACCGGGCAAAGGTATTTGGCGGAGGCGCGACAATGGCTCTTTCCACACTGATTGCAACGAATCGCGCAGAAAAACCGCTTCAAGATTTGTTCGCAGACGCTATGCAAGAAATGGATACCGCAGAGATAGATTATGGCGCACACAGTGATGAACACGCTGGCGATGAAAAGAGTGGCTGTGGAGCAATTGATAATGCCCCAAAGATTCTAGAAAACGTAGTCACCTATCGAGACGACATATATGCAACAATCTTAAGTATGAATGACCAGATCGATGCGCAAGTACTAGATGAAGTTCTCGATAGTTTTGCAAGCTTTGCTCAAAAACAGACCGAGTCAATGTACAATGGGAAAACAGTTCTCGATGGAATTAAGCAAGAAGAAAAAGTAGTCAAAAAATTAGTGTCTGATCATTCTGAAATGTTTATTGTACTTAATGAGGTAGCTGGATACACGGTTAGTCAGCATACTGTCCGTGACGCAACCAAAGAAAAGGTGCAAGTATTTGCGGTGGATATGTGGCGCATTCAAGAAATTGCCAATCGTCTATATGATGGCGAAGATGAAGAAACGAAGCAACGAGCTGTACTTGGTGAAATCGCTTATACATTAGCTACAGCTGCAACCTTAACTGCCGGTGACCTGCCTGTCTATCGCATAAGTGAGTCGCGTGATACCGTATATGCTTAAATATTATAATTAAATTATAACAATATTATAATAATTATTATATATATTTTGCGATAACGTCTTTTTCAAACTGCCTGGTGCCAGCGATGGTATCTTTGTATTCAGTTATATTCGGCAGTTCTACAAGCAGGATAATTCTCCATACTGCTTCAACGAGATTTTTAATATGAAGTTCTTCTGATTCGTTAAACACTAGGTGGAGTGGCTCTACGATATCCCCTGCACTATTTGGTTCTAGATATTCAAGCCTAGCTGTAGCTACTCGATAGCCTTCATAGGTGTGCGAGCCTTCTATTAAGAACTTATAGAAGTACAGTTGTTGCTTATATTTATGTAAGCTCAAATCACTGCTCCACTTGGTGTGTACTTTGCCGGTCTTAAAATCAACTATATGCAGCTCTTTGTTCTTTTTATCTACTTCCAGCCGGTCGATCTTACCGCTAAGGTGAGCATCGCCGATTAGTACTCCCTCTCTACGGAAATCTACTTCTGTTTCAGCTGGTTGAGCCAGCATTTTTTGACGAGCAGTAATGTATTTACTGAGGGATTTTATACCTTTATCGATATAGTGATCACGCCTATCGTCGGCTATATAGCGTTTTTGAATCTCTTTTCTATAGATATTCTCATAGTCAAACGAGTCTGATGAGCCTGTTTTTTTGACGTGTTTTTGTAGAGCTTCGAGCGTTGCATGTATAGCGTTGCCATATTCTCCACTTTCGCCAGGGGCTTGCGGGAACCGCAATAACGTCCCAAGTAGGAATGCCTCCGGACCACCGTATTTGGTATCAATAAACGTGTTTAGGTGAGTAGGACTCATCTGATAACGTGACAATCTCTCCTGCAATAAGCTCTTCAGGCTGGCATCGAGTATGACATGCCGCTGTTGCCACAAGGTCGCTGTTTGTTCTTGTAGATCTGCTGTCGTGTGCGAATGTTCTGTTACTTCGCCATGTTTTTCAGGAAGTGTTGCACTTCGGCGCCTATCATCGATGGTGGTCTCGGCTAGATATTTAACAGGTTCAGTTATTTTGCCGCTATCTTTTTGTGCGTGAGATGTAAGATACAGCTGGTGCTTGGCTCTGGTAATAGCTACAAACAATATACGACGCATTTCATCCTCGTCACTGCCCCTATAGCGAATATAGGTGAGGTTTGGTGGGAGCGTTATTTTATTGCTGCCACCTCGCGATTTTTTACCCCAGACATCATCGTGCAGCGAGAGCAGATATACGGCGGTAAACTCGAGCCCTTTTGCTTTATAGGCTGTCATCAGCTGTACGGCAGAAGTTGATTGCGCAACCGGGTGTGAATTAATAATAGGCTGGTCAGCTGCTCGGTACATAGCGTGGAGCTCTAGTAAGTCATGAATACTAAGCAAGTTATCACTATTTTGTTGTTGCTCGCGCAGTTTAGCGCGTAATACGCTCAGATGTGAGATGCTCTCATAGTAGGCGACAGCATTCTTCTGCTTTTTATCACTTGAGAAGTAAAATGATTTTAGTGGTGAGGTTAACTCAGTGTCTGAGCTAATCGTAACTGATGTAATACCCATAAGCATATCGAGTATATATTCTAGTGGGGTGATGCGTACGGTGGAGCTAATATGTAGAAAGAATCGAACCCAGTCGGCTACTTCTGGCTCATTTAGTGCTAGTTCTGCCCATGATCGCTTTTGGTCATAAGAGTCTTTACTATGCGCCCAGTTTATTCGCCAAATTACATCTGTTGATACACCCCAGTGGTCGAGGCTCAGCACAACTGGGAATAGGCTACTTGCCCGTTTATCATCTTGGTCGGTCAAAGCTTCAAGCAGTTGAGACTGCAGTATGAGTCCTTGGATGATTGGGGTATCAAGGATGTTTTCTCGCTTTTCATAAGCAACTGGTACGTTGTATTTCTGCAAGAATGGCACGAGCGCCTCTAATAGGGCGTGTTTTGGAGCTAGTACGGTGATTTCTTCTGGTGGTATGCCGGCTTGTATTTGCTCGGCAATAGATTTAGCTACCCAGTCATATTCACTGGCTCGGGCTGTGAATTCATGCCGCTGGATAATAGCTTGTTCAGGTAAGTTTTGGCTGGCTGATTCGAGTGTCTTGTTTACGTTATCTAGGTGCTGATGAAGACGTGTTTCGATTTGTTCGGCTACGTTGTGTGCGGTGTGGAGGATATCTCGATGTGAACGGTAATTCTGGGTGAGGTTTACAATAGTTACGTCGCGGTATGACTTGTCAAATTTGAGCATATTGCTGACGTCAGCCCCTTGAAACGCAAAAATAGCCTGATCATCGTCACCCACGGCCATAATGTTGGGGCGACCTTCGTGAACTGGGTGGTCGGCAATCAGGCTGACGAGCTTAAACTGGGCTGCATTTGTATCCTGGAACTCGTCTAGTAATAGGTATTGATATCGCTCCTGTAGGTTAGCGCGTAATTCTGGTTTTTCCTCAAGTGCCTGTACGACGGCTACAATCATGTCGTTGAAGTCATACTTACCAGTTGAGCGTAGGGTTGATTCGTAATCGGCATAGACGCCAGCCAAGGCCAGCATCTTTTGATGCGTGTGCGCGTCGGTAAACTGCCACAGCTCACTTTCGTTTTTGTGCAGCCAGTCGTTTTTCCAGGCTGTAAGCGGCTTGGTTGATTCAGTTGAGTTGGCCTCTTCGAGCGCTAGCTCTAGCTCAGTGCACGCCTTATCGATGAGTTCTCCTTCCATGGAGCGAAGCTGGTCGAGCATATCGCTAAACAGCGGCACTGCTTTCTTGAAACTCGGTATCCTGCTGTTGTGACCATAAGTCTCTTGGATTACAGATGAAGCGTTGTTGACTTGCTGAATATTATCGCTAGCTAATATTCGCAAGTTTTCAGGTGATATGAGCTGCTTTTTTAGCTCACCTATGGTTTGCACAGCATCTTTTGGGTGATAGCGCGCGTTGCTCATCGGGTTATCGAACGGCAGCTTATCAATCAACTGCATGATTATTTGCAGTTGTGATAACTCGTCAATCGGTTGCTCAAAGCGAATATCCTCGTCTCTATCCGTTTTGATTGTCTCAAAGTATTCTGGGTACTGCGTTATAATCTCTGTGCCAAAGGCGTGATACGTACTGATATGTACATCATAAGCATCGGTGCCTATCATGCCTGTTAGTCGTTCGCGCATAGCTCGAGCGCCAGATTCAGTAAAGGTAAGGCAAAGTATATTCTGTGGCAGCGTATCGGTTTTCTGAAGTATATTAGCCACGCGGGCGCTGAGGAGTTGCGTTTTGCCAGTACCAGGTCCGGCAATCACCAGCAATGGGCCATCGATTGTATCAACTGCTTTGCGCTGTGCGTCGTTAAGCTGATTATATATAGTTTCGAAATAACTCATTTGTATATCTAGTGTAGCGTGGATAACATAAAACTCACTAGAAAAGTTAAAGCCTATGCTTGCTACCTGCAATTAGGGTGCGTTATTATTTCGTCATAATGAATCCAGAAATTAAAAGAACACCTGAAGTATATAAAGATTTGACCGAAGCAGATCTTCGTACAGGGCTACTCATATCTTTAGCTATTCAAGTAAGCGTAGAGTCTACTGAGCAACTGTATGAACCACTGCCTGAGGATTTAAAGATGGTCGCTCAACGCCGGATATTCATGTCGAGCCTACGTCAAGACAATCCAACTGAGATAATGAGCGACTATCTAGTCGAAGACGAGGAGCTTTGCGAATGGATAGGTCGCGATGCAGACGATAATTATATACTTACAGCTGCTGGTAATGCTCAAATGACTTGTGTCTACGCTGAACTACATGAAAACCCAATAGCCTGGCGTGCATTAGATAGCGTTATTCTAAACACGCTACCTGAATAAACTATAAAACCGCCATTGGCGGCGGTCTTATATTGGATTGAATTCCTCTTGAGATATTAGCTTGAGCTGTGTCGAAGTTTTCTCCAGCGACGAGCTTGCAAGCGCTTGGCTTTTAGTTTCCAGCTGTTGTCGAGTGGCTCCTCAAGCAAATCGATCATTAAGCTGTTGTTGTTTATTTCTGAAGTTTGTATTGGTTTGGTCCATCGTTTTGTTTCGTACTTCATGGCGACCTCCCCTGTCCTCACTAAGTTTGCATTATCATAATACCTATATATATAAAGTAATGCAGTGAGTTTGCTCACAAATACATTGGATATATATCACATATTAATAAAATGTACTTGCACTGTTGGTAAAAAAGTCGCATAATCAAACACTGAAACAAAAGTGGTGGTACTTTACAACTAAACCAAGTATCAACATGGGAGGCGTTGAACTATTCTCAGTAACCTGGTCGCTTAGAGAATAGAGAGCCAATAGCGAAACCGAACTATGCTGAATCTTACACCAAAGGGAGATTCATCATGAGTACGGCTTTATCAACTATAAACAAACAATCGGTTCTAGAAACTATCGGACGGACGCGCAATATTTTGCTGGCGCTAGTTTTTA